>OJNP01001113.1_pt1 | contig 14673 bp, 18 predicted proteins | sample 1597921 | NCBI WGS metagenome assembly OJNP01 (sample SAMN01915213, study PRJEB22387) | human gut metagenome | isolation source: stool | host: Homo sapiens | place: USA | reverse complement strand
ACATTCCTGCAGATCCTGATCGCATTCTCAGCTGCAAAAGCATTCGGTGCGAACCAGTATCTTGGCGCAGTTATCGGTATGATCATGATCCATCCGTCCCTGCAGAACGCCTACACAGTTGCAACGGAAGGTGTTCAGCAGACACAGAGCGTGTTCTTCGGACTGTATCACATTGACATGGTCGGCTATCAGGGACACGTTATTCCGGTTGTCATCGCTGTATGGATCTTATCCGTACTTGAAAAGAAGCTTCACAAGATCGTACCGGAAGTTTTAGACCTTTTTGTCACACCGCTTGTCAGCGTATTCGTAACCGGATACCTTACACTTTCCATCGTCGGACCAATCTTCGTATGGGCTGAAAATGCAATCCTCGGAGCAATCCAGTGGATGCTGACACTTCCACTCGGACTTGGAAGTCTGATCATGGGTAGTTTATATGCACCGACCGTTGTTACCGGTATCCATCAGATGTACACAGCCATCGATATCGGACAGCTTGCAAAATACGGTGTAACCTACTGGCTGCCACTCGCAAGTGCAGCAAACGTGGCACAGGGTGCGGCAGCACTTGCCGTTGCTGTAAAATCAAAAGATCAGAAGATCAAATCCCTTGCACTTCCATCATCACTCAGTGCATTTATGGGAATTACAGAACCTGCAATCTTTGGTGTAAACTTAAGATTCTTTAAACCATTTATCGCCGGATGCATCGGTGGAGGATGCGGAGCCCTTTATGCTTCCCTTGTTCACCTCGGTGCAAAAGGAACAGGTGTAACCGGTATCTTCGGAATCCTGCTCTGCCTGAACCAGCCACTTCAGTACGTCATTGAGATGGCAATCGCAGTCGGTGTTGCATTTGCAGTATCCTTCGCACTTTACAAAGACAAGAAGAAAGAACCAGTCGCAGAAGCTCCTGTTACTGTTGCAGCTTCCGTAGAGGAAACAGACAGCGAAGAATCTGCTGCTTCCGAAACCAAAACAGCTTCAGACAATACAAAAACCACTTCTTCCGAAGAAGTGTTAAATGCTCCAGTAAATGGAAAGATCATTCCAAATGATCAGATCGCAGACGATACATTTGCAACAGAAGTCCTTGGAAAAACCGTAGCGATCGAACCTGCTGACGGCATCATCACCGCACCTTGTGATGGCGAAATCGTAAGCATTTTTGATACCGGTCACGCAGTATGCATCCTGACTGACGGCGGTGCAGAGCTTCTGATCCACATCGGAATCGACACTGTAAAAATGGATGGAAACGGATTTACAAAAAAAGTATCTGACGGCGCAAAAGTACACGCCGGAGATGTGCTGATCGAAGCAGATTTAAATGCAATAAAAGAAGCCGGACATCCGGCAACAACCATGATGATCCTTACCAATACAGATCTGTATGATTCTGTAGAATGTGCCGCACCTGGCACTGTAACCGGTAAATCATCTGTTATGAAACTTACAAAATAAAATAACTCATGACAAATAATCAGATTTGTCTCCCGCGGCGGGTGCCGGATATCCGTATCACTACGATTTCCGGACCGTTGCCTGCGGAACTATTTTCAGGAGAGAATCATATGAACGCATTAACCAGAGACCTTGTAAAATTGGTAAATATAACAGAAGAGAATCAGGCAGCAAAAGAACATACATCCGGCGCGCAGTTCCGTGAGAAGCTGCACCTGATGCCTCCGGTTGGCTGGCTCAACGATCCGAACGGACTTTGTCAGATGGATGGTGTGTTCCACGCATTTTTCCAGTACTCCCCATTTAACGCCGAAGGCGGTGTGAAAATGTGGGGTCATTACACCAGCACTAATCTGATCGACTGGGAATACAAAGGTGTATCCCTCTACCCGGATCAGCCATTTGACTGCCACGGTGTATATTCCGGATCTGCCTTCCTTGAAGACGGTACGATGTATCTTTACTACACCGGAAATGTCAAGCTGGAAGATGGAGATTTTGATTATATCAACACCGGTCGTGAGGCAAATACCGTACTTGTCACAACCAAAGACGGAATCCATTTTGGCAGCAAAAAAGAACTGCTCCGCAACAGTGATTATCCTTCTGACCTGACCTGCCATGTGCGCGATCCGAAGGTCTGGAAAACGGGCGACACCTACTACATGATCCAGGGCGCACGTACTAAAAATGATGTCGGTCAGGCACTGATTTTTGAATCCTCCGATAAAATAAACTGGCACTTCCGCAGCCGTGTAGAATCCGAAAAGCCTTTCGGTTATATGTGGGAATGCCCGGATTACTTTGAAACAGATGGCATCAAAATCCTTTCCTCCTCCGTCCAGGGCCTGGAAGGCGGAGAGTGGGATGACCGAAATGTATACCAGTCCGGTTACTTCCTTGTGGACGGCGACATTTTAGGTTCCTACAAGTTATCCACATATCATCTGTGGGATTATGGTTTTGACTATTACGCTCCGCAGAGCTTCGAAGCAGAAGATGGAAGACGCATCCATATCAGCTGGATGGGAATGCCGGATTGCGAAGAATATACCAATCCGACCATCAAAGACGGATGGCAGCACTGCTTTACATTTCCAAGAGAAGTCTTTGTAAAAGATGGCAAGGTCTGCCAGAAACCGGTCCGCGAGCTTAATGCAAAAAAGCAGCAGCTTCAGGATGTTCAGAATGAACTTACCCAGAGCGGCTGCCCGGTATATGAAGTAAATGTAGATGGAATCAAGGAGAATCATTTCCAGGCTGTCCTTTCAGATGAACTGATCCTTGACTATGAGAATGGACGGTTCCAGATGCATTTCACAAACAAACGTAAAACTTCCGTATCCGCAGGCAGAAGCCTTCGCTACGCCGAAGTCGGCACTCTGGAAAATGTAAAAATCCTTGCAGATACTTCTTCCGTTGAAGTATTTGTAAATGACGGAGAATTCGTATTCTCTACAAGATATTATCCAAATGATTATAAGATTGTGGTGCATTCTCCAAATGCCCACATTACATTAGATAAAATTCAGTAAATCGTATATGGGAAATTTCCCAAGCTTCCCATATACGAAAACGCCAGACAAGGTACAGCAATCCCTTTTCCTCCTTTGCATGCTGTATCCTGCCTGGCATTTTTTAATTCTGATTGTTACACAATTGCTTTTCCTGTAAATAAAAGCGAATAGAGCATACTGTTCAGTTCCTGATAGCTTTCCAGTTTTTCACGCAACGACTCAAACAGCATATTTTTTTCTGAAAGCAAAATCCTTACCGCTTCCAGAAATCCCTTCTTCTCCACCTTTTCTTTTTTTATTTCAAATGTTATACTTCATATACAGTAAAAAACAGATAAAGGTAACGAAACACTATGTTAATCAGAAAAACACTTCCAGAAGATGTAGACACGATTTTAAATATTTTTAACACCGCCCGCCAGTTCATGCACGCAACCGGAAACCCGACACAATGGAATGCAAATTATCCGGCTCTCGAAGATCTCGAACCGGATATCCAGAATGGTAACAGTTATGTCTGCGTAGAAAATGATAAGGTCGTTGCCACTTTTACACTTATCATCGGAGACGAGCCGAACTATCAACTCATTGAAAATGGAGGCTGGCGTTCCGAGGCTCCATACGGAACCGTTCACCGCCTTGCATCTGACGGAACAACCAAAGGGATTGCACGGGCTTGTTTTGATTTTTGCAAGACACAGATCTCACATCTGCGTGTAGATACCCACAAGGATAATAAACCAATGCAGGCTTGCTTTAAGCAGAATGGATTTGAAGAATGTGGGATTATTTACGTCAGTGACGGGACTCCGCGGATCGCTTATGAATTTATTGGGATTTCTGAATAGAGAGGCATTTTTATGACAATCAATAGTATTTTAGAAGAAATCCGCAATTATAAAAAAGAAAATTCCCGTGTCCGGCGCAGGAGAAAGTAACTTACACTTTGTCCTGACATCTGACACGGGATTCTTATTTTACTCTATTCCATATTCTTTCAGGAGTTTTTCCTGATACTCGGTATCTTTTGTTGAGCGTTCTAAATCACTGTATCTTTTATCTGCTAACAGATACCCGTTCAGTCGATTGATATTTTGTATCCCTTCATCACGCCCTTCTCTTCTTAATGTCTTCTCATGCAATTTTTTATTATATGTTGTCAAAATCATTTCCAACACCTCCGCTCGATGTTTCTTCAAAAAATCCGTCAACACATCCTGCCTGATACAGGCATCATATGATTCGATTTTCTACATACGCCTATTTCAAATAATACCGGTTTCTTCTGGCAGAAGCAATTAAAAAAGAATAAAATTTGTGTTATCATATTCATAAAGCTTTTAATCACTAACCATACATTTTCAGGAGGCTTAATTTCATGTACTATCCACTCGCACAACAAGAATTTGAATCTTACCTTAACGGATACGACCGCGAAAATGACCGCATAAAATTAAAAATCATCCACACCTACGGCGTTGTAAAACAGGCAGAAGAGCTTGCCGGAAGGATGCATCTTTCAGCCGAAGACACCGACCTTGCAAGGCTGATTGCACTCCTTCACGACATCGGGCGTTTTGAGCAGTTAAAGCGCTACGACAGCTTTGAGCCTGGCACAATGGATCACGCTGCTTATGGTGTAAAGGTGCTTTTTGATGAAGGCATGATCCGCCGCTTTCTTCCGGATGACAAATGGGACTCCATCATTTACACTGCAATCGCCCATCACAGCGATTATGAACTCCCTGAGATTTCAGATCCGCAGACACTTTTACACGCAAAGCTGATCCGTGATGAGGACAAGCTGGACAACTGCCGGGTAAAGCTCGTAGACTCCACAAGCACCTTTATTAACGTTTCTGAAGAAGAACTCGGTACGCAGAATATAACCCAAAAGGTATACGAAACAGTGTTTGAAAATAAATGTATCCTTTCCGCAGACCGCGTCACACAGATGGATTACTGGGTATCTTATATCGTCTATTTCTTTGACATTAACTTCAAAGAAAGCTTTGATATTATAGCGGAAAATGACTACTTAAACCGCATTATTGACAGGATTCCGTATAGCAATCCGGTTACAAAAGAACAGATGGAAAATATCCGCGTTTATATGCAGAATTTTATTAATTCCCATACAAACAGCCAATCCTTTTAACTCACTCAGCTTGCAAAATTACCAGGCTGTAAAAAATATTTTTAAACTTTTACAATTTTAATCAGACGAATATTTGCCCGCTATTTGTTTAACTTAATCAAAACACAAACCACATAAAAAATCAGGAAACTGACATATGCGCTTTCAGGAAAACAAATTCTAATCTTCATTTATCCTTGAAAGCGTGTACATCATTTTCCTGTTTTTTTCATCCTCCTATTGTATTATTTGTATTACGTGGTATAATACAATCAAATCTCACAGAAAGGAGATGCCGATATATGATCATCAAGATCAACATGCAGTCCGAAGTCCCAATCTACCTTCAGCTGCGCAACGAGATTGTCAAAGGAATCGGGCGAGGGGAATTTGAGCCGGGGGAATCGCTTCCGACCGTCCGCCAGATGGCAACCGATCTCGGTATCAACACCATGACCGTCAGCAAAGCTTACCAGCTTTTAAAAACAGAAGGCTTCCTCGAGACAGACCGCCGTAAGGGAACAACCATCTGTCATCCCACTTCCTCTGCTCCACAAGATAACCACTTTGACGAAAAGCTGACAGATGAACTGGAACTTTTAAGCGCAGAAGCAAAATTCCACGGCATGACTTTGACCGACTTCCTGGAATTCTGCCAGAGAGCATTTAACGAAATGGAGGTAACCGCGAAATGATGATGCTGATTATATTTTTAATTACAGACATTTCCATGGTCGGCATCTTTGCCGGGGTCTATGGAAATATTGCAAAATACCGGGAAGGAATGCTGATGGGAGTCCATATTCCTAAATCTGAGCTTGAACATCCCGACGTAAAAGAGCTTCTCCAGCTTTATAAAAAGCGCAACCGCCAGTTTTATTTGTGGAACATGCTGGCAGGAATTGCGGTATGCCTGCTTTGCTTTACTTACTTTTCTATTTTTATTACCGTATGGACACTGTGGTTCGTAGAATTCTGCCTTCTTACCATCCTCCGTGTCTATCATTATCACCAGAAAGTATACGACATTAAGCAGAAAAATGGATGGATCAGCTCAGCAAATGCAGATGTGTCCGCTGCAGTGGATACCCGCACTTCCTCACAAATTGCGAAAAAGATACTGCCGGCAAAGCTTCATCTGATCCCGGCTGCAGTGATTCTGATCCCTCTGTTTTTCCCGCAGGTCCGTACTTATCTACTGACCGAAAGTGATGGAAGAGTCATGCTTCTCTGCACAATTCTTGTCGCGGCAGCTTACATGGGTACCGGCTATTTATTCGCCCATATGCCAAACAAAATTTACAGTGAAAATTCACAGATCAACCTGCAGATCAATGCACTGGAAAAGCGTTTATACACCATATTCCTTTTTGTCTCCAACATTTGCAATACCGGCGCCTATCTCGGGATCATCCGGGATATTGCATCCAGCAACTGGATTGGCGGAGTTGGAATGGGCATCTACATTTTCCTCGAACTGATACCGGCTGCCATCATATTGATCATGTTTTTCTGGCTGCGTAAGGAAAAAGAGCGGATCCTCTCCCAGGACAGCACACCATTTTATATTGATGATGACTATTACTGGCGAAAAGGCTGGTACAACAATCCAAATGACAAACGGTATTTTGTACAGGACCGTGTGAACAGCATGAATTATTCTCTGAACTACGGACACCCTTCTGCAAAATATGTCACCGGAGGAATGCTCGTCGGCACCGGACTTCTTCTCCTCTGGATGTGTATCCTCTGTATCCGGATCGATTTTACACCGATCCGCCTGACGGAAAATGCTGCCCAGTATTCTATTACATCCGGCTATAAAACAGCAACCTTTGCTCTTGCCGATGTGAAATCAGTAACTCTTCTGGATAATCTGCCGGATGAAAAATTCTACCGGTCTGATGGATCCGAAGATAACAGCAAACTTCTCGGTAATTTCCGTGGCAGCAAAACCGGACATTGCCAGATGTATATCTGGATTGAACATCCTCCGGTTCTTCAGATAAAGACAACAGATACCACCATTTTTCTGAACAGCAGCAACGAAGCACAGACTAAAGAATGGTACAATCAGTTAAATGATGCAATTTCTTCGAATAAATAAGCCTTTTCATTACCATGACAATGCATAATACGAAATATCTTGTAAAGCGTAACACGTCATGCTACAATCATGTTAAAATGTTGGGGGCAAAAATATACGGATTTCACAAAGATAAAAAAGTTCAGAAAGGACTGTAGACAATGACACTTCAAGAATGTTATGTAAAAATTGGTGGCGATTATAATGATATTCTTCACCGGTTTATGAATGAAAATATGGTACATAAATTTGTCCTCAAATTTCCGCAAGACAACAATATGGCTTTATTTGAAGAATCCTGGGCTAAAAAGGACTACGAAACCGCATTTCGTGCAATGCATACCTTAAAAGGTGTTGCCGTAAACCTTGGATTTACTGCACTTTACAATGTCAGCAATGCTCTGACCGAAAAGCTCCGCAGCCAGGAATACGACAACCTTGACGGTTTGATCACCGATGTCAAAAAACAGTATGATATCGTGATCGAAGCAATTGCAGCCCTTGGCTAAATCTTAAAACACTGACGATAAACAGGAAGAGACTGCTTCACCGCAGCCCCTTCCTGTTATGTTTTTCTATAGCTTTTTCTTCAGCATTTCCGGATTTGATGCATAGGAGAGAGCCGTCTCCGCCGTGATCCTCCCCTCTTTATACAGATTCAGAAGGCCAAAATCCATCGAATGCATTTCTTCTTTATTAGATGAATACACGATTCCATCAATCTGCGGAACCTTATTGTCGCGGATCATATTGCGGATCGCCGGAGTGATCGTCATGATCTCAAATACCGGGACCTGTTTTCCATCCACTGTCGGCACAAGCTGCTGTGAAATTACAGCCTGCAATACCATGGACAGCTGAACTGCAATCTGCCTCTGCTGGTTTGCCGGAAATACATCAATGATACGGTCAACCGTATTTGCTGCTCCGATCGTATGCAGGGTAGAAAATACCAGATGCCCGGTTTCCGCTGCTGTCATTGCCACATCGATCGTCTCATAATCACGCATTTCACCAAGCAGGATCACATCCGGGCTCTGCCGGAGCGAAGCACGTAGTGCGTTGACGTAGCTTTCCGTATCCACATTGATCTCTCTCTGGCTTACAATACTTTTATCATGCCGGTGCAGATACTCGATCGGATCTTCCAGCGTAATGATATGCTTTTCCATTGAATGATTGATCTTATCCACCAGACAGGCAAGCGTAGTAGATTTTCCACTTCCCGCCGGGCCCGTCACAAGCACCAGTCCTTTTGACAGGTTATAAAAGCTCATCACAGGATCCGGAATCCCAATCTCATTCGGCTCCGGCAGTTCAAATGTGATCACACGGATAACAGCTGAGAGCGCACCCCTCTGTTTGTACGCACTGACACGGAATCTCGAAAGTCCCGGAACAGCAAAAGAAAAATCATCATCTCCTTTTTCTTCAAGAACCCGGATGTCCCGTCCTCCTGCCAGCTTATATAATTCCTCAACGCATTCTTTCGTCTGCGGCGGCATCAGCTTTTCTTCCTTCTCCCTGCAGATTCTTCCATTTGCCCGATAAGAAACCGGAAGACCTGCTACAACAAATATATCCGATGCATGATTTAAAACTGCCTGCTGAAGCAGTACAATGATATCCATAGCTCAAACTCCTTTCGCATCAGTCACTTCCAAGGACCGGAAGTGTTGACTTTTCTTCCCATTTCTCAGATGCTGACTCTTTCCATTTTACAACCTTCTGCGTTCCCTTTACCGGATCTGCCAGGATCTCGACTTCCAGATTCTGACTATCCGTGACCGGAACCACATAGGAAATATCCAGATTCGCTCCGTCTTCTTCAGCTGTCACGCCCTCAATCTGTCGAATCGCAAATACAGGATCCTCTTTTGCAAATGCATCATCGATCTGCGCCATAATCTGCGCCGCTTTTGCATTTGCCTCACAATACGCCGTTTCCCGGCCGGCAAGCTGCTGACTATAACTCTGATCCCTTTTTGCACTTGACAGTGAGAGTGTGGCAAATGTCACCAGACACAGGATTACAAAGATCACAAGCAGGTACGACGTTCCGATCTGAATCCCCGGGTATAATCCCCTTTTCTTTCTCTTCATCCTGTCACTCCCTTTCCGTGCCTGTCATCCGGTCTGTTTCCACCGAATAGATTTCTTCCGGCTGTTCTCCGGACAGGCGCTGCACCGTAAATGTTCCATGCAAAAGCTTTCCATCCGGCCCCCCCCGGATCACGATCTCATACGAAGCCTCATCCTTACTGCATTCCTGCCAGTCTGCGTCATAGAAGACCTCCGTGTCCTCCGTCAGCGCATCCGCAAGAAAAAGCTCTGTATACCCGGAAACCTTCTCAAGCGCCGTATTCAGTTCCTGTGTCTCGCGGCTGGTCGTGTGCGCCTTCACAAAAATCTGCACACACACCGCAGAAGCAAGGCAGAAAAATAAAATTGCAATCATCAGTTCCAGCAAAAACAGGCTGGAACGCTTTGCCGGTGTCCGTTCCATAAATCCTCTCCCATCTATCTTGCAGTGCTCTTCACACTGACAAATGTATCTGTCTTTTTCCCGTCTTCATTTTCACAATACAGATGAAAAATCCCATCTGAAGTTTCCTTAGCCTCGAAGTCCTTTGTTGCCAGGATCTTCCGTCCATCGGATGCTTTTGCTTCCGTTCCATCCCGGACAAAAAGCTCTCTTAAGTATCCATCATACGCATACAGATATGTCACATAATCCTTCTCATCATAACGCTGCCGGATCACGAGAGCATTTTCCCCATCAAAGGTTCCGTCTGCTATCGCACCATTTTCATCATTCTGGTGCATTTTCTCCGTCACATAGGCAAGTGCCGTCCGTCCCGAATAGGAAGCTGACGAGGTCTTCACCTGCCGGCTGTAAAATCCCGATGCAAGAACCACAATGGCGACCGATGATGCCGCCAGCACGAAAAAGACTGCAAGAGGAAAAAGAAAATCAATCACATGCTTTTTTTCATTTCTACGCTTCATGCCCATTTCCTCCTATCGTTCGATCACCGTAATGTCCGGAAGAATATTGGCACCGGCAATCTGATAATCAATAAAAAACTGCTTCTTGTCATACTGGATCCCACAGTTTTCCGTCAGATCATCAAGCGTCTCCGGATAGTGTCCTTCCAGCGCATAGTACTGCGTCACACCACGCCAGAGTGCATTTTCCAGACTTTCCTTCTGCCTGCGTCTTGTCGTGTCCGAAAGCCTTTCAAATCCACTGAAAAAAGCACTGCAGATACATACAAACAGCAGAAGGGACAGACAGAAATTCCGAAGTGGGCGCTGCCGTTTTCCGTGATAAAACCGTTCCCGTTCTTTTCTCCACATAGCATACGCCTCCTAAAGTCCTGACATAATTCCAAGAAGCGGAAGCATAACCGACAGAAGGATCGTTCCGACGATCACCGACAGGATGATCACCAGCGTCGGTTCCAGAACTGCGATCATAGAAGAAAGCTTTTCATCCACTTCCTCCTCACACTCATCGGCAATCCTTCCCATCATCTCATCCATCATTCCGGCTTTCCCGGCAATGGATGTCATCCGCGCATAAACACCTGTGAAGATTCCGGCTTTCACCAGTGCCTCTGCGATATCCGTTCCATTTTCCATATCCGCTTTGCATTCTGCTACTTTCTTCCGGAAATCATCATCCTCGATCAGGTTCTCTGAAAATTCCATTCCCTGTTCCGGCGTCAGTCCGCTTTTCAGTGCCAGTGACATTCCTCCGGCAAACCGGCATGCCGACAGCTTATCCTTCAGCTCCCTCGAAAATGCAAACCCGGATCCGATGTGATACATTTTCTTTCTGCCGCTCTCTGTCTTTGTAAAATAAATACCCGCACAGACGATCACCGCCAAAAGTACCGCAAACACCGCCGAATATCTGGAAAGAGCATTGCCTGCAAGCAGGATCCCTCTTGAAAATCCGGTCATTTCCTGACCAAACTGGCGGAACACCTGATCAAATACCGGCATAACCTTTGTCATCAAAATGATAATGATCACCAGCATCATCCCGATCATCAGAAGAGGGTAGGAGATGGCACTCCGGACACTTCTCCTGATCGCTTCCTCTCGGTCATAATGCTCCGCCAGAGATTCCATTACTTCATCTAAAGTTCCTGTCTCTTCTCCAATCTGCGTCATACGGATCAGATACTCCGGAAATACTTTCGTCTCTTCCAGCGCCTGATCCAGCCTGCCCGTATCCATCACTGACTGATAAATCTCATCCAGCAGCTCTTTTTCTGCCTTCGTCTGCGCATCCTCCCGGAGAAGATCAACTCCCTCCAGGGAAGAAATCCCAGACTTCAGGATCATTGCCATTTCACTGCAGAACGAAGCAATTTCCAGATTTGTAAGCTTCCCCTGCTGTGTCCGCTTTTCCATATATGCCATCCTCCTTTTCACATTCCTGCCACATTCTTCTTATCCGGCTTCCTTTTATCTAATAGGTATACTTTGTGACATAATTCTTTCCATTTCCCACATACTTCTTCACATCCGAAGCACTGTTGTTTGCAGCAAGTGTCGGATCCATGATCGACCAGTTCTTTCCGTCAAATTCAATGATGTTATCCACCCAGCCGATCTCATCAACATAACAGCTGATCCATGCATGATACACATCACCGGAATAGCCAACCTCCAGCTTCGTCGGAATCCGCTGCGACCGGAGCATTGCCGACATCAACGCCGCATAATCAAAACAGATTCCTTTCCCGGTATCCAGTGTCTCATCCGGATCCGGTGTGTACCCATACGGAACATTCTCCGCTTTCTTTTTATCATAGGAAATATTTTTAATCACAAAATTATAAATCTGCGTTACCACATCCAGATCAGAATAGCAGTCCTTTCCTGCAAGACTCTCACCCTTTTTTACACACTTGGAATCTGCCGTGAAATTCACATAATAATTCGGATGCAGAAACGGGGCAAATTCATCTGCGATCTGTACGTCCAGATCTTGGGTAAAGCTTACCGCATACAGATTGTCCTCTACAGACACACTCTCCAGAAGTGTTACCTTATAAGAACCATTCCCGCCCGGAAGCGGATAAACCGCATAATCACCAACAACCGTAACCGGATAGGTATACTCTGTGCCATCCGGGGATGTCACCTGGAGCTTGACTTTTTCATTACTTCCATTATAACAGATCATCACATATCCATCTGCCGTATGGGATGCATCCAGTACAACCAGGTCATTTCCATATGTCACTTCACCGGAAGCCTCCGTCTGAAGCACCTGCGCCGACGGATCTCTCGGATCCCCCTTTTTCCCGGACTGGCTTTTTTTTCCCCCCGATGCACATCCGCCAGGTATCAGTACACCTGTCAGAAATAGCAGAAAAAAGAAAAGAAAAATCCTCTGCCAGCGTCTTTTTTGTTCATATAAACCGTTCTGCCGCACAGAATTCCTCCTTTCTTTTCCACAGTGAAACAGGCCCAAAAACTCAACTAGAAAAATTATAGCATAATCAAAACATTAAAAGAAGTTATTTGGTCTAATATGCTTTAATTTATTTGACAAAGAAATCAAAGACCATTACAATAGAAATCCGTTATAAACCATCACAATAGTAAAATTGGGGGGTTAATTTATGAGTGATCATTTACCTGTCTTAAAGGTTCGTTTATTCGGAGTCTTGATGAATTATACGGAAGAGAAGAACTTGCCGATGCTGCCAACAACCTTCGGGTAACCGCACACCGTCTTAAAAAGATCATCGTAGATGCCGGACTTCCGAGTCATGATTATATCAACATCAAAAAAGGTATTTACCGATGGGATGCTCCGATGCCGACCGAAGTTGATGCACATCAGTTTGTGATTCTGTCAAAAGACGTGCAAGCGTGTACCGATAAGGTAAAAAAGCTGGCACTTCTTAAGAAGATCTGTCTGATGTACCGTGGAGAATTTCTTCCGGAACTCTCGGGAGATGAATGGGTCCTTGTTGAAAGCGTCCAATATAAGAATATTTATTCCGAATCCCTTCAGGAGCTCTGTAAGCTTCTGATCGAACGCGGAGATTATGAAGAGGCGCTTCGTTTCTGTGAGCCGGCATGCCAGTTATATCCGTTCGATGAATGGCAATCCGTCCGCATCGACTGCTATATGGCATTGAACCGCTATAAGGATGCTGTGCAGGAATATGAGAACACTGCCAAATTATTTTTCGAAGAGCTTGGAATCCACCCTTCTGAACATATGATGCAGCAGTTCGAGCAGATGAGCAGCCGCCTTAACTACAAACCACAGGAACTCGGCGACATCAAGGAACGTCTGAAAGAGGACTATGTACGCGGCGGTGCTTTTTACTGCAGTCTGCCAAGTTTCCGTGACACTTACCGTCTCGTTTCCCGAATCATTGAGAGGAACGGACAGTCCGTATACTTAATGTTATGTAGCATCACCAACGGAAAAGGAATGCCGATGGACAAGCCGGACAAGCTTGAAGTTCTTGCAAAGCTTAGTATTATCGACATGAGGTCCACGGCAGAGGTCTGTGAAATCGCCCTGGTCATATACTGTAATGTTGCCATCTTCAAGGCCGTTTATAAGGTCAAGCTTATACATATCATCCTTGAACATCTCAAGGGCTTCTTCCTTAGAAACTTCTCTTCTGTATATCTTCTTGCCTTCCTTGCAGATTTTCTTCATTTCTTTTTCGATAGCTTCAATAGCTTCGTCATTGATTACATTATCTCCAAGGTCTATATCATAATAGAATCCCTCTTTAACTACTGGTCCAACCCAGAACTTAGCATGTGGATATAAATGCTTAACTGCCTGTGCCATAACATGTGCACATGAATGATTAAGAGTATTCAGTCTTTCATCTTCCTTAAAATTAACCATGATAAATCTCCTTTTGTGTTAATATTTTTGTTGCTATTCTCATCGCTGCTTGTGCTCGTAGCTCATGTTCCAGAGCTTCGCTCTGTCACTGTCGCGGTGCTCCTCGAATATCCATGCAATGTCCACACCCTGTGCAAGCACAGCTGTTGACTTTCCCTGTATATTCTCATCGCTACTCGCGCAAAAAAGCCCCTTATACAGTGGCTTTCCAGCTTGCTGTATAAGGGGCGAATATTCAATCCGCGGTTCCACCCTTATTATTCTCTCAATCAGGAGAACATCTCATTATGATTATAACGGAATCACCGTGCCGTATTGGGGCCGCTCGGAGGTGGTTTTCCCATATCCGTATTCTAAAGCACTTCCACCATATATGCTTCTCTCTGTAGAACCGTAACATAGTACTCTTCTCGTCAACGCTTTAGTAAGAAGTATATTTCAAATTTTACATAATGTCAACCTGTTAATCATTGATTTTTGTATTTAAAAATGCTATTATTTCTATATTAATTTTCGAACAATTTAATATTATTTTTAGGGAGGAACTAATGGATAAATTAAG
>OJNP01001102.1_pt1 | contig 14813 bp, 11 predicted proteins | sample 1597921 | NCBI WGS metagenome assembly OJNP01 (sample SAMN01915213, study PRJEB22387) | human gut metagenome | isolation source: stool | host: Homo sapiens | place: USA | reverse complement strand
TTCTCCTAATACAACTCATCTCATACCTGTAATTTAATTTTGGATATTCTTTTAATCTCTTTTCTTTTTCCCTATCCCATTCTTTCATGTCTATTTCACTACGTTTTTCCTTCGGGAAATATTCCCATATGTTCCAACGCAATGTTGCCATTGTGTCTCTTAACATATCTGCACTTTGCTTTTTATCCTGATTTTTCAAATAATGTATTGGCTTGTCAAAAGCAATATAAACATCATTTCCCCTATATTCCATAACAACCGGGATAAGTGGTTTTCCGGTTTCCATTGCTAATGTAATTCCTCCCCAATAAATAGGTAACATTGGAGAAGAAGGTAACAAATTCCATGTTCCTTTCGGGAAAATTAGTAAGTTGTTATTCTTCATTAGTAACTTTTTCATTCTTTTATATGCGAATGATCTGCTATTTCTATTTTTTCTATCCACCCAGACAGTTCCATTTATTTCAAAACCAAGCCAGTCCATAAATTGTAGTGATTGTTTTCCAGCCAAAACATAGGTATGCCTCTTTAAAATATCTACCGCCACAGGCACATCCCATCTGCATGAATGATTTGCCATATAAATTGCTCCGCCTTTCTCCATAGGCATTTCACTTAATATATGCAGAGTTTTTCCATGTATTTTTCTTGATATCATTAATGAAATTGGGTGCAGTATCTTATGAATTATCATTTGTATTCATCCACTCCAATCCTTCCCTGTTTCTTTAATATCTTTAACTATTCAATTGTGTTTTTAGTTTTCTTTTCTACTACTATATGTCGTACTAATTATACGATAATACGTATGCGTTTTCAAGAATCTTAGCAGTAATTAATACGCAATAGCGCATTTTTATACGCATTTTAGAATTATTTTGCTACGATACTGCACACTATAATAAACGATATAGTGAAGTATAAAGGAGACTGACTATGAACGTATTAGATCGAATTGTAGAATTGAGAACTGCAAAAGGCTGGTCAGAATATCAACTGGCAGAAGAATCTGGAATGACACAATCTACGATTTCATCCTGGTATCGCAGACATATGACGCCTTCTGTTCCATCTTTAGAACGTATTTGTGATGCCTTTGATATCTCATTATCCCAATTTTTTATGGAAAGTGGCTCCCAACCAATTGTACTTACAGACAAACAAGTAGAACTTATTAATGCAACAAACAAATTATCTCCAGAACAATTAGATAATCTTCTTATATTTTTAAATTCTTTAAACGCAAAAAAGCAGTAAATTCCACCATTCTGGAACTTACTGCTTTCCTTTTCCTGTTTATTTTTCAAACTTTTCTATGATGCATATATGCTGCTTGGAATCTTTCGCATAATTAATTCCAACAAGTATCAGATTTCCATGATAATCTTTCAATCCACTGCTTTCATATATTGATTTAAAACTTCCTTATTCGGAATCGAAACCGTTTTATCCATCCAATGATAACTCAGATATCCCAAATGCACCAGCAATGTCAACACATCATCTTTACTCTGAAATGTCGTCATATCATTTGAAAATGTACCCGTATTGATATGCACGCGGTCTCCAGCCAGCATCCTCTCAATGAAAAAACAGCCCTTGCGGACTGTTTTTTCGAGGAGTTTAGTTATGAAAATGTTAATCTATATAAAGGAAAATTGGCATTTTTAGTAAGCACCATTCTGAATGCTTACATCAACAAGTGCTTGTCTGTTGTTCTCTTGTTGATAATAGTAATATACAAAATAAATGTGTACGAATTATGTCGGTTTTCGAAAACATTTCTAAAATTCTAAAAAAATTATTTTATAATTCGTTAATATTTTATTGGTTTTTGTTTCGGATATTCCTCTTAAAAACGTTCTAAATTGTATACACTTATCTGTATAATCTTATTCTGCCCTATGTTTTCCTCTTTATTCACAATCATCTATTTTAATTTACATGTTCTAATAGATACCGGCTTAACCGGATCATTGCCTGATCTTCTGTGCTGTTATAAAACTGCACAGTTCCCGGTGTCACAGCATCCGAAACCAGACTATACTCTTTTAATTTATGAAGTGTCTCTCTGGCAGTTCCTGCACCACCGTCAAAAACCGCTACCCCGGAGCCGAGTACTTTCTGAATCGTCTTACGCACCAGTGGATAATGCGTGCAGCCAAGAACAACTGCATCCACTTTTCTTTCCTGGTACGGTGCAAACAGATTTTTTAAGAACCGTTCCAATGCTTCCCCGGAAAGTTCTCCGCGCTCTACAAATTCCACAAGCCCCGGACATGGCAGTGATATGATCTCTGCCTGATCCTGAAACTTCTGCATAAGGTTATGAAACTTTGTTTCACGCAATGTCATAGGAGTTGCCATGACAAGCACTCTTGGATTCTCTTTTACAGACACCGCCGGTTTTAATGCCGGCTCAATTCCAATGACCGGAATCTCTTTCTGATATTTTTCCCTTAAAATGTGAATCGCTGCGCTTGTCGCCGTGTTGCATGCGACAACCAGTGCTTTTACATTCCGCGACCTTAAGTACTCCGCATCTGCCAGTGTGAGTTTCCGCACTTCCTCTAAAGTCTTTGTTCCGTAGGGCGCATTTTTTGAATCCCCATAAAATATAAAATTTTCATTTGGCATCAATGCCACCAATTCCCGAAGTACGCTGATTCCACCAACACCGGAATCAAACACTCCAATTGGTCTCTGCATTTCATCCATATTACGATTTCCTGCTTTCTTTTCTTCTATTTTGCAAACACCGCGATCTGTTCTTTCCTCGTACTGATTACTATTCCAACAAGGCACCTGCTCGAAATCTGCTTTTTACTTACCTGCTTCAGTTGTGCCTATTACCTATGATAACATTCATTCTGTCCACACAGCCCTGCTTCCCTTATCTGTGCGGCTGACGACGAGTTTACGGTCAATCTGTTCTTTCAGTTCCGTCACATGGGAGATGATCCCAACCATGCGGCTGTCACCGGCAAGTTCCGCCAGCACCTCGATTGCCTGCTGTCTTGACTGCGCATCCAGAGAACCAAATCCCTCATCGATAAACATCATATCCGGGTGGATCGCCCCTGCGCTCCGCTCCACGATATCGGACAATCCGAGTGCCATCGCAAGTGCTGCCAGAAAAGATTCCCCGCCGGACAGTGTTTTCACGTCTCGCTCGCTGTCCGTCACAAGACTGTAAACAGAAAGATCCAGTCCCTCGTTTGTCTTTCTTCCCGTGTTCGCCTCTTCCTTTAATTTAAGAATAAACTGATGATTGCTCATCGTCAAGAGCCGCTTGTTTGCTTCATGGATGATCTGTTTAAAATACTGCCTCTGGATATAAGTTTCAAAATCGATTTTCGCAGAACCGGAAAGTCTTCCGTTCGCTGTCTTTGACAGACTTTTGATGACCTGATCTTCGCTCTCCAATTTTTTTCCCTTTTCCAGATAGACGGCACAATTCTGCAGCACCGACCTGTCATTTTCATATGCTGTGTGCAGTTCCATATACGTTTTTTCCGCCTCTTTTAATGCCTGTTTTTCTGCTTTCAGCTGCTCATTTAATTCCGTCGTATCAGTATATGTTTTTCCGCTGACCTGTTTTTCCAAAAGTTTCTGCTCACTCTGCTGTCTTAAGCACTGAGACTCATACTCTTTCTCTTCCCGCTCCAGTTTTGATCTGCTCCGCTCCGGCAGGATCGCAAGGTGATATGTTTCTTCGGAAACAAACCCGGATTTTTCCAAAAGTTTTGCATATTCTTTTTCCGTTTTTACTGCAAGCTTTTTTGCTGTTTTCTGATTTTCTTCCTCTGCTAGTTTCTGTCCTTTTAACGTGTTCATCGCTTCTGCCAGCTCCGACACTTTTCGCCGTTTCCTCTCTATCTCCTGCTCTGCCGCCTCCAATGCTTTCTGCATTGCGGCATACTGTTTTTTTGCTTCGGCAAGAGATGGATACACAAGCTTCTCACGGATCTGTTCGGCTATTTTCTGCAGACTGACATAGTTTTGCTCAGCTTCTTTTCTCTGCTGTTTTGCAATCGTCTGTGCCAGTACAAAATCAGCTTCCTCTTTCTCGACTGCCTGCGCAAGCTTCTGCTTTTCTGTTTTCTCTGCCTCAAAAGCAAGATACGCCAGATCGCGCTTTTCTTCCGCAGCAGCCCTTGTCTTTTTTGCCTGCTCCACTTCCAGTTCTGTCACCGCATGGTCAGAAAGCTTCGCCGGATCCGGATGAACCGTTGAACCGCAGACCGGGCATGGACAGCCCGCGCTCAGATTTTCTGCCAGGATCCCTGCCTGCTCCTTTAAAAAGGCTTCATACATATGTTCATAATGCTTTGCCGACTCCGAAGCGCTGAGAGATGTCTGCTCCCAGTTTTTCTTCGTTTGCTCCACGACCTGCTCCTGCCGCTTCTGCTGTTCTTTTAATGCAGCAATCCCAGCCTCTTTCTTATGAAATGACTCCTCTGATGTTTTCCCGAGGTCTTCCCACACCTTTTTGGCCTGCTGCTCCTCTGACCTCGCATTCTGCAGTGCCTCATAAGACGGGAATGACTGCTCTAACGCAAGCATTTTTTTCTGGAGGTCTGCCGCTTCTCTTTTCTTTATTGCCTCTACCTCCTGCAACTGTGTCTTTAATGATTCGAACATCTCCTGATCGTTTGCCAGTGTTTCTGTCATTTTTGCGATCGCCTGTGCCGACTGCTCCACTTCCTGCTGCTGTCTGAGATTCTGCTGCTCTGCCACAAGCACTTTATCTGCTTTCCGTGCATTTTCGATCTGCTGTCTGCGCTCTTTCGATTCCGCCTGCCTTGCTTCCAGCTCTTTTCCAGTCTGCCTGATTTTTTCCTGGGAAACAAAAAGTTTATTGATCTCCTCATACTTTGTGATTTTTTTATTCAGTTCCTCTACATTCGCCCTGCGGAGATTCTGCTCTTTTAACGCATCCTTTAATCGTTCCCGCAAACGCTCCACAAGTTCATCCAGCGGTAATTCTTCACTTTCAGGAAGCGGAATGATCCTGCTTTTCTCCTGCTCAAATGCCCGGTCGTTCTCCTGGATGCGCTCATCCATTTCCATGGATTTTCTTCTGAGATTTTCCTGGATCTTCCAATAGATGTCCGTCCTGAATAATTTAGAAAAGATCATTTTCCGCTCGTCCGACTTTGTATACAAAAGCTTTAAAAAATCTCCCTGTGCGATCATCACGATCTGCGAAAACTGGTCTGCGGTAAGCCCCAGGATTTCAATAATTTTTGCATCGGTAGCATTTTTCTTTTCCGGGAAAACAGTTCCATCCGGCAGGGTGAGTTCGACACTGTGCGGTACTTTCTGCTCCCTGATCCTGCCGTTTTTCAGTGTTTTCGTAATCTTATAGTCCGGGTTTCTGCGCACGCGGTATGTCTGTCCCCGGTATAAAAATTCCAGTTCCACATAGGTTTCCGTCTCCGGCTGGGCATACTGGCTGCGCATCATGTTTCCGTTTCGCTCACCGCCGCTGGTCTGATTGTAAAGTGCGTAAGTGATCGCATCAAAAATGGTCGTTTTTCCTGCTCCGGTATCTCCGGTGATCAGAAAAATCCCCTGCTGCTGCCCGGTAAAATCAATGACATTTTTTCCCGCATACGAACCAAATGCCGACATGGTAAGCTTCAAAGGCTTCATTCTGCCACCTCCTTTTCCCCGTTTATCACAGTGTGGATCACATTGTCCTCATCCTCCGTCATCGCCCTTCCGTTCATCTCCTGAAAAAAGGTCACAAACGCATCATAAGGATCGAGGCTCTCCACTTCCTCTTCCGAAAACTCCAGAATCTTCCTTGTCCGCTCATTGTCTATTTTTATCTCCAGAATATGGTCATAGACCTGTTCTAACTTTTCTTTCGGCTGGTACGCTTCCACCTCATCTGTCAATGTAATGCTCACATAATCGTGACAGTTGTCCTCTGCCGCTGCATTTAAAATCTCATCCAGATGTCCGATCATTTTGCACACCCTGCGCATCGGCGTAAGCGGCAGTTCTGTGATATGCGGCTCGCTTCCTTTTTCCAAAAGTTCCACCATCGTCACGGTCTTTTCATCGCCTGCCTCGCTCACGGAATACTGTAACGGTGTTCCACAGTAACGGTTCTGTACACGCCCTATTTTCTGTTTTCTGTGAATGTGTCCAAGTGCTGCATAATCAAACGGTTCTAAAACCGCTGTATCCACATTTTCGATCCCTCCAACCATGCGGATCTCGGAGTCTGAAGTCTCCGGCTCCCTGCCCGCAGCAGTATAAAACTGATGGCTTACGAGGATATTGCGCTTTGCAGTGTCGATGTTCTCCCGCTCTATGACAAGCCGGACAGCCTCATCATAAGTCGTGATATCGCTATCGATCAGATTTCTCACATAGGAAGGCTTCACAAAAGGAAGCAGGTAAATGCATACCTCGCCGTATGCATCAAAAAAACTCACTTTTCTGATGGTCTCCTCCCGGGTAACCGGCGGCATACCTGCGATCATCACCCTGTGTTTTGCCAGAATGTCACTCGCAAAATCAATCCGTTTCGCACTGTCGTGATTCCCTGCAATGATGCAGACTGTCACTTCCGGCTCCAGATCGTTCAGTGCTGTCAGAAACTCATCAAACACTGACACTGCCTCCGCAGACGGTACCGGCGTATCATAGATATCCCCTGCAATGAGAACCGCATCCGGCTTCTCGCATTCTGCCAACGCCACGATTTTCCCTAATATATCCCGCTGTTCTGCGATCATATTGTAATGATGCAGCTGCTTTCCAATATGAAGATCCGACAAATGAAAGAATTTCATGTTCCTCTCCTTTTGCTCTAAGCTGATGTTTCCTATTACAGAAAAAGCCACAACAGACAACTGTTTCCATTGTCTGCCATGGCAGTCTGTTATTTCAAAAATCCGTTGATGATCTGTTCCTCGGCTTCTTTTTCCGTAAGTCCAAGTGTCATAAGCTTGATCAGCTGCTCGCCTGCAATTTTGCCGATAGCTGCCTCATGAATGAGGTTTGCATCAATATTGTTGGCGGTAAGCTGTGGGCTTGCTGTCACGCACCCGTGATCCATAATGATCGCATCGCACTCACTGTGACCTGCACAGGCTGCGTTTCCGTTCATAATAGAGAAGAATTCCTGTCGGGATTCTCCCTTTGCCACCGAACGTGACACCAGATTACAGCTGCAGTCTTTTCCGTTCATATCGATTGCAAAATCTGTCTTGGCATACTGTTTTCCGTGTGTCATGATCTTCTCATGCACTTCTAAGGAAGCTCCGTCTGCAAGATCTCCTTTGGTGATACGGACTGTGGAGTCGATTCCCTTGATCTGGGTTGTCTCCATCTCCATGTGTGCGCCCTCTTTTAAATGCACGATGGTCTGTGGATTCATGACATTCTCACCATTTCCATCTCCCTCACCGTAGTGGCGTTCAATGTATTTTACTTTTGCATTTTTCTCCAGATAAAATGTGTGGATCCCCTCATGCTTGGAAGTGTCCACGCCACAGTTGTGGATTCCGCATCCCGCAACGATCGTGACATCTGCGCCCTCCCCAATGTAAAAATCATTGTATACACATTCCTGCAATCCACTCTCACTCAAAACGACCGGAATATGAACGCTCTCATTGACCGTTCCCGGTTTGATAATGATGTCAATTCCGTCCTTGTCCTCTTTTGTGACAATATCAATATTGGCGGTGGTGTTTCGTGCAGCCTTTTTTCCATTGGCACGGATATTATAGGCACCTTCCGGAACCTCATGAAGTCCCGCCACCTGTTCTAATAAATTTTTCTGTACTAAATCCATGTTTCTTCCTCATTCTCCTGCTGCTGTTTTCTGTCGGTCATCATCCTTACAGCAGCTCTCTCACTACAAATCTGTTCTGCCAGTGCGGTTATGCTTTATCGATCAACGTCTGGCAGGTCTGTGCCGTATTCAGAAGTTCCGGAAGCACTTCCGCTTTGGTTCCGGTCTTGCGCACCTGTCCGTCTGCAATGACGATGATCTTGTCCGCAATGTCAAGGATCCGTTCCTGATGGGATATGATCAGAATCGTTCCGTTGATCTCATCTCTCATTTTTTCAAATACTTTGATCAGGCTGTTAAAACTCCAGAGGTCGATCCCTGCCTCCGGCTCATCAAAAATAGAAAGCTTCGTTCCCCTTGCAGTGATCATTGCGATCTCGATCCTTTTCAGCTCACCGCCGGAAAGACTTCCGTTGATCTCACGGTCAATGTATTCTCTCGCACACAGACCTACCTCCGATAAAATATCGCAGATCTCATTCACACTCATCTCTTTGCCTGCAGCGATCGTGATGAGGTCTTTTACGGTCAGCCCTTTAAAATGAACCGGCTGCTGGAATGCAAAACTGATTCCTTTTCTGGCGCGCTCCGTAATGTTTAAACCGGTGATATCCTCTCCGTCTAAAAGAATCTGCCCACTTGTCGGACGGATGATTCCTGCGATCATCTTGGCAAGTGTGGATTTTCCACCGCCGTTTGGTCCTGTGATCGCCACAAAATGATCGTCAATGGTGACACTGACATTTTTCAAAATCTCTTTATTCTCGTTGTTATCATCTACTTCATAGGTGATATTTCTTAACTCTAACATAAATCCTCCACTGTGCAGCCGATAAGCCACAGTATTTTTCGCAATTGCGATCCTGCTACTTTATAACGCTTCTTGGATACTTTACCATGATGGCATTTAACATGTCCTCATCCGGCTCAAACTCATATCTTGTGATACCGTTTTCGCCCTTGCAGACTGCCTCATAAAGTTTTGCACCTGCATTGCCGGACGCAATGTTTTTCACTGTAACCGATCTGTCATTCTCATACTTGTAAATGCTGCGGTCACCCTTAGGGGCAATGGTCAGCACATCATCCATACTAAGATAGGCAATTTTCTTTCTCTTTGCTTTATTCCTGATCTTCGCAAATCTCAGGTCGCCATCATAATATGTATACTCATACTCCACTTCACTGCGAAATGCAAACAGATACCAGATCACACCAAAGATGATCGTCGGCACCAGAAACATAACCGGTGATACAAACATACTAAGTACTAAACAAAGACAGGTTAAAACAAAAAATGCGATCATTCCTGCCTTATGTCCACCTGTTGTTTTTTTCGGAACAATAACTAATTTTTCCTGCATAATCATTTCCTCCAAACAAAATTTCGTAATGATAATTATATACGCTTTTTTCCCTCTGTACAACTTCTTTTTTATCATGTAAAATAAGATAATAGAAATTTTCGTATTTTTTCGTTCAGGAGGAAAAAAAGAATGATCACATATCAGTATACCCAGAAAGACTGGACAACATTCAAAGAAGGGATCAAACGTGAGTGGGCAGTCACCAATGGCATTGGCGGATACGCAGGAAGCTCGATGATCGGCGCACACAGCCGTACACACCAGGGGTACCTGATTGCCAGCCTCCATGCACCAATTGAGCGCTATCTCGTTTTTTCCAAGATCAACGAAACAGCCACTGTCGGAACCAGCACGGTTTCCTTTGAGACTTCCCAGCACTGTGCTTCCGGAAAAACGGTTTACACAGAGGGACAGAAGTTTCTCACTTCCTTTATCTATGACGGAAGCGTGCACTACACCTATGAGACAGACAATTTTTCTTTTGAAAAGCACATCACATTAAAAAGGAACGCCAATGTCTGCGCAGTCGCCTATGAACTGACCGCCGGGGACAGCGACTGTACCTTTACGCTCACACCGCTTTTCAACTACCGCGAGCACAGTGAGAGCAGCACCCCGGACACTTTAAAATTTGAGACATTTACAGAAGACAGGACATTTTATCTTGTTCCGGAAAAAAATAAAGATATTGCCATTCGTTTTCAGACAAGCGAAGGAACTTTTTCCGAACGTGAAACTGTTTATGACATCGACATGCAGTTACAGATTGAAGTGGATCTTGAGACAGATGGACTTGACTGCCATTACTGCCCGGTTGACCTGTCCATTGCAGTTCCTGCCAACACAACCAAAAAAGTTTCCATCCTGTGCAGTATCAGTGACGTGAACGAGCGTCCTGCCCCTGTGTCTGCTACGGAAGCATTTTCCATTTTAGAGGAAAATACCCGCTGCCATGCAGAACTTTTTGAAAAAGCCGGATACCGCGACTCGTTTGCCAACCAGCTGGTGCTTGCCAGCGACCAGTTTCTGACTTACCGCGAGTCCACGAAAATGATGACCGTTCTCGCCGGACTTCCATGGTTTACCGACTGGGGCAGAGACACAATGATCGCCTTTACCGGTCTGACGCTCTGCACGAAACGTTTCAAAGAAGCTGAGGAGATCCTTCTGACATTTGCCAGATATATCCGCCACGGAATTGTGCCGAATATGTTCCCGGATGACAATATGCCGCCGCTCTATAACACGGTGGACGCCTCTCTCTGGTACTTTTATGCGGTCTATCAGTACCTTCATTATAACCCGGCTGCCGAGGCGGAAGCTTTTGTAAAAGAACAGATTTTCCCTCATTTAAAAGAGATCATCTCCGCCTATGAAAAAGGAACGGATTTCAGCATTTATATGGAAGACGACGGGCTCATCCACGCCGGAAGCGGCCTTGACCAGATCACCTGGATGGATGTCCGCGTTGGTGACTGGGTAGCAACACCGCGCCACGGCAAACCTGTGGAGATCAACGCACTGTGGTACAACGCTTTACGGATCATGGAATCACTCTGTGAAAAATTTGACGAAGATGCTTCTGCCTACCGCACACGCGCCAATCAGGTAAAAGAATCCTTCAACGCAAAGTTCTGGGATTCCTCCAACCAGTGCCTGTTTGATGTTGTGGATGGTGACGAGCCAGACGACCATATCCGTCCAAACCAGATTTATGCCGTATCCCTTCCATTTTCCCTGCTCCCGGAGGAACAGGAAAAAGCAGTTGTCGCGCTTGTGGAAAAAGAGTTGTTTGTCGGCTGCGGACTTCGCTCTCTCGCACCGGATCATCCGGACTACCATGGCATTTACTGCGGTGCTCTTGCAAAGAGGGACGCCGCTTACCATCAGGGAACTGCCTGGGGCTTTTTGCTCGGTGGATTTTTCAGTGCCTATATGAAAGTGAACCACCACTCCTCCTCTGCTGCCGCAAATGCCGTCCGCATGTTAGAGCCTGTGAGAAAACATCTGACGGATTCCGGCTGTATCGGTTCCATCTCTGAAATCTTTGACGGGGATGCACCTCACAATCCCCGTGGCTGTTATGCTCAGGCCTGGAGTGTCGGAGAGGTACTGCGCTGCTACTGTGAAGATATTCTTCCTTATTTATAATTTTCATTTTTTGCTTGACAACAAAGGTTCCTTCCTTTAAAATAATCTTTGTTGTGAGCAACAAGCCCAGTTAGCTCAGTTGGTAGAGCAAAGGACTGAAAATCCTTGTGTCTCTGGTTCGATTCCGGAACTGGGCATTGAAAAGAAAATAAGATATTATGGGATATTAGCTCAGTTGGTAGAGCACTTGACTTTTAATCAAGTTGTCCGGGGTTCGAATCCCCGATGTCTCATCGGTTTAAAATAGCGGTTAAGCCAGTAACTTCATGGTTTACCGCTATTTTTGCGTGAAAAAAAGCAGGAATTGTAATTGGATCTAAACAATATTTAATTGTCAAAATACTGATTTGTTTACGTATAATTATTTCAAAATTATGCAAAACATACAAAAAATGTAGATAAACAAAATACATTGTAGTATAATAGGACACAGCACGAAAAAACACACTTTAACTAGAAAAGAGGAAGTTATATGAATGAAGAACAATATTCCAGAGCGAATAAAAGAGTACTGCTTGCAATAGTAGTTGTTTTTGGATACATAGCAGCTACCCTTATGTTAGCATTGGGCGTCAGTCAGGGCGGACATGCGGCAAAGATTGTGATGGAGGCAGTCACGGCGGCAGCAGTTATCGTTATCTCGGTTGTAGCATATCTTGGTAAAAGAACAACACGCACATGTGCGGTAATCATGACACTGTCGATGATGATAGGTTATTTCGTGATTGTCCAATTGAACACAACCGTTGGAACATGGACATATGGTCTGCCGCTGCTGATCGTTGCAATGGTTTATCTGGACAAGAAAATTGTGATGGTGACAAATGGTATTGCGCTGGTTTCCATTGAAGTTCATTTAGTCAGATGCTTTCTGGGTGACGGATCAGATCTGCAGAATAATGTGATTGGGCTGTTTGTATTATTGCTGACCGCATATGCCTGCAATAGTGCAGAGCGTCTGCTCGAGTGTTTCTTTAAAGAAAATCTTGCAGAAATTCAAAATGCATCGGATATCCAGAAGGATAGTAATAAAAAGATGATCATCGTTGCAGAGAATATTTCCAAGCATTTTGGAGAGGCAATGGATATGCTTGACGGTCTGCAGGAATCCATTAATGTGAGTCACAGTTCCATTCAGGAAATTGCAGACAGCACAGAAAGCACAGCGGAAGCGATCCAGAAACAGGCGGTTATGTGTTCTGATATTCAGGGGAATACCGATCAGGCAGAGCAGGGCATCAAAGAAATGATCGAGGCATCACATAAGACGAATGACAATGTGAAAGAAGGTGCCGGTGTTGTCAGTGAATTGAAGGAACAGGCCGTGAACGTTGCAGATGCGAGTCAGGTGACGGTGGATGTGATCAGAAGCCTGACCGATAAAGTGGAGGAAGTAAAAACATTTGTCGATTCCATCATTAACATTTCAAATCAGACCAATCTGCTTGCCCTGAATGCGTCTATTGAAGCAGCAAGAGCCGGTGAAGCCGGAAAAGGTTTCGCAGTCGTGGCAGATGAAATCCGTCAGCTTTCAGAGCAGACGAAGGATGCTTCTGCAAATATTACAGAGATCATCCAGAAATTGAATGAAGATACAAAACGTGCGAATGACAGCATCATGACAGCGGCAGAATCTGTAGAGAAGCAGAATCAACTGATCGATGATACCAGAGATAAATTTAATGATGTTGGTAATGCAGTGGAAGTTTTAATGGGAAATATCGATGTTGCAGAACAGAGTATTCAAAAAATACTGGATGCGACAGGAGTGATCTCAGATAACATCACGCATTTGTCTGCAACAGGTGAGGAGGTAGCAGCTTCTTCCACCGAGGGTCTCCGCACGGCAGACATTACAGTGGAGAAGATGTCCAATTGTAAAAAAGTGCTGGAAAATATTTATTTACTGGCAGAGGATTTGAAAAACTCAGTAGAAAATAATGAAAACCAGTAATAAACAAGAATTAGCACTTGACGGATTCCTGTGAAACTATTATGATAAAAAAAGAATACTTCAATGCGTTGAAGTACGAAAATAAAACTGCATAAGATGTAGATAGCACAGAGTGTATGACGATAGATACAGACAAAGAGAAGTTTTTATGCAGGCTTGGAGTTACACATGGAGGATGTACCAATGGAAATGGAGATGGAATTTTTGCGGAAACTGCCAACACCACAGGAGTTGAAAGAGCAGTTTCCGGTAAGTACAGAAGTTGTGGCAGTGAAAGCCCAGAGAGATGAAGAGATACGCAATATTTTTGAGGGAAAAGATGACAGGCTGATTTTAGTGATCGGTCCCTGCTCCGCAGATAATGAAGATGCTGTTATTGACTATATATCCAGATTGAGAACGGTTCAGGAAAAAGTGAAAGATAAAATTTTTATAATTCCCCGTATTTATACCAATAAGCCGAGAACGATCGGCGTTGGATATAAAGGAATGCTGCATCAGCCGGATCCGGAGAAAAAAGAGGATATGTTAAAAGGGATCATTGCAATCCGGGAACTGCATACGAGAGCGGTAAAAGAAACCGGATTTACCTGTGCAGATGAAATGCTCTACCCGGAGAATCACAGATATTTGTCTGATTTGTTGTCTTATGTGGCAGTAGGTGCACGTTCCGTAGAAGACCAGCAGCATCGTCTGACTGCAAGTGGAGTTGGGATTCCGGTCGGAATGAAGAATCCGACAGGCGGGGATATTTCTGTTATGATGAATTCCATGATCGCTGCACAGCACGGACATACGTTTTTATACCGGGGCTGGGAAGTGACAACAACCGGAAATCCATATGCACACGCTATTTTACGTGGATACGTGGATAAGTTTGGACGTAATATTCCAAATTATCATTATGAAGATCTGCAGAATTTATTAGAACATTATGAAGATGTCAACGCATCACAGCAGACAACCCTCGCAAATCCGGCGGTCATCGTGGATACCAATCATTCTAACTCAGGAAAACAGTTTATGGAACAGATTCGTATCAGCAAAGATGTATTACATAGTTGTAAAGTGTCAAAAGAGATTCATAATCTGGTAAAAGGACTTATGATCGAGAGTTATATTGAGGATGGTGCCCAGAAAGTTGGCGAACACTGCTATGGAAAATCCATCACAGATCCTTGTCTTGGATGGGAAAAAACAGAAAAGCTGATTTATGAGTTGGCAGATTTATGGTAAAATTGCTGAAAAGATCGTTGCAGAGGAGCTTTGTAACGATCTTTTTTGTGCAATTTTTAAAATAGAACAAACAAGTGTCCACTTTTTGCATGGAAACCATCAGATATTGATATCACACGACCGTCATTTTGTAGCAGAAAAAAATACAGTTTTACTTATATGTAGTTCTTGACCGGATTTTGCTTGAGTGAAAAAGTAAATTCCGCACGTAAACTTAAATTCCATACGGAGGACTAAATTCTATATTTTAGGGTTTGACGAAATGCGTCAAACCCTTTAAAGTGGA
>OJNP01001091.1_pt1 | contig 14953 bp, 9 predicted proteins | sample 1597921 | NCBI WGS metagenome assembly OJNP01 (sample SAMN01915213, study PRJEB22387) | human gut metagenome | isolation source: stool | host: Homo sapiens | place: USA | reverse complement strand
TTTATATGTCCATTTTTATTTCGTTATAATTTTAACGTATTTTGACATTCAATTACTAGTTGGTTTTTCTATTTTTTCGTCATTTTATACAAAATATTCTCATTCTATCAAATATCTTCCGTTTTTCTTCATAATTTCACTCTTATTTCCATCATTCTTCTTTTCTCGCTTATATTCTCCTCCTGTCTTTTTTAAATCAAAGATATAGTATCCAAAATCAATTTTGAACTATTTTTGTCAAACTTTTTTCACAAACTAATAGCGCTCCCTTTCATTTTATACAACTGTATATGCATACCATGAAGTATTTTCAAAAAATCAGAAAGAAATTATAAACTGTCAAGAAAAGCCTGTAATTTTGCACAAATACTCCTTTATTTTTTCACACAAAAAAGGTATAATAAACAAAATAAACAATTCTTTCACAATAAAGGAGGAGGACATCTTATGGAAAACCGCAAAATTCAATTTCGTTCAAAAGCCTGTAATCTACATCTTTCTGCCTATCCGGGACATTTCGCAACAAAGCATTCTCATGTCAACTACTTTTTAGATATGACAACATTAAAAGTACGTCAGTCTAATGCAGAAGAAGCTGCAAGAGCGTTAGTTCCACTTTATAAACATAATACCGTCGTCGATACCATCGTATGTCTTGACGGAACAGAAGTAATCGGTGCATTTTTAGCAGAAAAGCTTACAGAGAGCGGATTCTTCTCTTACAACCAGCATAAATCTATCTATATTGTTACTCCAGAAATAGATTCAGATGGTCAGATGTTCTTCCGCAAAAATATCCAGCCAATGATTAAAGATAGAAATATCATTATTTTAATGGCATCTGTCACAACTGGAATCACAATCAACCGAAGCTGGGAATGTATCGAGTACTATGGTGGCAAACTGCAGGGAATTTCAGCAATATTTAGTACGCTTTCTGAATATGGTAATCTTCCTGTTAATTCGCTGTTTACTCCAAATGATATTCCTACTTACCATACATATAGTAAGCATGACTGCCCATATTGTAAGAGTGGTCAGAAAATCGATGCTTTGGTAAACGGACATGGATATTCCGAATTACTATAACTACTAATTTGTAGATTTCGTATAGACAAAAAAAGAAACCATACCATATCCCAGATGTGGCTTCGGAGCGAGTTTAAGATGCGGATGAGCATCTTAAACACAGCGACTACAGAGCAGATGGGATATGGTATGGTTTCTTTTTTCGTCTGTTTTCTCTTAATGAATCGTAATCCATTTCAAAATTTTACTTTGGGTTTCTACGAATTGTTCATATTCTTCCCGGCTGTTTTGCTGATATTCCAGCGTGATATACTTTGGTGCTACGCGCTCTACAAATTCCCGGACACCTTCTCCGATAAAAGGCTGATGCAGATCAATATGACAGGCATGGTCATATGCAAGGCGAAATAGTTCATAAAATGGAATCTTATCAAAGTCTATCGGATGTTCTCTCCATTTTTTTCGCTGTTTTCTTACATAATCCCCTCCAAGTGACAGCTGCAGGTGCATTCCTTTAAACCAGTGGAGCATCTGTGCTTTTTCGTATTTGTCTATCATTTTATTCAGATATGCTACGGCATCTTCTGGAGTCTTTAGCTGTGTTGTTGTATTCATATAATGTCCGGTATCGAGCATGATTCCCTTTTTTTGTGTATGCATTCCTTCTATAAGCCGGCGGGTAAGGCGGACATTTTTCAAGGTAAGCCCGCTCCACCAGAGATTCTCTACAAGAAAGTCGAATGGATATTCTTTTTCATCAAGGAGGGTATTGATGACCTCTAAGCTTGCATCAATCACTTCTTTATCTGTATAGCGGTATTTATAAATATAGCTCTCCCGGAGTGTCACTTCTGAAACATGGAAAACTACATACTTTGCTCCAACTTGTTCTGCATAGGCAAGATCGTCCCGCAAACTGTTCAGATAAGATTCCCTGCTCATTCCTCCAAAGTATTCCAGCCACTGCTCTCTTGAATCAAATTCCTGATCTAGGCGTTCATAATTCCCCTTCCACCAGTCCATCCAGAAAATATGAAAATACAGATGTACCCCATTCACCATATCCGGCAGAATCTTTCCTTCATCTGGCTCGCCTGCCCGAATCACTTCCAGTCCATTTAATCCTCGTGACTCATAAGACTTTCTAATATCTTCACTATCTTTATAACGATTTAGCATCCCTTCATAAATTGAAAAATTCATGGAACGACATTCTGGTATTTTCTGCATAGTTTCCCCCTTCAATCTCGTATACTCTCAGAATCTTTCTAAGAATACATTTTATCTATACTTATCATCCATACTTATCATCTATGCTTATTTCAAAAATGCCCCATCATTCTGGCAATCTTTCTGAAATTCAAAAACGTCCCAGCTATTCATCTCATCAGATCATATTTTATTTTTATCCGCTGCAGCTTTTCCAACAATGGCTTTGCTCCAATCCACAGAAAAATAAATGTAGAACTGGCATGAACAAGATCTACCGGAATACCTGAAATATAGATTGCAAGCAGTCCTTCCCATGTAAAATCATACACACTCATAAAGAGAGCCGCTGGATTCATGATTCCTCCATAAATGAACACCGTCACAAGGAATCCATATATACAAAGGCTGAGCCGTTTGGTCGGAAGCAGTCCTATTCGGTAAAGGATTCCTGACAAAAATCCGATAAAACCCATCGCAAACATCTGCCATGGGGTCCATGGTCCCTGCCCAAATAAGAAATTGCTGACTACCATCGTCATGGCACCAACTAAGAATCCTGCCTCGCCGCCAAATGCGATTGCACTGATGATCACGATTGCTATAATCGGCTTAAAGCTCGGTATCATAAAAAATGCTGCCCGGCCGGCGGTTGCCAATGCTACCATTGTTGCAAGAACAACTAGCTCTCTCACCTGAGGTTTTCGTCCCTCAAATACCATAAAAAACGGTAATAACGAGTATATAATGATTACCAGGCTAATAAAATAATACTTTCTTGGACCAAAAATCTTTTCAAATACTGTGCCAACGGCGGCAACATCCATAACATAAAATCCGACAGCAATTGTGAGGGGAATCGCTACAAGCAAGAGAAAGAGACTTACTCTGGTACGAACAGAAAGCCTGCGTTTTTCCTGCTTTTTCCAGATTTCGGTATCCATCTCAAACATATCATTATCTAAAATGACATCTCCCGCCCTGCCTTCTCCTGACAAATCTCCTGCTAATTCTTTTAAAGCAGAAGCTTTCCTGCTTTTTGGTAAAAAGATACGCTTTATCTTTGCAGAAATCGTATCTTCATTCACGATCGGAGAAGCGTAAAATTCTTTCAAGAACTCCTGACTTGATTTCCAGTCTGCCATTGTTCACACTCCTTTTTTAAGACATTTCACAACGTCCTCCCCGGTAACCGCCATGGGAAAATACCTTCTAGCCATTCGGTTTGCCGCTGTTGTATAAAAATTATTTCCGGCAAAGAATTCTCCCGGAGTTCCACATGCCACAATATTTCCATCAAAAAATAAACCACATCGGTCTGCATAAGAAGCGCAGAACTCAATATCATGAGAAATCATAAAAACAGTTACGCCCTGCTCTTTGAGTAATGCCAGTATTCCGGCAAATTCTTTTTTAAAATAGCTGTCAAGTCCTTTGGTCGGTTCATCCATCAACAAAAGCTTTGGCCGCAATAACAAAATCTTAGCCAGGGCAAGCCTCTGCTGCTCTCCCCCGCTTAAGTCATACGGATGACGATGCAGTAATTCTTCCAAATGTGTTACTTTAATGATTCCTTCCACCGCATCCTTTTTATCCATGGCAAGCTGATATTCTTCATCCTTTTTCTCTTTTACACCGCCTACCATTTCAAACAGTTCTAATTCCACACTTTTCTTTACAAAAAGAGACTGCGGGTTTTGCGGCAGTACTCCAAGAAAATTGCGGAACAGTTCTTTATCGCTGTAACGACGGATATCCTTACCTTCTAAAAGTACTTTTCCACGATATGGCTTTCTCAAACGGCTCAAAAGTGAAAGTGTTGTTGACTTCCCGGTTCCATTTCCTCCAAGCAATGCAAAGAATTCTCCTCTTTTTAAGGAAAAGCTTAGTCCCTTTACGACATCCGGCAGTTCTTTATCATAGCGGAACCACAGATCATCACACGCTAAGATGATATCTTCTTTTTTCTCTTTAAACTTTTCTGTAAACTTTTCTGTAATCTTAGAAAAAGAAGATTTTCCTTTTTGGGAATCACTCTCTTTTCTATATGAAGAAGATGCATTTGCTGGTGAAATGCCTTTTTTCTTACAAACTATATCCAGCCACTTTCGCCCGTCACGAACAGTAATCGGGCAGGGCTGCTCTGACTCTACTTTGGCATAAACCTGCATCGGTACCGGCATAGCTAAAAACATCTCATGATTGCGCTTCTTTAATTCTTCTCCGATTTCCGGCGGTGTGCCAACACATAAAATCTGCCCTTCATCCATGACCACTACCCTGTCAGCAGAAGGAAATACTTCCTCTAAACGATGTTCCGTAAGAATAATTGTCGTTCCAAGATCACGATTAATCTTCTTTACTGTTTCCAAAAAATCAGAAGCTGCAATCGGATCAAGCTGAGAGGTCGGCTCATCAAGAATCAGCATATCCGGATGCATGGCCATGATAGATGCCAGATTCAAAAGCTGTTTCTGTCCTCCAGAAAGTTCCGATACATTTTTATAAAACCAGTCCTGAATCCCAAAATAACTTGCCATTTCCGCTACCCGGATACGGATATCTGCGTTACTGTATCCAAGGCTTTCCAAACCAAATGCCAGCTCATGCCACACTTTATCTGTCACAATCTGATTATCCGGATTCTGTAATACATAGCCAATCCTCTGACTCTGCTCCCGGTTACTCATCTCCCCGATTGGTACTCCCTGAAAAAGAATCTCTCCTTTTCGCTTTCCATGCGGCGTTAGGGGAGTCTTTAAATGTGTCAGAAGTGTACTCTTTCCACATCCACTCTTTCCGCAAAGAACAAGGAATTCCCCGTCCTCCACATGCAAAGAAACATGATTTAGCGCCCTCTTTTTTTCTTCTGGATAAGCAAAACACAAATCATTGATTTCTAATATACTATTTCTCTTTTCTGACAAACCATTCGCTGTCACCCTGCACCTCCAAACTTGCTTTTTATCTCCTGTATATACGGCTATTCAACTTCCCACAAACGGTACCCAGCCGGTGCTGCACTTTCTACCTGTCCTCTTCTCGCCTTCCACATCCTTCGGTCTAAAATCTCCATCGCTGCTGGCATGATACTAAACAATAAAAAAGCGGCAAAGACAAGCAGGCTGCCTGCTGTAAAGGGTACTCCCTTTACAACGATCCGAGGATTATAAGAACAAAATGCATACCCCTTTGAAAAGCCCCACATCGCTGCTCCGAATGTAATGATCATAAAAATAAGGCACAAAAAATCCCTTTTATCGAAATGATATAAGGAAAAGGCGGTTCTGCCCTTCTCTCCATATCCCCGGCACTTCATTGAATCCGATGTTTCAATCGCATTCTCCAAAGACCAGGTAACCAGAATCGAAAAAATTGTAATTCCATGCTTTGCTCTCTTAATAAGGCTCCCATTCTCTACACTTCGCCCGACACACTTTTGCCCATCAGAAATAACAGATGCTTCTTTGATAAACTTCGGTACAAAGCGAAGGCACATGGAAAGTACTAAAGAAAGTGCCGGGATGATCCTTCCAAAAAGATAAATAAACTTATCTGATGTCATAACAACTGTGTAGCAGGAAAACCATACAAGAGTACATACCAGCATCACTGCCATCACAAGACCGTACACACAACTTTCTAATGTAAACGGATTTCCATTATGAAGATATCCTATAATCGTTACTCCATAATGATTAAACATCGGATTGATCAGGGCAACAATAATCATCATCGGTAATGAGAAGAGCAGATTAAACTTTACTGTCTTTTTCCATCCTTTTAAAACAACGGAATACGCAACAGCGCATATAAATGAAATTGCCAGAATCACAGGATGAACAACAAACATCGTCACCCCGATTGTCCCGCAAAAATACAGCATATTTAAAACAGGATGATATGTCGAAAATGTATCTTTCATCTAAATTAAATCTCCATTACATCAAATTTCTATTACATTAAATCTTTATTATATCAAGTCTTTATTATATCAAATCTCTATTTCATACATCCTTAATACATCGAATTATCTCCAACATCCTTACCAAGATTACATGTATAAACCCAGTTGATCACATCACCGTCCTGTACCGTATACTTACTGCATCCGTAGTTAGGAAACCAGCCATTTACGTTATACATCCATCCGGAAAGCTGTCCGCAGTCGAATTCATACAGATTATTAATTCCTTCCACATAAGCTGAATTATAAGCCGGCGTAAAAGAAGACTCCATCTGGATTCCTGCATCCTTACATACACGCTGTAATACGTCATGTACAGACTCTCCTTCCGTAAATTCTACCTCGGAAGCTGCCAGAATCCATCCATCAGAAGGAACAAATTCTTCCTTGCCACTTTTTAAATCACTCATGTTATTAAGAATCGTCGCGCAGCTGATTGAAATCGTACACGTATGGGAAGAACCTGAAACTTCTTCATCATTTGCAACATCCTGCTTGCCGGAAGAACCAGAAGAAGAAGCTCCTCCATCAGAAACATCTCCACTTCCTGAACTTCCTTCTTCGTTATAAGAATTCTCTCCTGAATTCCCCGATTCATCACTTCCTTCCGATTCACTGTTCGTTGTTCCGTTTTCTGCCTTATTCGCTGCGCTTGCTCCTTTATTTTGCTGTTCTGTAATACCTCCGATAATATAACAATCTCCGTCCAGAGAAGTTACGCTCATTTTTAAAGAAGTGGTTCCTTTCTGTGGCTTTGTATCCTTTTTGGCAGCAGTCGTTGCTTCCTTCACCTTATCAGACGAATCCTTCTGTGATGCAGATGTATCCTTTTTCTTGGAAGAATCCTCTTCTGCCTGTGCTGTTACCACAACATCGCTCATCCTTGCAAGCTTTCCAGCCTGTTCCTTTACAAGATAAGCAGAATTCGACTGCCACGCTTCCGGAAGCTGTACCTCAAGATCCGGTACACAGATCAGCCCTTTCCCGTACATTGTCATCTTCAATGCATCATTTGCATTGTTTGCCTGCTTCTTTAAATCATCAAGACCTTTCTCTGAAAAATCAATCTTCAAATTCTGATCTGCTGGATTCTGAATCTTTGAACAGTCATACGTCCAGATATATGTAATTCCATCATCTGTTGTCCCTTTAAACTGTACCTTTTTATTGTCTCCTGCAACGGTCTTAAACTGTTCCTTCGTAATAATTCCATCCTCCGGAATCTCATTCATATCCGCAAGTGTTGCTGTCTTGCCGGACTTTTTACCGGAAGAACTTCCTCCATTACCGGACTTTCCACAACCGGTTGAAACAATCAATAACATACTCATAAGCAGTGCCAGAACGACACGCATAAATCCCTTTTTCTTCATAAATACTTTTTCCCTTTCTTTGTATATCCTTAGCTTTAACTCTGCTCACTATACACCTTATTTTTCTTTAAAAAACAGATTATCTTTTTAATCTATTCCTTATCTCCGCCTTTTTGAAAATTGCGTAATGCACTTGCAATCCTATGACGCTTTTTATATAAAATGAAAGCAATAATCACTACCACTGCAATAGCGCAAATCCTTTTGACTATATAAAATATCCCTAAACCAGCCACAATCTTTGAGGTATCATTATCCTTTTCGGCTGTGGTGTCCGCTTCCGCTGCATCTGTCTCATCCGCCGCATAAGTATCCGGTACGTAATCCTCTCCGCTAAAGTTCCAGCTTCCTGTCGTTGCCTCTGCTGCCGTATCTTTCTTCTTCGCTGTCGTTCCTGTTGCACTCTTTGACGCAGTACTTCCCGTACCTGTACCGGAAGTGCTTCCGGAAGAAAGTGTCTTTGTCGTTCCCGAAGCAGTTGGTGTTCCACTTCCTGTACTTACTGAACGATTCGTTGTTCCCGATGTCGGTGTTGTAATTCTTTTTGTCTGACTTCTTGCTGCTGTAGTTGTTGTTGTCTTTTTGGCGGTTGTCGCTGTTGCCGGTGCAGTCACCACGACCTTACAGGTTGCTTTCTTTCCGCTTCCATCCGTTGCCTTTACTGTAATCGTCACAGTCCCTGCTTTCTTTCCTGTCACCTTTCCCTTTGCATTTACCGTTGCAATCTTTTTATTAGAAGAAGACCATTTCACTGACTTCTTCGTGGCATTTGACGGAGAAACCGTCGCTTTTAACGTCTTGCTCTTTCCTTTTGTAAGATAAATCGTACTATAATTTAATCCCACTTTTATTACCTTTACTTTAGAAGCTGCCGGTTTTGTTTCTGTCTTTTTTGCTGTCGTTGAAGAAGAATTTCCTCCACTATTACTCCCCGTATCAATCGTCGGACTGACTACCGGCTTCGTTCCTGCCGAAATAGCCACATCACTCATATCATAAAGAAATGTCTCTCCATCCAAAAATCTACGGTAAGCAACTGTTGCATACAATCCCTGTTCCGTTGCCATTCCATCGATAATGCCACCGGCACCGCCACCATTATTCCCGGCATCAGCAGCTACATGCATAAATCCCCCTTCTGGCATATAATACTGGAATAATCCTGTCATCGGCCATTTCCCATTCTTAATAAAACGGGCATCTTCTCCACAATCTATTCCCACACCGCAAAGAGCTGTGATAATCTGTGCCACACTTTCCGAAGTTTCTGTATTCATCGTGCCAAAACCACCACTGGAAAGCTGATTCTTTTCTATCCATGCAAGTCCCTTGTCAATTGCCTCTGTAACATTCTCATATCCATCTTTATTATAATAAGAAGCCAGCGCCTGCATCGCCATTCCTGTCATATCGGAATCTCCGGTTGTTCCCATCAATGTCCAGCCACCATCCTGACACTGCATCCCTACAACCTTCTTAACAAGTAACTCCTCTGAGTTTTGCTGCACTGCAGAAGGGTCTTCTGGAATCTCATATGCCGGATTACTCTTTAATGCGATCAAAGCCCAAATCGTGCCGTTATTCCCCTGTCTGCTTACATTCTCATAATCTGACAGATACGCTAACAGATTATGTCCCATCACATCTCTTGCATCGACACCAATCGCTGTTAATGCAAGTATAAGCTTTGAATAATCTGAATACTTTGCTCTTGTAATCTGCCAGTCCTTACTCTCACAGTATGCGATCACATTACTATAAAAAAGATTTATATAAGATTCCGGCACATACAGCCCACTCCTTTTTAAACCAATAACATTCCATATGCTACTGTAATCCGGCTTCGTATCTTTACTTAAGATATAGCTTCTTACCTTAGATAAAACCGTATCAATATCCGGACTTAAGACTTCCGCCTCTGCTTCCGTCTGCACTGCCACTCCTGATTCATCAGACTGTCCCTGTGCCGCATCTTCCTCTGCACCCCAAGCATAAAAACCATAACTTCTTCCAAGCTGCAAATTCTTACGGACAATCTTTCTCTCTTTTTTTGTTAATGTCTGCTCTTGTGTACTTTCCTGTACATCTGCCTCTGTACTTGCTGATGCATCTGCATCTTCCCTGGTCTGCTGCTCCTCCTCTTCCGAAGACTCCGTCTCCTCCCTTTCTGATGTCTCACTTTCTGACGTCTCACTTTCTGACATAGAAAAATCGCCTGTACTCTCTGCAGCAGAAGCTGCCGCGGCCGGTTCTGCCCCATTATCTGCCGCATATGCATAGTATGGAACTATAAATGCCACAAGCAGAGCAAAAAGTACAAGCGATATACATTTTCTTTTTAACCTTTGATACATCTTGTTCATTCTACCCTCTCCTTCACTCATTTTACAAAATATCCAAGAGAAATTGAGAGTTTTCCGTAGAAAAGAAAGGCCCATGCATTAGGTGCACAGGCCAAATACTTTTATAAAACTGTTACATTCTCTAGCCCAGATATTTGTTTTCATTCTAAAATCAAATGGCTGGCAATTCAGAATGAAAATAAGGAGCGTTCCCTAAGTGAGCCTGAGAAGCAAGCCATGTACATATTATAACATAGACTTTAAAAAAAATATGCCAACCAGACGGGTGTATTTGCTTCATTTTAGGAAATTAAGCAGGTGAAATTGTCCTACAATTATTTCACTTTCATTTTCTTTACATTTGAGTAATTACCGTAATAAGTTGTTCCTCCTGCTTTACGATAAGTACGAATCTTAAAGTAATAAGTTTTCTTTTTCTTTAGCTTTCCGGCTTTATAAGTCACTGTCTTATTTTGGGTAATTGTCTTCACTTTCTTATAGCCGCTGTTTTTCTTCATGGACTGGTATACTTCATAGCCAGTTGCATTTTTTACTTTCTTCCACGTAAGCTTCGCCTGATTCTTTTTCAGCTTCTTAATGGATTTTATAGATGTTTTAGATGGGGTGTATTTCTTTTTCAGAGCTTCCTGCTGAACTTTCTTTTTCGCGGCTTCTTCTGCCTTTTTCTTTGCCTCATCCTGAGTTTTCTTTTCAGCTTTCAGACTGACAATTTTCTTCTCAGCATCAGTTAATACTTTTAATGTATCTGCAGAAATAAGTTCCTTTTGTTCACTGGTTAACGCATTATAAGACTTTCTTGCCTCTGCTATCTGAGATTCTTTAGATAAATCTACTGTACCGATAGCGTTAATGGTTTTTGTCACACTTTCAGCAAATTTTGCGTTATATTCTGCTCCCCACTGAAGAATTTCTTTCTCTGACGGAAGTGCAGAAAATACTTCTTTCATTTTCTTTTCTGTTGTATTCCAGTCAATCACTGCATTATATGCTTTCTGATAAGCCTGTTTATAACCATGTTCGTCACAGCTTGCTTTATACTTTAGCATTACTGCAAGTCGTTTTGTAATCGCATCCCTATCCGGTAATTTCAAATAATTGTTATCTTCTTCATCTGCAGGTTTTTCTCCGAGGTCTCTTCCATAACCGTAAAGCGTAAACTGCAAACGAATGATGTCTCCATCTTTTGGTTTTACTAAGGACATTCCTGTCGGAAATACATTGTTTACCGTATACATCCAACCAGACATATTACAATACGCGAATTCTCCCAATGCAAAATGTCCACTTTCATTGCCATAATCATTTCCGTCATTTACTGCGTTCGTAGGAATCGGAATAAGGTCTCCCGCATTATTTTTTATCGGCTGAAGCTGTCCGTCAGAAATAATAGATGGGATTCTGACCTTTCCAGTATCTCCATTATAAATCTGTTCAAGATAAAATCCATCTTGTATCTTTCCCTTATTTTCGTAACCATATCCTTCTTGTGTAAGTACTCTATCCACTACAGATGCAATATTATCTGTATCATAAATATCTACCTGACATGGCTCTATTAAATACCCCTGTCCAATCGTAAAACGTTCAATTGAAAATGTAACGGTACCTGTTTTTTCTGCTGCTTTTACATCCTTTTGAAAAAAGAATATACATGCTATCACAAATGCAAATGTCAGCATTGTCAGCAAATATTTTTTGTTTTTCTGCATTCGGTCTCACCTCTCACTTTATAAAGTACTGCAATTACCTTTCAGTTATCACTATAGTACCCTATTACAGAACAGGAACTGCTCCATCTAAGCAGTCCCTGCTCCTCATATCATCTGATATTTACTTCTTAATTGTAACTGTTTTTGCCTGACCTTTTCCTTTAAATACTTTTTTATAAGCTTTGTATTTTTTAGAAGGGACTTTAATGACTGCTTTTTTATTAATGCCCTTAAATGCTTTTGCCCCTACCTTTTTAATAATACTACTCTGTACAGTAATCTTCTTTAAATTCTTACATCCATAGAATGCTTTCTTTCCAATTGTTCTAACATTCTTTCCAACTACTACTGTTTTTATTTTCTTATTATTTTTAAATGCATTATCTGCGATAGCAGTTACTTTGTATACCTGATTGCCTGATTTTACTGTTGCCGGAATTGTAATCTTTGCTACCTTTTTCTTTTTAGTTCCTTTATAAGAAACTGTTTTTGCTTTTACGTTTGTTACAACAAAAATATTGGTTCCTACTGTAAGTTTTGTTCCCTTCTTAACCGTCTTAGTTGTAGGCTGTGAAGGTTTTGCTGGGTTTGTTGGGTTTGCTGGCTCTTTCTCTGCTTCTTTTACTGTTACCTTTACGTTCTTTTCCTTACCGGTATCCATTGCTTTTACGGTGATATCTGCTGTTCCAAGTTTCAGACCACTTACGGTTCCATCTTCTTTTACAGAAGCAATCGTATCATCAGAAGAAGTGTATACTAATGTTTTATTAGTAGCATCTTCCGGTGTTATAGAAGCCTGTAATTTCATTGTTTTTCCTAAAGTTACATTTAATGTTCCTGGGACTGTGATATCAGAGGTTACAGTCATGTTGAAAGCTAAATCTGGATTTTCTGTGTTCTGGTACCATACAGTTTCTTCTACACCATCATTAGCATTTAAGGCATCTACTACTGTACGGTCTTTGAACTGGGCTTCTGTCTGACCAATTGTTCCTTTTGGAGATACTATCTCAGAAGAATCCGTTTTAAAATAAACATTTGTATATTTATTACTCTCATTAAAAATAATATTGCCAGAAGCACTATTTACATTACCTAAATTATAACTATTAGAAACCGTTGTACCTGTATACTTACTACCTCCAGTAATTTTTGCAATAGCATCTACATTATCATCTTTAGAAACTATATTACCCCTATTATAACAATTATCTATAGCAGATGCTGTCCAGGCAGCATAACTTGTTTTGCAGGCAAGAATTCCTGCTACATAGCTATCACCCGTTACATCTCCATTATTTATGCAATTACTCACATTTCCACCGTTTATATTTCCATTTTTGTTTGTTTGAGATACAGAAGTAATTCCACTAACATTTGTTGTTCCTGTAACCGATGCGTTATTTATGGATTCTTCGATTATATTCCAACTAAATCCAGCTATACCAGCAACAGCACTTACGCCTTCAACGGTTGTTCCCTCTTGTGTGACAGCACCTTTAAAAATACTTTCGCTTGCATTATACTGCTCTTTATAATAACCTATTACCCCACCAATAGAATTTCTTCCTTTTACAGAACCTTGTACTCTTACATTTTGTATTGCATTTGCCTGTTCCTTTTTTTTATTTGAAGAACTTGCCCCCTGCATATAACCACATAAAAGACCTACTCTGTCATTAGCACCCGCATTTACCTCTGACTTTTCTACCTGACAGTTTGTAATTTTACCCGCCTCTATATTTCCTAACATTGCTCCTGCTCTTGGAGAACTATTATTCGCAGTAATCTTAGCATTCTTTACCTTACAGTTTTCAATATTAATATTTACTCCATAACTAACCAATGCCCCTGTTCCCCCCAATGTGTTAGGCACATTATTCTTAGTGTTGGTCACCTCTATATCGGCATTTTCAATCGTTACATTTTTTATAACTGCAGGTGTAATATTATAAGTTCCATCCTCCTTTTCGACTGATATTCCCTTGACCACTCCAAAAAGACCTGCTTTTATATAATTTGCATCTTCTATTTCTGATTCCTTTAAATTATAGATTGTATGGCCTTGGCCATCAAACTCACCATTAAATTCATATCCGTTTCCTATTGGAGTCCACTGTTCATTATTAAGGTCTATATCTTTTCCAAGTTTAATTTTACATTCTGAAAAAATATCTTCATTTTTATTTACAAGTTCTGCTAATCCCCTTAATTGTGCAGCCGTAGTAATTGTAAATTCTGTCTGTCCTTCTGTACGATTATCATACCAGGAAGTATCTACAGCGTCTGCTGCTTTTGCCTCTATCGTAATATTATTGCCAATCAATGTTCCCACTGGTGTAAATGGTGTAAATGCCATTGTACCTGCCATACATACTGCAAGTATTCTTGAATAAAACTTTCTCATTTTCTTTCCTTTCCGATACTTTCATAGCTTTGCCTTATTTTACAGTAACTTTACAATACCGGACAAGCCCATTACAGCTTACCCTTATCTTTGTTTTTCCTTTTTTCTTTCCTACCACCTTCCCTTTTTTGGTTACAGATGCAATCTTTGTATCTAAACTTTTATATTGTATCTTTCTTTTAGGGGATGCCACACTTTTTATCTGCACCGCTTTCCCCTTTTTGATAGTGATACTCTTTTTCTTAAGTTTCAACTGAACCTTCTTAATCACAAGATTATATTTATATCTCTTTCCTTTATAAGAAGCTGTGATTGTAACTTTTCCTGCTTTCTTTACGGTCAGCTTTCCGTTTTTAGATACTGCCGCTATTGTCCGTTTACTTGATTTCCACTTTATCTTTTCCGCCTTAACTGCCTTATTATTTACGAATAGTGCCAGAGAATACGTCTGTTTCTTTCCGTTAAAATAAATTGTTTTTTTCAAAGATTTTTTCTTCAAAACAATCTTTTTATAAGAAGTCTTCTTGGTCTCTGTCTTTTTCGCCGGCTGCGGCTGTGCCGGTTTTAATGGCTGTTTCTGCAGGGATTCTATCTGGCTCTCTGCAGCCTCTAATACTGAAAGATTATCTACCAGATTTTTCTGTGCATCTGTCAGTCCGTCATAGGCACGTCTTGCTGCTTCTACCTTTTCTTTATCGGATAAAGTAACTTTTTTCAGTGCATTAATCTGTGTGATTACGGTATTGGCAAATTCCTGATTTTCCTGTACTTTTTTCAGAGAAAGGATTTCCTTTTCCTCTTCAAGCAACGTCTCATAATTTGTCACGCGGTATGGGTTTTCTGGTATGCTCCCTTTTAGGTAGACAGTTAAAAAAATAAAACTGTTTATCTGAAAG
>OJNP01001054.1_pt1 | contig 15452 bp, 8 predicted proteins | sample 1597921 | NCBI WGS metagenome assembly OJNP01 (sample SAMN01915213, study PRJEB22387) | human gut metagenome | isolation source: stool | host: Homo sapiens | place: USA | reverse complement strand
ATAGTAAATAAAAGAATTTTGAAATACACATACGGAGGTAGAATAAGTGAAATTATATGAAAACGGTGCTTACCTTTTAAACGGTAAGGAAGTAATAATTGATGGACCGGAAGCTCAGGCAGCTGTCAAAAGCAAGACCGGCATGGACATCGATAAACAGACAGCTAAGCAGGAGACAATTGCTTACGGTATTTTAAAGGAGCACAATACATCCGGCAATATGGACAAGCTTCAGATTAAGTTTGATAAGCTTACATCGCATGATATCACATTTGTAGGTATCATCCAGACAGCACGAGCTTCAGGACTTGAGAAATTCCCTATCCCGTATGTACTTACAAACTGTCACAACAGCCTTTGTGCAGTTGGTGGAACAATCAATGAGGATGACCACATGTTTGGTCTCACATGTGCAAAGAAGTACGGCGGAATCTATGTACCACCTCATCAGGCAGTTATCCATCAGTTTGCACGAGAGATGCTTGCCGGCGGCGGAAAAATGATACTTGGTTCTGATTCACATACACGCTATGGTGCACTTGGTACTATGGCAGTCGGCGAGGGTGGACCTGAGCTTGTTAAGCAGCTTCTCGAACAGACATATGATATTGATATGCCTGAGGTTGTAGGTATTTACCTGACAGGAGAGCCAATAAAGGGCGTTGGACCACAGGATGTCGCACTTGCAATTATCGGAGAGGTATTCGGAAACGGCTTCGTAAAGAACAAAGTTATGGAGTTTGTAGGACCGGGTGTGTCTAATCTGAGCGTTGACTTCCGTATAGGTGTCGATGTTATGACAACAGAGACTACATGTCTTTCTTCTATCTGGAGAACAGATGACCAGGTTAAGGAATTCTTTGAGATTCACGGTAGGGCTGAGGACCACAAGGAGCTTAATCCGGGTGAGGTGGCTTACTACGACAGATTTATTGAGATTGATTTAAGCCAGATCCGCCCAATGATAGCTATGCCATTCCACCCAAGCAATACCTACACTATCGATGAGCTCAATGCAAACCTCATGGATATTCTCGATGACTGTGAGAAGAGAGCTGAGGTAAGCTTTGACGGCAAGGTGAAGCTTGATTTAAAGAGTAAGGTAAGAGACGGAAAACTGTATGTAGACCAGGGAATCATCGCAGGCTGTGCAGGCGGTGGATTTGAGAATATCTGCGATGCGGCTGACATATTAAACGGACATTCAATCGGAGCAGACGAGTTTACACTGAGTGTTTACCCGGCATCTACTCCAATATACATGGAGCTTGTGAAAAACGGAGCTGTAGCAAAGCTTCTTGAGACAGGTGCAATCGTAAAGACTGCTTTCTGCGGACCTTGCTTTGGTGCAGGAGATACACCTGCCAACAACGCATTCTCTATCCGTCATTCAACAAGAAACTTCCCTAACAGAGAGGGTTCTAAGGTACAGAACGGACAGATAAGCTCAGTGGCACTCATGGATGCACGTTCAATCGCTGCAACAGCAGCAAACAAGGGCTTCCTTACATCAGCAGCGGATATTGATGTCAACTTTACAAAGCCAAAATATTTCTTTGACAAGACTATATATGAGAACCGTGTATTTGACAGCCATGGAGTGGCAGATCCTTCAGTTGAAATCCAGTTCGGACCAAACATCAAGGACTGGCCGGCAATGAGTGAGCTTCCTGAGAATATGCTCCTTAAGGTGGTTTCAGAGATTCATGATCCTGTTACTACAACAGATGAGCTCATTCCTTCAGGAGAGACATCATCATATCGTTCAAACCCTCTTGGCCTTGCAGAGTTCGCACTTTCAAGAAAGGATCCTGAGTATGTAGGCAGAGCAAAGGAAATCCAGAAGGCCCAGAAGGCTATAGAGAGTGGTGAGTGCGCAGGAAAGGCTGTTCCTGAGGTTGCTGAAATCATGGGAGTAGTAAAGAAAAAATTCCCTGAGGCAAGCCATGAGAATATGGGCTTCGGAAGCACAATTTTTGCTGTTAAGCCGGGTGACGGCTCAGCAAGAGAGCAGGCTGCAAGCTGCCAGAAGGTACTCGGAGGCTGGGCAAATATCGCAAACGAGTATGCCACAAAGAGATATCGTTCAAACCTTATCAACTGGGGAATGCTTCCATTCATCATCGATGAGGGAGAGCTTCCGTTCCACAATCTCGACTATATCTTCCTTCCGGGAATCAAGAAGGAAATCGAGGATGCAAAGACGGAGTTTGAGGCATATGTTGTCAAGGATGGTGAATTAAAGCCATTTACACTGAAGATGGGTGAGCTCACAGATGATGAGAGAGAGATAATATTAAAGGGATGTCTCATCAACTATAATCGTAAATAAGGAGAGTTTAATCCGATGGAAGAAACCGGAAAAGCTGGTAAAAAATCAAACATTGAGATAAATGCAGATAAGGGCGCGAAGCAGAATTCGCACCCGGGGCGTGAGGAATGGCCACATCTGATCAGAATAGGTGTCATGGTATTTGTCACGTTTGCAGTCAGTATACTGTTTTTCTTTGCACTGTACAGATTTGAGGGCTTTGCAGGCATATGGAACAAGCTGCTTGCGGCAGCAATGCCTATTATAATGGGACTTGTGCTTGCATACCTGATGAATCCTGTCATGCTGTGGCTTGAAAGATGCTTTAAAAATCTTCTTTCCAAAAAGATGAAAAGCGAAAGCAAGCTGCGAAAGGTTTCAAGAGCTCTTGCAATTACAGGCTCGGTTATTATTCTGGTAGCGATTATTTCGCTCCTCATTGCGGCTATTGTGCCTTCTGTCATAGCAAGTATATCGGGACTTATGAAGACACTGCCAAATGATGTTGCGGCATTCATTAACATGATAAAGAACGGCAATTTCGGGGACAGCAAAATTGCTGAGCTCGCGAGCACAGGTTTACAGAATGCAACCGACTACATTGAGAATTATGCCACAGAAAAGCTAATTCCTGAGGCACAGAAGTATGTTGCACAGATTACAACCGGTGTGATTTCGGTAGTCAGAGGCTTATTTAATTTTATTATCGGAATAATCGTGATGGTCTATGTGATGAGTATTCAGGAGACTCTTGCAGGACAGAGCAAAAAGATAATATATGCTGTCTGCAAGCCAAAGACAGGCAATATCATCATTGAGACGATCAGAAAGACAAATGAGATTTTTGGAGGCTTCATAAGCGGTAAGATTATAGATTCACTGATTATAGGTGTGATTGCATATTTCGGATGTCTGATTTTAAGGATTCCATCATCGGTGCTCGTTGCAGTGATTATCGGCGTCACAAATGTGATTCCGGTATTCGGACCGTTTATCGGTGCAATTCCATCGTTACTCATAGTAGTAATTCAGAGTCCGTGGCATGCGCTTTATCTTCTGATATTTATTGTCGTGCTGCAGCAGGTGGATGGTAATATAATAGGGCCTAAGATACTTGGCTCATCTACCGGTCTTTCGACCTTCTGGGTTATGTTTGCCATACTAATCGGCGGAGGAATGTTTGGTTTTCTTGGAATGTTACTTGGTGTTCCAACCTTTGCTGTGATATACTATATTGTGAAAAGAGTTGTTAATTATGCTCTCAGGAAAAAGAAGCTTCCTGAGGACACAAGGGATTATACAAAGACAACAGGCGTAGATACCAAAAATAATAAGCTTAAATACGAGTAGGTGAAATAAGTGGATAAATACGAATACAATCTCAAGCTGGATCAGATAAAAGCCCTAAGCGCCGAGGAGGGCTATATGAGCGCAGCAGAGATTGCGGATAGCATAAATTGGAACAAAATTAAAAATGTAAATACACTCGTTAAAATCGGCGAAATCTACGAGAAGGCCGAAAGATACCAGGATGCAAGGGACATACTTTTAATGGCCTATGACCGTTCACCAATCGGCAGGATGATTATATACAGACTGGCTGAGGTCGCCATCAAGATGGGGGATTATGATGCTGCTACAGAGTATTATGATGAGTTTGTTGAGATAGCGCCTCATGATGATATGAAGTATGTATTAAGATATGCCATCAAAAAAGGGCAGGGAGCTTCATTTGATGAGCTTATCACTATTCTTGAAGAGTACAAGGATGAAGAATACACTGAGGAGTGGGCATATGAGCTTGCATATCTATACCACAAGGCCGGAAAAGCCGATAAGTGTATAGATGCCTGCGATGAGCTCATTCTGTGGTTCGGAGACGGACCATATGTGGAGCGTGCGCTGGAGCTTAAGATGCTTTATCAGCCACTTACCAAGGCTCAGGAGGAAAAGTACAGACGATTCAAGGCAGAGAAGGAAAAGCCGGCTAAGATAAAGGATGAGGCTGAGGTCACTGAGATAGGTGCCATGGAGATGGTAAAGGGCGGAGAGATAGTGCATGATGACGTAACTATTCCGCAGATTACTGTAAATCAGGAGAAGTTCAATACTGTAAATTTACAGCAGGAGATTGCCAAGGGTATGCAGCAGATCATGGAGGCCAAGGGCAAGAATGAAGTTGCTGATACGATGGATACCATCAAAAAGATAGTTGAGGATATTCCTTATCTCAAGCTCGAAAAGGAGCAGGAAGAGTATGCACAGCAGCCGGAAGAGACAGAACATATCGCTACAGATGAAGAGATAGATGGTTCACTTAAGTTGAATTTCAAGGAGCTTTTGGGTGAAGACGCTGACGGACAGATGTCTATGGTCATGAGTGAAAAGACTCAGCTTGAGCATCAGATTACAGGACAGATGTCTATACAGGATGTGCTTGAAGAATGGGAAAAGACCAGACATGCGGCTGAAATTGCCCTTAAAGAGGCTGAGCAGCAGAAGCTTGAGTCAGCTAAGGCAAGAGCACTTCAGGAGGCAGGAGACATCATGGAGAGACTAAATGGTGTCATTCCAAAGCTGGATGCAGGTGTCACTCCGAAGGAACTTCTTGAGGAGGAGTATTTGAAGGTGCCGGTTGATACTATAGAGCAGAAAGCTGCCGTGAAGGAGCCTGAAGAAGAGCAGAAACCGGATATGCAGGAGCTTTATGCAGAGGAGACTGTGGATGAAGTACAGGAGCCGCAGGAAGCACCAGAAGATACTATAGACGAAGCACAGGAGCCGCAGGAAGCACCGGAAGAGGCTATAGACGAAGCACAGGAGTCACAGGAAGCACCGGAAGAAGCTATAGACGAAGTGCAGGAGTCACAGGAAGCACCGGAAGAGGCTATAGATGAAGCCAATGAACCGGTTGGAGAGCCGGAGGATATAATTATGGCAGAGGAGTCTGAGAAAGACGAGATACTCATGCAGCCGACTACCATGATGCCTGAAATAACAGATGATATGTTAAATGTCGATGATGATACATCAGATGATGAGACTTCACAGGAGAAAGAAAACGTTTCTGAGAAGAGAGATTTTGATCATGTGACATCATTTATCGAGCAGGAAATAGCCAAGATGACAGCAAAAAATCCGGGACTGGAGAAGAAGCTGGATATGGCTAAGACAAGAAAAATGCCGGATATTTCATTGCCGGAGGATTTAGACAGCGAAGAAGATGACTCGAAATTGAAAGAAACAAAACATATAAAAGAGCTTACAAGCGAACAGAAAGCTATATTTTCATATTTCATACCGGTAAAGGGTATGGAGGATCAGATCTGCAAGGCATATAATGCAGTGCTTGATCATTTCAACAGGAAAGAAAACGCATCCACAGGCAACCTCATTATACAGGGAGAGCAGGGTTGCGGAAAGACAATGCTTGCTACAAGCTTTATAAAGGTATTACAAAAAGATGGTGAACAGCTTACAGGAAAGATGGGCAAGATTGATGCTGCCGCACTCAATAAAAAGGATGTGCAGCAGGTAGTCAGAAAGATAACAGGAGGCTGTCTCATCATAGAAAGAGCCGGTGATATCGACCGCAGCATAGCTGCCCAGCTATCATTTTTGATGGAGCATGATATTACAGGAACACTCTATATACTTGAGGATACATCAAAGGGTATAAAGAAGGCTCTCTCAATGGATGAGGGCTTTGCATCCAAGTTCACGGAAAAGATATCGGTTCCTATTTTTACAAATGATGAACTCGTATTGTTTGCCAAATCGTACTCTGCAGAGCTTGGGTACAAGATAGATGAGATGGCTATTCTGGCATTGCATAACAGAATCAGCAATATTGAGAGGATAGACCAGGCTACCACTCTGACAGAGGTCAAGGATATAATTGACGAGGCCATAGACAGGGAGGCTCACAGCGGACTTAAGAAGGCTATAAGTATTCTGACAGCCAGGCGATATACAGATGATGACCGAATTGTACTCAAAGAGGATCATTTCAGGGAAAAATAAATACTTATGGGGGGTATATATATGTGTAATTTTACAGCAATGGATTGTTACCTGTTTGGTCAGGCAACACACTATGATATCTACAAGAAGATGGGTGCTCACTTAGCTGAGCGTAAAGGAAAAAAAGGAGTGTGCTTTGACGTCTGGGCGCCACATGCGAGGGAAGTATACGTGTTTGGTGAGTTTAACGACTGGAATGAGACCAGTCATGAGATGAAGCGTGTAGAGCCGGAAACCATGGGAGTGTATGAGCTTTTTGTACCGGGAGCGCAAAAGGGTCAGATGTATAAGTTTATTATAGTCACTGAACAGGGTGATAAGCTGTACAAGGCGGATCCATACGCAAACTACGCAGAGCTTCGTCCGGGAACAGCGTCAATCATCACAGATATCGAGCACTTCACATGGACTGACAAAGAGTGGATGGATAAGAGAGCAGCAAAGTCAGATGCTGATGTATATTCTTCACCTATGGCTATATATGAATGTCATCCGGGCTCATGGATGAGACATCCGGGCAGGGATGATGAGGGCTTTTATACATACAGGGAGCTTGCAAAATCACTCATATCCTATGTGAAAACTATGGGATATACACATATTGAGCTTATGGGTATTTCAGAGTATCCGTTTGATGGCTCATGGGGATATCAGGTGACAGGCTACTATGCACCTACATCGAGGTATGGAGAGCCTGAGGATTTTGCATACTTTGTTGATCAGTGCCATAAAAATAATATCGGAGTAATCCTCGACTGGGTACCTGCACATTTCCCAAAGGATGCGCATGGACTTGCCAATTTCGATGGAACAGCCACATATGAGTATGCAGACCCAAGAAAGGGAGAGCATCCCGACTGGGGCACAAAGATATTTGACTACGGTAAGAATGAAGTAAAGAACTTCCTTATCGGAAGTGCACTTATGTGGATAGAAAATTACCACGTAGACGGACTCCGTGTGGATGCAGTTGCGTCAATGCTTTATCTTGACTATGGAAAGAACGACGGACAGTGGGTGCCAAACAAGTTTGGAGGAAATAAGAACCTCGAGGCAGTAGAGTTTTTCAAGCATATCAATACACTCATACTTGGAAGAAATCACGGAACTGTAATGATAGCCGAAGAGTCTACCGCATGGCCAAAGGTAACAGGCAAGGTAGAGGAAGACGGACTGAACTTCAGCTACAAATGGAACATGGGATGGATGCATGACTTCCTTGATTATATGAAGCTGGATCCATATTTCCGTAAAAATAACCACAACAAGATGACATTTGCGATGAGCTATAATGAGAGTGAGAAATATATTCTGGTACTGTCACATGATGAGGTGGTACATCTGAAGTGTTCTATGCTCAACAAAATGCCGGGCTTAGAAGGGGATAAATTCAAGAACCTCATGGCAGGATATGCATTTATGATGGGACACTGTGGAAAGAAGCTTCTTTTCATGGGACAGGAGTTTGCACAGAAGCAGGAGTGGAGTGAGGAAAGAGAACTCGACTGGTATCTGCTTGAGAATCCGGAGCATAAAAAGATCCAGAACTGGGTAAAGGAGCTGCTTCACCTCTATAGGAGAAACCGCTGTCTGTATGAGCTGGATTCAAGCTGGGAAGGCTTTGAATGGATAAATGCAAACGATGCAGACAGAAGCATCTTCAGCTTTATCAGAAAGAGTAAGGATGGCAAGAATAATATGCTCTTTGTCATCAATTTCACACCGGTAGAGAGACCTGATTACAGAGTCGGAGTGCCAAAGCACAAGACATATCAGCTCGTTTTAGATAGTGAGGATCCTAAGTTTACAGGCAAAACGGTACAAGAGCCTGTAAAGAAGGCTGCAAAGGGCAGAGGCAAGGCAGCAAAACAGTCATATAAGAAGCTGGACTATAAGGCAGTCAAATCAGAGTGTGACGGCAGACCATTTTCATTTGCTTATCCACTTGCGCCTTACGGAGTTGCTGTATTTAAATACTAATATACCGGTAAACAGCAGGCTAAAGGACCGCGCCAATTTAAGGCGCGGTCTTTATTTTTGCGTATTATATGTCGATATAAAATAAAAAGATAACTATTCAGAACCACCCCCTCACATATGAGCAAAAAATATCCATAAATAAAGGCTGCAGAGATGGTATATATGCAGGGCACGGAGCAGGAAATATGCAGATAGAGAATTTGATTAATAAAAGCACAGATACGAAAAATACGGACGCAAAAACCATAAATGACATGACAGCGGGTATGCGTGTGTCAGACTACATAAAGACAGACAGCAGTGACAATATGTCAAAAAAGGCGGCTGTTGTCGGTTCGTCAAACTCTGTTGATATGTCGGATACGATATATGCAAGACCACAGGCTAAAAACGAAGCCGGGAACAACGATGACACAGATATGGCAGAAAATCTGCTAAATGACATGAATCAGACCTCAGAAAACAGGCGAAATGATATGATTGTCACTGCAAGCACCACAACGAGTGATGATTACAAAGCTGCAAAGGATGACGGCTACGATGTCATTGTCACTGAGACCGATAAGATAAAAGCAGTGCTGGCAAAGGCAGGTGTAGATATATCCATATATGGAGATGATCTGAGCAAGGAGCAGCTCACAGACATCACGGGAAGCCAGACTGAAGCGGCCATGCTTGTCAATCAGATGAAAGCATATGATATTCCTGCTACAGATGACAATATAAAGGCAGGTACAGATGCCATAGACCGGGCAAAGAGCCTTACAAATATATCCAATGAGACAAAGGCATATCTGGTCAGAAATAACATGAATCCGACGGTTTCCAATGTATACAAGGCTACGTACAGCAGCAGTCAGGTACAAGATTACAGGCAGAAAACCAAAATGACGGAGATATCAGATGAGCTGTTTGAGGAGCTTAAGCCACAGCTTAAACAGATATTAGAGGAAGCTCATATAGACAGTAGTGATGAGAATCTGAATCAGTGCAGATGGCTGATAGATGAAGATATAGCCGTTACACCTGATAATGTGCTGCTTGCGAATCAGGTAGACTGCATCAACGCAGCAGAAGAAAATGTGAGCAGTGATTTTTATGCAAGGGCAGTGACAGAAGCACTGGCAATGGGAAAAAAGGCTACAGATGCCACTATGTCACAAGATGGTCTGACATTTGACATGGCAAAGAAAGCCTGTGATGTATTAGGTGAGGCGACCGCAGATGACATTGTCACATTAGAGTCAGATAACATACCTGTCACGATAGAGAATCTGTCAAAGCTTATAGCTGCAAGAGGCAAGGATAGTGCAGCATCGCAAGCCTCAGCGAATAAAGCTGCGGATAATCAGATTACAGACAGCCGGGAAGCAAGGCTTGTGACAGCTCAAAGAAAGCTTGAGGAAGCGAGACTTTCCATGACAGCAGAAGCCAACCTTTCACTCATAAAAAAAGGAGTTTCAATAGACACAGAGCCTATTGAACGTGTAGTGGAGCTGCTTAAGCAGCAGGAAAATAAATACTACGGAGCGCTGTTTGGTGAGAGCAGTGTAGAGGCATCTGATGATAGGGTACGTATGTACAATAATGTCTGTGATATTTTCAATCAGATGAAGCAGCAGCCGGCGTATGTACTGACCTTGGAATCCGCTGATGACACTGTGTATGAGCTGTATACAGCAGGCAAAGCAATGAAGCAGTCATTAGAAGCAGCAGCCTCAGGATATGAGACTCTTATGACATCACCGCGGGCAGATATGGGAGACAGTATATCAAAAGCATTTCAGAATGTGGATGATATACTTAAAGAGCTTCAGATAGATACATCTGAAAGCAATCGCAGGGCTGTGCGGATACTTGCGTACAACAGTACCGAGATCACAGAGGACAATATAAAGCAGATAAAGTCTGTAGATGAGCAGGTGCAGAGAGCATTCAGCGATATGACACCGGCGGTGACGATTGAGATGATAAAAAGAGGCATATCACCGCTTGATATGAGCATGAGTGACATAAGTGAAACTGCCAGACGGATAAAATCAGAAAATCCTGACGAAAGGGATGAGAAATTCAGCGAGTTTCTCTGGAAGCTTGAAAAGAAAAATGAAATCTCAGAGGAGGAAAGAGACTCATATATAGGCATATACAGGCTTATTTCACAGGTGGAGCAGTCAGATGGTGCTGTGATAGGCTCACTTGTTAATCAGGGAGCAGATATTACAATGAAAAATCTGCTTACAGCGGTCCGGGTACGAGGAAAGAGTGCCATGGACTATAAGGTGGACGATACCTTTGCCGGAGTGGACAGTGTAAGCAGTGGCATTAAAATTGACTCACAGATAGAAAGCGCATATCATACAAACTGCCTAAGGGATGTGCTTGATACACTTTCACCTGAGAAAATGGAGTTTGTGCAGTATGACAGCTGGCTTGATATGACTCCGGAGCAGTTAAGGCAGGCTGTATATGAGGCAGACGAGGATAACGCACTGTCAGAGCAATATGCCACAGAACAGCTAAGACAGTTCAATCAGGCAGTTTCGGTGCCTGAGAACGTATATGCTTTTCTAGAGAAATATGATGTAAAAACAACCGCGGTAAACCTCATGGCTGCGTCACGGCTAATGAAAAATCCGTCAGAGGCAGTAAGAAATCTCTGGGAGCGTGGAGACAGTGCTACGGCAAGGGCTCTTTTGGATGAGACTCTCAGACGGTTTTCTGAGTCGGTCAAAAATCCAAAGGAGCTTGCGCAGGCGCAGGAAACGCTGGCTGATACAGCAGAGCATGTTATGGATTCGATGATTATAGAGGATAGGCACACCGGTTCAATAGACCTCAGACAGATGAAGCTATTATGCAGTCAGCTAAGGATAGCTTCAAATATGTCGAGACAGGAAAACTATATTGTACCAATAGAGACTGCAGACGGGGTCACAGGTATGAAGCTTAGTATAGTAAGAGGCGAGGATAAAAAGGGCATGGTTGACATATTCCTTGAGGATAAAAAATGCGGCAGAGTAGCTGCATATTTTGAGGCAAAGGAAAACTCAGTATCTGCTATGATAGTCACAGACGATGAGCAGACTAAAAAGCTGTTTGAAGATAATATCACTATGTTTGAGGCAGGAATAAGTGATGGTGAACAGCGTGTGCGCATAGATGTGGCACTGGAGCATGATATATCTGCAAAAGAGTCTAAGATGTCAGATATGAAATCGAATACTGAGTCAGATAATGAGACTAAAAAGCAGCTTGATGGCAGTGAAAGTGTCCAGACAACCAGACTATATCACATCGCAGAGCAGTTTATTGTAAATGTCCAGAGGGTGATTGCGCAAGATAGTCTGTAACACCGATATATATTGCATGTGCCAGGTCATCCTGATAGTTTTTGTCAGTAAGAAGAAGTGTCTCAGCAGGATTACTCAAGAATCCACATTCTACGATTACGGTCGGGGATGTGGATTTTTTTAGTATAAAGTATTCTTTATTGGGCTTAATGCTTCGTGGCTTTGCGACACAAAGAGAAGTGTTTAAAGCTCCAAGAACAGAGGATGCGAGCTCTTTTCCTGCATCAGAGGCTTCATAATAGAATACCTGTGGACCGCTGCTTGAATTGTCCTCAAAGCTGTTTTGATGGATACTGATGCTGACTGCCACATTGCTTCTAGACATCAGGGCAGTTCTCTTTGTCAGATCATCTGTCTTTGGATGCTTGGAATTATCCGGGGCGAGGTCGCAGTCGGTGGTTCTGGTCATGACAACAGTAAAGCCTCTGTTTTCAAACAGCTGTTTAAGAGCCATTGCAATACTCAGGTTGACATCCTTTTCCATGACGCCGGAGGTGGAAATCTTACCGGGATCACTTCCACCATGTGTTGATTGTAGTTTACGCAAATTGTGATATGTATTCCCCAGTATATATGGGGAGTTAGAAATGTATTGAGATTAGATAGCCTTTTTCTCCAAGTCCTCACAGTAAACGCTTGAAAATAAATGTTCCAGTTCATTTCCGAAGTTGTATGAGATTTTAAGTTTGCGGTTTTCATAAACTGTTATCTGGTCTATCATTTCCACAATAATATCTCTGTCTAATTCTTCAATGTCTTTCAGTTCCAACAACCGCCTTAACCACGGTGTTTCAAAAACATCTTCTGTTACACTTTCCTTTTTCTTTTCTTCCAGCGTTTCAATCTGTTTGGAGTAAAGCGTTTCTTTTTGTTGATAGTCCTCTCGATAAGAAAGAAATTCTTCTTTAGAAATCAGTTCGTCTTTGTAATCTTCATAAATTGACTTTTTCAGTTTCTTTACTCTTTCAAGTTCTGTTTTTAACTTTGTCAGTTCTATGTCTGTTGATTTTCTGATTTTTGTTGCTGTGAAAGATTGTGATTTTACAAGTTCCTGCAAATTCTCTACATTGCGGATAATCTGCTTTAAATCGCCCAGCACAATATCATTCAATACTTGAAATGGGAGAGTATGCGGAGTGCAGTAATTTTTTCCGCTTCTTTTATAAGTTCCACAATAGAATGAGTAGGACTTACTTCCGTCAGCATGTTGCCACAAATTTTTCATCATTGCCCGACCACAATCGCCACACTTGATAAAACCTGCAAAGATATTTTTGTTTGTTTCCAAATCAATATCTCTATGCTTTTTCGTCAGCAGTTTTTGTACCTTATCCCACAGTTGACGGTCTATAATCGGTTCATGTGTATTTTCAACCCTTATCCAGTTTTCTTTCTCAACTGGACGCTGTTTGCTTCTCATACGTTGATGTTTCTTTCCTTGTACCATATTTCCAATATAAAGCTCATTTTGTAACATCACTTTAATCGTGGAATACGTCCAATAAGAAGTTTTCTCTAAACGATTGCAATTTTTGTAATTTTCGCCGTTGAGCTTTTTATATTCCGACGGACAAAGGATACCCTCTGCATTTAGTATTTTGGCAATGCTTTGTTTTCCTATTCCTTGTGCATACATAGTAAATACTCTTTTTACAACTTCGGACGCATATTCATCAATCACAAGTTTATTTTTATTTGCAGGAGATTTCTTATAACCATAACTTGTAAAAGCTCCGATAAATTCCCCTGCTTTTTGCTTTGATTTTACGGTCGCTTGAATTTTATTAGAAATATCTCTGGCATACTGTTCGTTGAATATATTTTTAATAGGAAGTAACATATCGTATGCCTGCTTCATACTATCAATATTATCTGTTACAGAAATAAAACGAACATTAAGCTCTGGAAATATTCTTTCCAAATATCGCCCCGTATCAATGTAATCTCGTCCGAAACGGGAAAGGTCTTTTACAACAACACAATTTACCTTGTTATCTTCAATGTCAGCAATCATTCTATGAAAGTCTGGTCTATCGAAATTCGTTCCCGTAAAACCGTCATCAATATAAACATCATATAAGATAAAGTCATCATGCTTGTTCACATATTCTGTTAAAAGTTTTCTCTGATTTCCTACACTATCGCTTTCTTCCTTATCTCCGTCCTCTCGTGATAATCTGATATAAATAGCCACGTTAAATAAGTTTGAACCTTTTTGATAAATCATTTTTCCACCTATTCAACTGCCGTACCTATGATAATATTATACCATAAAGTACGGCTTCTTTCCATTGTTTTCAAGGGTTTTACCCTCTTGATAGTCCTTTTTTTACATGAGATTTCACGATACGGACAAGCAATTCCTCTACGGAAAATTTACCTAAAAATTCCCGTTCTACGATATATTGTGCAGGTTCTTTTTTAGCCAAGTTATCAGCCCCCTTAGTCAGCTATCTATTCTCAACATACGCACATAGGCTTATCCAATATGCGTATTTTTCACAATGTTACAGAAGCAAACAGATGGTATTGGAAAGCTTTGTTAGTATCTCAACTATTCCCATTCTTGTGGGCAGAACTGCACCATATCGGTACGGAAAGGTGTGATTTGTTGCAGGAATTTGAAAAGATTTGAAAAAATTTTCGGATACAAAAAAGCCCGCACAAAACATGAATTTTGTGCGAGCTACTGGGATAGTGTATTTAATTGTAGATAGTATGCTGTTAAATCAGATTTGAATATATCGAATTGTACTTAAAGCTTAAAGGCACATTCATCACTCCATTTTTGGTTTGGATGTTTCAATGTAATAAATATGTTCCTTGTTCCACTGTTTTAAACAAAAACAAAATTCGATAACAGCCAAAGCAATATTATATGTATGGGATAGAAAATATAAAAGAGATATTTACACTTTTTCCCTCGTTGATGATTGTATGATAGTATTAGCGGAAGAGCAAGAAACATAATCCACTGATACTGAATTGTAAATATATTCCCTCCTACATCCATAGGAGAAATTCCACCTATTACAGACAATAGATATTCCATGCCATGGGAAAGCCCTGTTCCTATTATCGGAATTAATTCCTTGATTTTCCATAAAATAATGGGAACAATATTAGTGGACATAAAAAACATATACACAATAACAAATATCATATACGACAGAATAAGTCTTTTCTTGTTGTCATAAGCTAAATACATTATAATTCCTAAAACAACAAAAATAAGTCCCCCTTCCGTTGTAAACACACTTCCCAAAAGAGCTGGTATCAAATAGAAGCATATTGTTTCCGTATACATATTACTAATTGAACTCAGATAACCACATACTATACATACAATAACTTGATAAGCAATATATAAACTTAGTACTTTTATCCAGGAAACAGCCTTTTGGTTTTTTCTTAATTCTAAGATATAACATATGCATGCAACGATAAATAATGTTCTAAAGAAATTTAATTCAATTTGTGTACTCATTTGAATAACAGCCATCACAATATTTGCTAAATATAGCCTCAATATATACATCCGCTTAGAACTAGTATACTTTACGCCATTAACAACACCAAAAATAAAAATAGGTGCAGCGATTCGTCCTATCCAATGTAACGGTAAAGACATTGGCAAATCAGGAAAGAAATAAGCTATATGGTCTAAAAACATAGCAATCATAGCTATTATTTTTAACTGAAATATATTCATTAACAATACTCCTTGATTTTATTGGTAGTGTCAAAAACTACCCATTTTATTGTTCTAAAATTCTTTTAAAACCTTG
>OJNP01001035.1_pt1 | contig 15704 bp, 8 predicted proteins | sample 1597921 | NCBI WGS metagenome assembly OJNP01 (sample SAMN01915213, study PRJEB22387) | human gut metagenome | isolation source: stool | host: Homo sapiens | place: USA | reverse complement strand
CCAAACTTGCCGAGGATGGGAAGCCCCAACCTCTACAGGTGGGGGAGGATGTCACTCTTCATCTCTGGTGATAAACATCATTATAAATGCCAACAACAGCAATACGGAAGATATAAGGATTGCCCGTTCATGGAAGTATTTAATACACTGGTTTCCGATGATCGCCCCGCAGATAAAGCAAAGAATAATTCCGTAATAGAGAAGCCCTTTTTCAAGAGCTTCTCTTTTTTTTGTCTGGAAGAACGTGTAAATATTCTGTGTGCCGCTTCGCAAGTTTCCGATGCACATAGTAGTAGCGATACCATTTCCATGAATTTTACGAAAACTTTCTACCTGAATGCCACAGGCGAGGGAAGTTAAGCTATTTGCAAGAAGGTTATGACTTTGTGGGAGAAAGCTTACGATAGTAAGAATAATAGCCTCTGCCACAACAGAAATCTGCCGCCAATGCAAATGACTTCCTATTCCTGAATTTCGGACAATGTCTGCAAGTGCGATTCCAAAGGTAAAAGCAAGAACAGGGCAAAGGTAGCGGATAGCTGCAGGAATATTTCCTTCAGAAAGATGGACACCGAGAAGGAGCATATTTCCCGTCTGGGCATTTGCAAATACCTCGCCTCTGCCGATATAGGAATAGGCATCCATAAAGCCGCCGGATAGCGCAAGCAGGATACCAAGTTCTATGGATTCTGAAATTTGGACTTTTTTATTCAAACAAAAAACCTTCTTTCTATCTATAAGTGTGATTTACAAGTTCTATACACAATATCTTCAAAAAAATTGTGGATAGACGCAGTGCTTTGGGAAAATATTGTGGATAACTTTATAAAATTTGCATGATTTACAAAAAATAATTCAAAAGATGCCGTAATGATTATAGTGGGAATGAGACTGTTTGTCAATTAGAATATCTTTACTTTCAAATGGTAGAATGTTATCATAGTAGCTGTTGACCAAGGAAACATCTACATGATTTTTTCATTAAAAATATAGGAGGATTGCAATGGCAAAGAAAGCATTAATCGCTATGAGTGGTGGTGTTGATTCATCAGTAGCAGCATACCTTATGAAAGAGGCAGGATATGATTGTATTGGTGTGACAATGAAGCTTTATGATAATGAAGATATTGGAATGGCAAGGGAGAAAACCTGTTGTTCTTTAAGTGATATTGAGGATGCCAGAAGCGTGTGTGTTAAACTGGGAATCCCATATTATGTATTTAATTTTAAAGATGATTTTAAGGAAAAAGTTATTGATAATTTTATTTCCTGTTATCAGAATGGAATGACACCGAATCCCTGCATCGAGTGTAATCGTCATTTAAAATTTGAGCATTTATATAAGAGAGCGAAGGTATTACATTGTGATGTTATCGTAACGGGTCATTATGCAAAAATCACACACGATGAGCAGGGATATCATCTGTTAAAAGGTGTCGATGACAGCAAGGATCAGAGCTATGTACTGTATTCTCTTACACAGGAACAGCTTGCCAATACATGTTTCCCTTTGGGAGATTACAGCAAGACAGAAATTCGTAAGATTGCAGAAGAACAGGGATTTTTCAATGCCCATAAGCACGATAGTCAGGACATCTGCTTTATTCCAGATGGAGATTATATGTCATTTATCGAGAAAACAACGGGCAAAAAGAGCGAGCCGGGAGACTTCGTAAATCAGGAAGGCGAAGTAGTCGGTAGGCACAAGGGCTACTATGGCTATACTATCGGACAGAGAAAAGGTCTCGGCATATCCGCACCAAAGCCATACTATGTAACAGAAATCCGCCCGGAAGAGAATAAAGTCATCGTCGGAAGCAATGAAGACTTATTTAAGACTGATTTAATTGCAAATGACTTCAACTGGATAGAGAACTTAGCGGAGGACGAAGTCGCTAAGGCAAGAATCCGCTATCACCAGACAGAAAAAGAAGCAACCGCCAGGAAAAATTCAGATGGAACAGTAGACATTCATTTCTTAGAACCACAGCGTGCGATTACCAAAGGCCAGGCAGTAGTCCTGTATAGGGATAACCACGTAGTGGGGGGAGGAACAATCATAAAATAATTTTTGATTTGCCGCAGGCAAAGGAGACGCATCCCAAGAGAAAAGAAATCTGTGGTCGGATTGCCAGAAGAATTTAGAAAAGAGTCAGTAAAAAATTACCCCATTTTGTTCCGTTGTGCTAAACGTTCCATTTTGCCCAATAAAACAGAAACTTCGGAGAAACGAATCCGAAGTTTCTATGGTCAAAATTCCACAGCACAAAGTCACAAAATGGGGTGATTTTTTTACTGACTCTTCTTCTCGTATTCTTCTGGCAATCCGACCACAGATTTCTTCACTCTCGGGGAGCTGTGCTTTGGTTGGGGCAGAATCAGAATATTATGTTAGATAATTTTGAGATTTTTCAAAAGGTTATGGCCTTCCAGAAAATGAATACTAGTAAGCAGGCGTTTTCAAAATTTTTAAGCCGGATTGCACAGAAAAAATTGAAAAAGAATGGGTTCACTATAAGATTGAATTTTATTCCTTTGCGCTGTGGAGTTCTGACTGTAACCTCACGAGATTGTTTTTGAGCAAGGTTGTTTTATCAGGCAGAATGGAACATTTAGCGCGACAGAACAAAATCAAACTTATAATGAACCCCTTCTTTTTAGATATCTAAGATAATCTGGCAACAGCCAAAGACAGCTCCCAACGAGAGAAGCCATCCTATATTTGTGGCCTTAGAGCAAGGATTGAATGCGAGTATGTAAGCGAACATTCAACCCGCAGTGATAGAGTCACAAATATAGGATGGCTTCTCTCGTTGGGAGCGTCTCCCCTGCCTGCGGCAACCCAGAGCTTAATAAGAAATTACCGTAGTATTTGTTGGCATATATTTCCAAATATAATATGCATCGGAGTCCATCAGACGCACACATCCATTAGATGCTGGTTTACCAATTGTAGCATCTGCATACACCGTGCTTGCAATTGGAAATTTATGATGATTCTGGCTACTGCCGGATGGGTAACGGTGTACTCTGGTGTGGAAAGAGTTTCTTCCACAATAATGAGTTATGTATTCTTCATAAGTATTAACATAATACCAGCCATTTTCCTTCTGACCAATGCGGAAAGTTCCATGGGGAGAACGGGTATTATAGTTTCCGGAGGCGCAAGGGAACGATTTGATTAATTTCCAATTGTTCTTTCGACCCTGAAAAATGCTGACTTCCTGTGTATAATGACTGACCCAGATTAAATAGCTGGTTTTGCTGGAATACTTTTTAACATAAGCAAGTTTTTGAGCAGTAGAATATTTGGATGTTGTGTAGTTGCATTTGAAAGCGCGAAGACTTCCTGTAGTGAGGTAGTAGGTCTTTCCTTTATAGAGAATCTCGCTTCTCTTATATTTGGTATTACGTCCGATTAAATCAACGGTTACACCGCTGCTTAATGTTTTAACAACTTTTTTAGAAGTCCAGGAACGGTAAAGAGAAACTCTCTTGGTTGTCTTGCAGAAGTAAGTCATCGTTCTTATTGTTTTTAATGGTGAAAGTAAAGTGTTAGGGGTACAGCTTACAGTAGCTCCTGTTGAAGAAGTATAATTCTTTCCATTAATCGTTGTGTAAGGTTTTACCATAAAAGTAATACTTGAAGCGCCGCTTGCAATGGAAGTCTGATAAGTGGAGCGGGTGGTGTTTGCTAAAAGAGTGTAACTGCTGCCTTTTTTTATATATACACTGTAACCGCTTGCGTTATAAAGTGTGTTCCATTTTAAGTTGAGACGGCTATTGCTTGCGTAGACAGATAATCCAGTTACATTCTGTGAAATGGTTACGGGAATCGTAGCAGAGAGCTTTCTGGAAACCGTTTTTGCGTTAGGAGCGAATGCTTTTACAGTAAATGTGTAGGTCTGGCCTTCATTTAACTGATTAAATGTATAAGTTCCGGCTTTTTTAAACTTAACAGAACGTCCATCGGAACAAAAGAGTTTATATTTATTAGCTCCAGTGACGGCTTTCCATGTGATTTGTGCACTTTTATATCCTGGTGTAACAGTAAAATAAGGTGCTTTCAGTGAGACGGCTTCGGTTGAACTGGTTGTGCTCTGGCTTTTGACCGTTGTCTGACTTGCATTCAGAGAAACTGCCGGATAAGTGCAAAGCCCGAAGAATAAAAGGGCTGAAGCGACAGAAAGACAGAGTTTATTTGTTATTTTCATGAAAAATCTCCTCTCTCATAGTATTAATGGTCATTGATAATTTACTATCTGACTAATATAACAAATCCTGCTACCAGAAGTCAAGGAGATGGATTTACTATTTAATTCAAACAAAAGCCAGCCAAAGCCCTTTGTTTCCATCCCCGAATCTCTCCAACCACTATTTTAATTCAACTAAAAACAGCCAAAGACAGCCCCGGAAGAGAAACGCTATCCTATATTTGTGGCCTTAGAGCAAGGATTGAATGGGAGCCAGTAAGCGAACATTCAACCCGCAGTGATAGAGTCACAAATATAGGATAGCGTTTCTCTTCCGGGGCGTCTGTCTCTTAACGAATTAAACTAGCCAAAAATTCTGGGAGAATACTTTCTGGTACTTCCATTTCTCCCTGTCCTTTAAATAAGGAAATATGTGGTTTGTTCTGACCGTGGAAGTCTGTTCCGCCTGTTTTAAGAAGACCCCACTGTTTGGCAAGACCAGCAACATATTCCTGTTCAACAGGAGTGTAAGTGTTATAGTAAGCTTCAATTCCAACAAGGCCGGCTTCTTTTAATTCGCGGACCAGAGTTTCTTTTTTGGCGGAATCTAACTTTTTATAGAACATAAGGTGTGCAAGAACAGGGACACCGCCACTGTTTTTGATTAGTTCGATTGCTTCCTGCGGAGTAGGCATGATACGTTCCACATAGCAGCATCTTCCCTCTGCAAGATATTTATCAAATGCTTCTTGAACAGAAGAAACATATTTCTTTTTCATAAGAAGCTTTGCGATATGTGGGCGGGCGATTGTTTCGCCTGGCTTATCTGGTTTGATTTCGTCCATGGAAATCTTAAAGCCCTGTTCCTGAAGTTTCTCAATAATTTTTGCATTACGTCCGTCACGGCTTTCACGACAAACGGCAAGGCGTTCTAAGAGAGCCTTATTTTTTGTGTCGATGTTATAGCCAAGAACATGAATTTCTACTCCGTGATAGTCTGTAGAAATCTCTACACCAGAGATGGCAGTAAGTCGTTCTTTATGTTTGGCAGCAGCTTTCTGAAATTCTTCTGTGCCAGCAACTGTATCGTGATCGGTAAGAGCAATTACAACAGGATTTTTATCACCAGCAAGTTTTAGGGCATCATTTATAATTTCTGTTGGGGAAAATGTACCATCAGAAGCAGTAGAATGAATATGTAAATCAATATAAGTTTTCAAAATGTACTCCTTTCATGCAATAATCAATCAAGTATCTATAATATTCTATATCTAGTATCGCAGAATTAGTTAAAAAAATCAATGTATATGACAATTATTTATATGAATTGAAAGAAAGTGATGGAAAATGTGTAATAATGCAATACTTGTTTGTAATAATTGCATAAAGGTGTTAGAATATCTTTATTGAAAATGAGAAGCTAAACAGGCAGACAGAACATGTAACGGAGGTTAATCTATAATGGAAGATATGATGAAAGCGTTGTTGGATGTGGTGAGAGCACAGCACACTGCAACAGAAGGAAGCGAAGAAAGACCATTTGATATTAATGATATTATTGATATGGCGCTGAATATTACCGGGAGACCAGAAGAACCAGAGGAACAGCAGGAACTTTCTGATACGATTCAGAAGCTGGCAGAATCTATGGCACCAGATATTTTCCCACCGAAGACATTTGAGGAGATGGATGATTCCGAGCAGGCAGCTTCTGCAGTGAATATGATAGAGGAACGGTTAAGAAATGGTGGCAGAAGAAGAGAGACAGCAGCCCCACAGTCACAACAGGAAATGACTCCACAGCAGAATAGTTCACAGATGCAGAGTGAGTCACATGAGGAGAATCCTTTTGCACAGGTAATGGAGAATGAAAATGCGAATATTCAGCAACAGTCAGAAACTGCAGATGGATATGGAAATATGGCATCCACAGACAGTGGTGCGTCCGAAGATTATGGTAATGGCAGTTCTTACGATATGTTTGGACAAGACGATGTAAATCATCAGGAAGCGGCGAATCTTAATGATTTGATCTATAATAATTTTATGCAGATGATGGGATTAAATGATCCTAAGGTAGAATATCCATTTGACCGTTCTCAGATTCGATATGGAAGGGAAAAGACAGCGACGGAAATGCTTGCAGAAGATGAGGCCAACAAGGCAGAAGAGAGAGCATTAGAAGAGCAGAGAAGAAGGCCAGTTTCAGCCTGGGAACTTGCACAGTCAGCTGTGGATAAGGATGAGGAAGCACATCAGAAAGAGGAATATGAACCTAAAGAGATGAAGATGCCAGAAACCAAATCAGCTTCTCAGTTAGCCGCAGAAGCAATCGCGAAGGCCAAAGAAGAGGATCAGATGAAGCTTGAGGCAGAAAAGAGAGCAGAACGTCTTATGGAAGAGGCAAGAAAGCGCGGAAAAGATCCGATGGAATTTGCACTTCATCAGCAGGAAATTTTAAATTATATGGAAAAGAACAGTGATGAACTCGTTTCTTTTGAAGATTATGAAGATTTATCACCAGAGGAAAAATTAGAGATAGAGAAAGAACTTTATCGGGAAAAACAGATTGAAGCGGGAGTGGCTCCAGAAGATATCAGTGATGAGTTACCAGATGAGATTCTGGAACAGTCTGGAATCGCACCAGATCAGACAGCAGGAGAGCAGAATAGTCAGGAGTCTGCCGGACAGGGAGATGGAACAACAGCACAGCAAACCAGCCAATCACAGGGAATGCCGACATTTTCAGATGATATGCTTCGTATGATTAGTCAGGAAGTAGTACAGGAAAATGCAGAGATGATTCTGGCTGAAGATGCCAATGCAGACTTAGGATTAATTAACGAGACGATTTTCGAAAACTTGAAAAATCTAATGAGTCAGACTGGCGGAGCTGTGACGCAGGAAGATATGGAATCTTTGATCGGAGAAGTTATTTCCAGAAATACGTCTTCTGACTCAGAAGAAAAACAAGAAACTTTGGCGCAGACGGAAACAGGTACTACAGCTGAAACGGCACCGATGGCATTTGAAGGCGAAAGTGCAGGCAGTGCTGTTGGAAGTGGAATGGCAGGAACGAGGGAACCAGCAGTGGAAAGTTCACAGTCAGAATCACAGAGCCAGCCAATGTCAGCGGTAGAACTTGCCAGGGCAGCACAGCAGGCAGCTAAGCCAGAGCCACAGGAAGCCAGAGAAACAAAGTCAGCAGTAGAACTTGCAAAAGAGGCACAAGAAAACGCAGTACAGAAGAAGGCTGAACCAATATCGGAGACAGAGGAAGAACTGAGCGAGGATGATTTAAACTTTGATGAATTAGATTTAGAAGAGGAGTCCGAAGAAAGTCAAAGTCCTTCCATTGAAGAATTAAAGGCACAGCTTAAGGCAGCAGAAGAAGCATTGGCAGCAGAGCAGTTAAAAGCGGCACAGAAAGCCGGGAAAGCAGAGGAAGAGAAGAAATCAGAAGAAATTCCGAAAGTGGAAGAAGCAACAGAACAGCCGATGGAAGAGAGTGCATCAACAGCCGGGGAACAGACAGCAACAGAAGAAAGTTCTGAGATAACCCCTGCGCCGACAGCAGAAGAAGTACAAGAACAGCCTGAGTATTCTGAAGTTTCAGAAAAAGAAGCGGAAGAATTTGAATATGTTGATCCGGGCGAATTAGTTCTTGGAGACCACACACAGGCAGAGATAGATGAAGCTTTGGATAATCTGGCATCTCTTGGCCTGGAGGGTGAAGTCTATGAGCGTGCAAAAAGAATGCTCTTACTGGAACTTGCTGGTTCAGAAGTAGCACTTGATGCATGGCTTGAAGAACAGGAAAATGGCAAGAAGAAAAAGGCAGCGGTATCCGCGTTAGATACAGAAGAAGATGCTCTTGAAGATTTAGAAGATTTAGATGAAGATGACCTCGAGCGAGAATTAGAACTTGCTATGGATGAAGACTTTATTGAGGAAGATTTAGAAGAACCTTTAGAAGAAAGCAGTCAGGACAAATCTGAAGAAACAGAAAAAGAGGCAGTTTTTGAGGAGGATTTAGAAGAAAACTCTGCAGAAAAAACGGAGGACGAATCTGATAAGACGGAAGGTGCCGAAGATGTATCAGAACAGCCAGAAAGTATTTTAAAAGAAGCTTCTGAGGAAGAAATAAGCAGTGAAGAGGAAAACTCTGAGGAAGAAGAGGGAGAGACCTCAGAGGCAGCTCAGGAAGAAGCAGCAAATAAGGAATACTCTGAGACAGAAGAGAAAGAGGCAGCAAATAGAGAGTACTCTGAGACAGAAGAGAAAGAGACAGCAAATAGTGAGTGCTCTGAGACAGAGGAAAAAGAGACAGCAAATAGAGAATACTCTGAGACAGAAGAGAAAGAGACAGCAAATAGGGAGTGCTCTGAGACAGAGGAAAAAGAGATAGCAAATAAGGGCGTTTCTAAGAAAACAGAGAAAGAAGCAGAATACAAGGAAGCAGAATACATTTCTGAATCAGAAGACACAATTCAGGTAGAAAAAACAAGACCGGAAAAGGCAGAGAGGACATCTTCACAGACGAAGAAGTCTGCGCACAGTGAGAGAACATCACATTCCAGAAAACACAAGAATATTGTAAAACGTAAGGAAAAAACAGCTCCAGAAAAAGAAGAAAGAGAATTTAGCGCAGTAGTTCTAACAGGAAAGAATGTCGAAGAAAAAGAATTCCAGGTAAGTGTCCGCAATCCATTTGTTCTCAAAAACTCTGCAAGCTTTATGGATAAATTTGAAGAGTATATTGTAGATACACAGGAAAACAGAAAGTTAAGCACAGGATTCAAACGTTTAGATGCAATGCTCCGCTATGGCCTTCATAAAGGAAGTTACTTTGTAGATGCTACACCTCAGTATTTAAAGAACGGATTTATGCAGCAGATAGCCGACCGGGCAGCAGAAAGCGGTGTAGATGTACTTTATATTTCAACAGAGCTTACCCGCTATGACCTTATGGTAGATACCATCTCTCGTCTCAGCTATGAAATGAATAAAAAAGATGAAGAAAAAGCAGTATCCTCTATGGCAATCATGACAGGAGAAAAAGGCGCAGATATTCGTTCTTTAAAAGATGAATTGAATTGGTACAGAGGACGAATCAGTGAACATCTTTTTGTACTTGATCAGGAAGCAGTGTCTGAATATGTAGAAAATATGGAAGATGCCTCCGCAGGAGATATATTAGCAGAACTTATTCGTTCCATCGTAACAGAGGGAGCACATAAGCCAGTGGTATTTATTGATAATATTGAAAATATACTCTCAGTAGAAGATTCTGAGGATATGAAACCGCTCATGGATGGAATCCGTAAACTTGCAAAAGAACTGGGAATTCCGATTATTATGTCCTACGGATATGCACCAGCAGAAAGTGAAAATGAGCTTGACCCAGATGAAATCGAATATCACAAATCATTAGGAAATATGTGTGATGTATATCTTGAACTCAAATATGCAGATATGATAACAGAGGATTATGAAGAATTAACAGAAGATGATATTCAGGAAATGGTAGAAAACGGTGAAATGCTTCTTATTAACGTACAACTTCATAAAAATAGAAGAACAATGAAAGCATCCTGTCAGATACAGGCAACACCGAAGTTTAATTATTACGAAGAATAGTGATTTGCCGTAAGCAAATAGACGAAACACCAAAGAGAAGATATCCTATATCTGTGACTTTAGTCGCGGCGGTTTGAATGCTCGCTTATGCGCTTGCATCCAAACCTTGCTCCGAGGCCACAGATATAGGGTATTATATGGCGCTATTCCGTAATCCCAATATAATCCGTTACAACCTTAATCTTCGCACTGATCTTCTGAAGCTCTTCTGTTGGTTTATAATCTTTCGTACCAAAGAGATATTCGTGTGCTTTTTTTACATTTGTCTGGGCTGTAATTGGAAAACCGTAATAGATGCCGTTATATCGTTCATCTTCAGATTTAAAAGGATAAGCCTGCGAATCTTCTATCTTACAACGTGCCATGGAAAGAGTCAGCTTTGTGAGATCGTCATTAGAGAGGCTTGTTTTACACTGTGGAAGAACAGTACTGATTAGCTTTCCAAGTTTTAGCGGCTGTTTTTTTGCTGTATTCATAATACCTTCAAGAACAAGTCGCTGATGGTTAGCTCTTGCGTGATCTCCGCCTTCCATGTAGCGGATACGAGAGTAGGCAACAGCCTGATTACCATCGAAGGTATAAGTTCCGGTTTTTTCAAACTTCGGAGAATTTCCACCATTAATATGATTCATATTACCAATATAATCATTTAAATTCTGTAATTCTTTTTCAGAATTAATGGTCAATGGAATACCTCCAAGCACATCAACAGCATCGGCTAATGCTTTAAAGTTAACCGTGGCGAAATCTGTGATATTTAAATCCAGGTTACGGTTAATTGTGCGAAGGGCAAGTTCTGGTCCGCCATAAGAATATGCTGCATTAATCTTATCGTATTCGCCATCAATACTTACATAGGTATCACGGTAAATAGACATCAATTTTACCTTTTTGGTTGATTTATTGATGCTGGCAATGATGATACAGTCGGTACGGGAACCTTTATCTTTAATTTTATTATCCTGACTATCAACGCCAAAAAGAGCAATATTTTGATAATCTTTTATATTAGCATCCATATCATTTACAGTTACACTTGTTTTATCTAAAGGATATTTTTCTATTTTGGAAAATGCACCTTTTAATGAGAAACGGAATGCAAAAACCGCCCCGGCAATTAAAAGAATGATTAAAAGAAGGAAAGGAAAACATCCCCGTTTTTTCTTTTTTTTACGTTCATGATAAGTTAAAGCTCGTCCGCCAGAAGTCTGCCGCTTTTGAGACTTTGTATCAGGCTTGTTCTGGGAAGAGGACTTCTTTGTTGATGGTTTGCCGGAACTTTTTATGGAAGAACCAGAGGAATGATATCCTGTACCGGAAGAACTTCGAAGCAGGCCATCAGTATTCAATGTGGAATGTGTATGATGGTCGTGAGAAGTTTTGAAATTATTCTGAGAACTTCGTCTGCCGCCTGTGCTGGAATAGTTATATTTGTTTTCAATGTTATCTTTACTATATATTGAACCATATTTCATAAAATATGCCTCCATTCTGTCATAGGTACTTCTGGAAATTTAATAGGTTTATGGAATGTTTCGGAGAGTACATTCATTAGTTAAAAAATCTGTGTTAGTAAGCATTTTTATTGACAAATCCTTTAAATACAGTAAGAAATAGAATCTTAATATCAAAAGATAATGTCCAGTTTTCAATATAAAAAATGTCATGTTCAATTCGTCCCTCAATGGATGTGTCTCCACGGAAGCCGCAAACTTGTGCCCATCCTGTCATACCGGGACGTACCTGATGCTTTATCATATAACGAGGAATCTCCTCTTTAAATTTCTCAACGAAAAGAGGTCGTTCTGGCCGTGGACCAATGAGACTCATATCACCCTTTAATACATTAAATAACTGTGGCAGTTCGTCAAGACTGGTCTTACGGATAATTCTTCCCACGGGAGTGACCCGGGGATCGTTGTGTACTGTCCAGGCCTTTTGTTCCTTAGAGGCAGACTGTACTCCCATCGATCGGAACTTGTACATTTTAAAAGGTTTATTATGAAGACCGACTCGTTCCTGACAGAAAATAATTGGTCCTGGGGAACTCTTTTTAACGAGAACAGCAACAACAGCCATAATCGGTGAAAAGAGAATGATACAAACGATAGAACCAATAATGTCCACAAGACGTTTGATACATTTGTTTACAGTATTTGTAAGCGGAACATTACGGATGTTGATAACCGGAAGTCCGTTCAAATCCTCAGTAACTGGGTTAGTAGAAATAAATTTATAATAATCTGGAACAAACTTTGTATGCACACCAGACTTTTCGCAGATAGCAACCATATCTCCCAGTTTATAATACTCTTTCAGGCTGAGTGCGATTGCCACCTCATCCATAGAAGTGTTCTGAAGAAACTTTTCTACATCCTTTAACTTACCAATGCAAAAAGTATTGCGGTAAGAAAAGTCAGTCTTGAGATTATCATCGAAAATACCGTGAATGGTGTAGCCCCACTGTGGGTTTGACTTAATACGGTCGATGTAGGCTTCGGCTGCTGCACTGAAACCAATAACAACAACATGTTTAAGATTAAATCCCTTTCTGCGAGTTCTTTCTAATGCATAACGGATTGCCGCCCTTTCAGCAATGGTAAGAAGCATGGAAAGAACATAGAACATTAACTGAAGACTTCGTGAAACATGGGGAATCTTCATAAAGATTATATATATAAAGAAGAAAACCATTCCAATGGAATTCGCCTTAATGAGATTCGCATACTCTGAAGTCCTATTTTGAAATCTTTTTGGTTTATATAAATTAAACTTTGCATATAAAATAAGGTATACAGGAATCAGAACAAGAAGTATACCCTGATATTGCCACAACTGCCGCCAGTAACCAAAACGAGGGAAAATGTCTTTAAAAAGAGGGCATATATATCGAATATAGTAACTAAGACAAAAGGAACAATAAATAACCAGTGCATCAAGAACGACGTGGAACCGGTTAAGATATTTTTGATTCTCTTTAATCATAAAAGTGTACCTCCATCACCCAAAAGGGATATATATATGGAAAAAAGGGCGTAATATACCTCTTACTGGGATAATTTTCTAACTTATTATACAATAGAACAGGGCATTCCACAAGGTTATTTCTTTTCCTGCTTTTACGAAAAAAGTGTGAAAAAGCTGCAAAATCAGTAGAAATCCATAAATTTGCCATAAATACAACACAAATTTATCACACATCGTTGCTAAGATAAGGTTACAAACTTAGGAAAGGGGATAACATTATGAACGAATTTGAAAATGGATTCCATAATGAGAATTTAGAGAACAACAGGATAAATAACCAGGAAAACAACAGTCAGCAAGTAGCTATAGATGTAACACCGATTGAGGAATCGGTAACACAGGAGAATACAGAGAGTCATAGATATTCTTACAGAGAACAAGGTACAGGTGGCAGTTCCTATCAGTATGACAATGGAAATAATTCCAACGATACTTATAATAATTCTTATAGCAGCCACGGATGGAGAGATGAGAGTACTTATAATAATGAAAATTATTATGGGAATATCCCGCCGGAACCTGATAAGAGACGCAGACAGAGAAAGAATGGCAGTAAAAATAATAAGAACGGAATGGGTAAGAAAGCTGCCAAGTTAGTTGCATCCGCAGCAGTATTTGGTCTTGTAGCGGGAGCCTGCTTTGTAGGAGTGTCCGTAGCAAAAGATAAATTATATCCTTCTACAGCAGATCGAATTGAAACAACATCGGGAACAACAAGTGCAAAGAGCGAGACATCATCAAGCGGCTCAAGCAGCTCCAGCAGTAATGTAGCAAGTGTAGTTAATGAAGTGATGCCATCTGTTGTATCTATTACAAGCACAATTCAGTCTTCCAATTATTATGGCTTTGGTACACAGGAATCAGAAGGAGCAGGTTCAGGATTTATCGTTGCAAAGACAAAAGATAATCTTATGATCGCAACCAATAATCATGTTGTATCTGATGCCACTTCCCTCACCGTAGGATTTGCAGACGATACAACAGCCAAAGCAACAGTAGTCGGAACAGACTCCAGTGCAGACCTTGCAGTTATTTCTGTAAAGATAAAGGATATCAAAGACTCTACAGCATCAAAGATTAAAGTTGCAACACTCGGAAGTTCTGATGATTTAAAAGTAGGAGAAGAAGTTGTAGCAATCGGTAATGCATTGGGATATGGCCAGTCTGTTACAACAGGTGTAGTCAGTGCAAAGAACAGAGAAGTATCTTTAACAGATGGAACAATGAACCTTCTTCAGACAGATGCCGCAATCAACCCTGGTAACAGTGGTGGTGTACTTATTAATATGGATGGTCAGGTTGTAGGTATCAACAATGCGAAGTTAGAAGATACATCCGTAGAAGGTATGGGATATGCGATTCCTATCACTACAGCTAAAACTATCTTAACAGATTTAATGAATGCCAGCAGCGTAAGCACAAAAGATGCTGCATTCCTTGGAGTCGTAGGCCGTGACATTAATGAATCTTATTCCAGCGCACTTGGAATCCCTAGCGGAATCTATGTATCACAGGTAGTCAGCGGATCACCAGCAGAAAAAGCAGGAATCTCTGCAGGCGATGTCATTACCAAGTTTGAGGGTAACAACGTATCTACAATGTCCGGCTTAAAAGAAAAACTGGCACTGAAAAAAGCTAATACAAAAGTAAAAATCACATTTAAGAGAGCAAACCAGAGCGGAACATACGAGGAAAAGACCGTTACAGTAACTCTTGGTAAAAAGAGTGATTTCAGTGATGTAACAACAGATAACTCCAGCGATTCCAGCAATGATTCCAATAATAACTCCAATAATGGAAATAATAATGGAAACAGCAATGGCAACTCTGGTAATAGCAATGGAAATTCCGGAGACTATGGTTATGGCAATGGAAATTTTGGAAATGACAATGGCAATGGATATATAAATCCATATGAATATTTCTTCGGAAATAACTATTAATTTACCATTTAATTCGGAAGCTGTCTTTGGATGATTTTTAGATGAATTGAATTTAATCATAGTCCAAAACAGCAATCTACAAATCCCTCCCTTGATAGCAGGTGATAGCATAACCATGGTCAGTGCATTTTTGCAACGGCCTAGAGCGTGTTTAAAAAAACACTTGACATCTCTTCATACCCATGATATCATACCAAAGTATGAACGCCGAAGACAGCAGGTGCCGTAAGGCATAAAGTGAGAACACCTGCCGAGGAAGTTATATTCAGATAATTTTATTCTTAGAATATTTCTGCTCTTTGTCTTTGGACAGAGAGTTTTTTTATTTCATCGAAAGATGAACTGACGGCGGTACACACAAATATTTAAGGAGGTGCACCAGGAAGATGGCTAAAGTAGAATTAAAACAGCCTATTGTTGACGAGATTAAGGCTCAGCTTGACGGAGCTAAATCTATGGTAGTTGTAGATTACCGTGGAATTTCCGTAGCTGATGTAACAGAACTTCGTAAACAGTGTCGTGAAGCAGGTGTTGTTTATAAAGTTTATAAGAACACTATGGTAAAACGTGCTGTAGAAGGTACAGAATTCGAAGGCGTTGTAAAAGATTTGGAAGGAACAAACGCATTTGCAATTTCCAAAGATGATGCAACAGCTCCAGCAAGAATCGTTGCTAACTTTATTAAGAAAGCAAAATGCTGTGAGTTAAAGAGCGGTGTTGTAGAAGGTACTTACTACGATGCAGCAGGTATTGCAACAATCGCAACTATCCCATCAAGAGACGAACTTATCGCAAAATTCATGGGAAGCATTCAGTCCCCAATTACAAACTTTGCCCGCGTAATCAAACAGATCGCAGAGCAGAAAGATGGTGGAGCTGCAGAATCCGAAGCAGCAGCTGA
>OJNP01001018.1_pt1 | contig 15880 bp, 8 predicted proteins | sample 1597921 | NCBI WGS metagenome assembly OJNP01 (sample SAMN01915213, study PRJEB22387) | human gut metagenome | isolation source: stool | host: Homo sapiens | place: USA | reverse complement strand
ACGCCATTGCGCGCCACCGCCTCGGCCAACTCGCCCCAACGCTCGGAACCCATCGCACCCTCGCGCACCTCGGCCACCTCACCGGACAAGGAGCAATACCCGCGCTTGGCAAAATATGCACCCGTCTGCCAATCGCTGCCCTCAAACAGCCCGTAGGCCCCACGCTCCTCCGCCAGGCGCTCGCTAGCGCGAATCGCATGGTAGTTGATGCGTTCAAACACCTCGTCGGCAAAAGCCAGGTGATCTTCGCTTTCCCACGAGATCCCGCGACGGGCAAGCATGTGATGGTAGCCCGAAACGCCCAGACCGATCGAGCGATAGCGATGGTTGGTGATGCGCGCATAGGGCAGCGCGTAGAAATTCAGGTCGATAACATTGTCCAGCGCGCGGACCGCGGTCTCGATCACGTGGCCCATGACCTCGTCGTCCTCGACGGGAAGACGTCCGAGCGAGAGGCTCGCGAGATTGCACACCACAAAATCGCCTGGGCGCGTGGTGGTCACCACGACCGTATCGCCGTCCTCGGTCACAACCTCGCGCGTCACCTCCTCGATCGCGCTTGTATTCTGCGCGATCTCGGTGCAGAGGTTCGAGCAGTAGATCACGCCCTCATGCCCATTGGGGTTCGCACGGTTCACGGCGTCGCGCATAAAAGCGAACGGGGTGCCGGTCTCCACGGCGCTCTTGAGAATGAGGCGCACCAGGTCCTTGATGAGAATGCGGCGCTTGGAGATGCGGGGGTCGGCCACGCAATCGCGGTAGCGGCGCTCCCACTCATCGCCATAGAAATCTTCGAGCGCATATCCCTTGACCTGCAGGATGTCGTGCGGGCACATGAGGTGCCAGTCCTGGTCGAGGCTCTCCTCGGCCATGCGCCAAAACAGGTCCGGATAGCACACGGCTGGAAAGACGTCGTGCGCCTTCATGCGGTCGTCGCCGTTGTTCGTTCGCAAATTCAGAAACTCGGGCAGATCACGGTGCCAGGCATCCAGATACACCGCCACAGCGCCCTGGCGCATACCCAGCTGATCGACCGCCACGGCGGTGTCGTTGATCACGCGGATCCAGCGAATCACGCCGCCCGCAACGCCCTCGAAGCCGCGGATGGACCCGCCGGTCGCGCGCACCTTGCCAAGGTACATGCCCATGCCGCCGCCATATTTGCTCACCTGGGCAAAATTGTCGATACTGCGGTAGATGCCCACGAGGCTGTCCGGCACCGTGTCGATAAAACAGCTCGAGAGCTGATGATCGGGCTTGCGGGCATTGCTCAGCGTGGGCGTGGCCATGGTCACTTCAAGCTTGCTGAGCATATCGTAGAACCGCTTGACCCACGCAAGACGCTGCGTCGGCTCCTCATTCATGGCGAGGTGCAGCGCGATGCCGAGGAACATCTCCTGCGGACTCTCCAGGGGCGTATGGTCGTGCGCGCGGATTACGTAACGGTTGATAAGCAGGTCGAGGCCGGAGTATGCGAACAGCTCATCGCGCTCGGACACCATGAAGGCCGCCGCCTCCTCAAGCTCCGAGACGGAATAGGAGGCAAGGATATAATCGCCGTACAGACCGCGCTCGGTGAGGTAGCGCACCAGCTCCCCGAACGATGCGATGCCCAGCTCGCGGCGTGTGGCGGCAAGATGGCGCATAAACGAAAGGTCCAGAAGGCGCGCGGCGATCATCTCCCAACGTGGGGCCTCCTGACTGGTGAGCTCAACGGCCGCGCGGATGAGCGCGCCGAGGCGCGCATCGGCATCCTGACCGGTGCCTGTGAGGGCGCGGTATCGAGCAGAGAGCATGGCCAAGTCGTAGGCCGGATCGTCAAAGTCGCGCTGGATGCGGGCGAGGGTGCGATCGAGCTCCACGGCGAGGTGGTCCTTCGGCGCGGCAGCAGTGTCGTCATCCGCGGCGGACGGGACGCCGGCTGCCACGAGGCCCTCCTCACATGCGATTCCCCCGCCCAAGCCCGCAACGGCACGCGCGAGCTCGACACGAACCGCGCGCTTTTCGGCCCGCTCATGGCGGTAGAGGATGTAGCTTTTCGCCACCTCGAAATGGCCGCGCTCCATGAGCGCGCGCTCAACCAGGTCTTGAACCCCCTCAACGCAATCGACGGCATCACGATCCATGGCCTGTTCAATGCTGGCGAGAAGTGCCTCCAGCTCGTCGGCAGACACCGCCGGCACAGACGCCCCATGCCCCGCAATCAGGCCACGGGCAGCGGCCTGCTCGTCAGCCACGTCTTCGAAAGCGCTCCTCATCGCCTCGACGATCTTCGCCCCATCGAAGCGCTCGCTGCGGCCGTCCCGCTTCTTTATGAATCCCACATCCGGGGTGCCGGTCTCCGTCATTGCCTCTCCCTGCTATCTGTGTGCGCAAACGCAATATCTGGTGTTTCTCTCGGCTTCGATACCGATATGTTGATGGTTAGCATAGCCTAACTGCTTCTTGTTTTGTATCGTATACTAAAAGCCCAAAGACACGTCTGCAGACCAATCCATCCCGTCCTGAAAGGGCGATACCATGACCCTCACCGACAACCAAACCCTCGTCAAAAAGCCTCTCTTCAACCCCAACGGCGACCTCGACGTGCGCGACCGCCGCATGATCGGAGGCAACACCACGAACCTCAACGACTTCAACAACATGAAGTACCCCTGGGTGTCCAGCTGGTACCGCCAGGCCATGAACAACTTCTGGATTCCCGAGGAAATCAATCTCACCCAAGACGTCAAGGACTACCCGCGCCTGAGCGAAGCCGAGCGCGCCGCGTACGACAAGATCCTCTCCTTCCTGGTATTCCTCGACTCGTTGCAGTCGGCCAACCTGCCCAACATCGCCGAGTACATCACCGCCAACGAGGTGAACCTCTGCCTGTCCATCCAGGCGTTCCAGGAAAGCGTGCACTCGCAGAGCTACTCCTACATGCTCGACACCATCTGCGACCCGGCCAAGCGCAACGAGATCCTCTACCAGTGGAAGACCGACGAGCATCTGCTCGCGCGCAACACGTTCATCGGCGATTTGTACAACGAATTCCAAGAGCGCCGCGATGCCCGCACGTTCCTGCGCGTCCTCATGGCGAACTACATCCTCGAGGGCGTGTACTTCTACTCCGGCTTCATGTTCTTCTACAACCTCGCGCGCATGGGCAAGATGCCCGGCAGCGCGCAGGAGATCCGTTACATCAACCGTGACGAGAACACGCACCTGTGGCTGTTCCGCAGCATCATCCTGGAGCTGCAGAAAGAAGAGCCGCAGCTATTTTCCAACGAGAACACAACGATGCTGCGCGAGATGCTCGAGGAGGGCGTGCGCCAGGAAATCGCCTGGGGCAGGTACGTGCTGGGAGATGCGATTCCCGGCCTCACGGGCGACATGGTCGAAGGCTATATCAAGTACCTGGGCAATCTTCGTTGGAGCTCGTTGGGATTCGGCCAACTCTACGAGGGCTATCGCACTGAACCCGCAGACATGGCATGGGTAAGCCAGTACTCTAACGCCAACATGGTGAAGACCGACTTCTTCGAAGCCAAGAGCACCGCCTACGCCAAAAGCACCGCCCTAGTGGACGACCTGTAAGAGCTGAGCTCAAGCCATCTCCTCAAGCGCGCCAGCCTCATCGTCCGCGACTCCGCTTTCGGCCAAATACCTCCTGAGCATGAACCGCCGCAGCTCCTCCTGCCGCTTCAAGAAGTCCGAGTCCACGCGTACCTGCCGATGCCCCAACCTGCGCTCAATAGCCCTCATCAGTCTTCCAAAGGCCTCCCCATCAAAAAATGACTGACGAGTGATCGTCATCATTCGATACCCCATAGCCTCCAGAGCGTTCGCCCTCTCGACATCAACTGCGATTTGGCCCTCTTCCTCATGCAGAATTCCGTTGTATTCCAAATCGACCTTCGCTTGCGGAAGATACGCGTCGCATTCGAAGTGCGAACGCCTTGTCAGCAGGCGCGCCTCCCCCGCCACCTCGATGCGATAAGCCATCTCAAGACTCTCAATCCCCTCACCTCCAAACCTCCTGGGAAACAGGAGCATCAGAAAAAACGCTGCCTCCATCGGGGAACGCGCCCCATCACGCACAAATCTGAGCGTCCGCCGCAGGTTGTTCACACCCCGCTGACCCACGGCATCCGCGCAAAGCCGACGCACATCGTCGACGCAGACGAGCGGCTCACGCGAAACCATGGCGTCACCATTCGGCGGCACCGCGTAGCGCCCACACGCCTCCATCAGGCATTCGGCGAGCTCACGCCTGGGAATCGATCCTGCCAACTGCTGCAAGCACAGCAACGGCGAAACGACAAAGATCCCCTTATCGAGCCGGAGCAACCCGCCGGGCGGTATCGGATGCGACCAAACATGCGCTGAGACGCCATGACCGGACCTTCGATCACACGCGCGAAGAACCGAGACGTCCATCCTGTCCAGATGCTCGTGCGGGATACCGCGCGCGACGAGAAGCCTTCGCGCCCGCTCAACCAGGTACATATCGACCGGCCCCGATGCCAATGTCTGGAACTCAGCAGGCAGCGAGCCACGTACATCACGCGGGTTCAAGGGCGTCTGATGTAGCGCCCAGGCAGTTCTATGTGACAACACGAGGCTCATGTCTGCATCTTCAATCACGAGCCTCGTATCGTTGGAGACAATTTTGGAAAGCGCCGCGTGACCTGTGCTTGCAGCCGTTCTCAATCTATCCAGCGTGGGCAGACGAAGACCAGATTCAGGCCAGTTCCAGGCAAGGCCTATGGAAAACCACCGTGCCCAAACCCTCCGCCCGCGCGGTGAACAAAAGACAGCCCACCCTCCCTGCAAGTCTTGTCGATTCAGAGGCCATACACGGCGGCCCCGCAGAAGGCAGGCAGCGTGGAGTTGGAGGTTGCACGTGGCTGGAGATTGTAAACGATGGGCGGCATGCGGACGGAGGCCATGCGCGGCGACCCCACGGATGATAGGCCGCGCAAGATTGGAGGCCATACACGGCGGCACGTGGATGACGGGCGTGCAAGGCTGGAGGCCGAGCGCGGCAACCCCACGGATGATAGGCCGCGTGCGGTTGGAGGCTATGCGCGATTGGAGCTTATGTACGGTTTCGAAATTTGGGGTGTTGGCGGTCCATCTTTTCCGCAGGTAGAAGCATCAACAAAATGGAGCTTGTGAACGAATCGTTCACAAGCTCCTACAGCGGCAGTTAAATCGTGCACAGCCTCCAATCGCGCATAAACTCAACACTGGCCCAGGTTCCTCGGTGTCCGAGGCAAGCCCCCTTGCCACGGAAACCGATATGGATGACGGAACTTGCACCTGAGCGCGCTTTGCCTAGAGCTACTCGGTGTCCTGGGAATCGAGCGCCTCATTGCGAGAACCAGCATGGATAGCGGCGGCGAGAGCGCTCAGGCCCATCAGGGCAGCCGCGGCGAAGGTATTGGTGTCACCGGTCTGGGGAAGCTTGCCCGAGGAGGGCTTGCCGGAGCCGGTGATCGCACCGGCAGAACCACCGCTACCGCTGGTGGATCCGTTGCCTGTGCCGAAGCCATTACCGCTCGAGCCACCGTTGCCGCCGGTTGTGCCGCTGCCGCCAACGCCACCGGTGGAACCGCTGCCTCCGGTGGAACCACCGTTGCCAGAACCGCCGGTGGAGCCTCCGGCGCCGTTGCCACCGGTGCTGTCGCCGTTGCCGCTGCCACCGGTCCCATTGCCACCGTTGCCACCGTTGCCGCCGCCATTGCCGTTGCCGGAGCCGTCACCGCCCGTGGAACCGCCGCCGGGCTTCCAATCGGGATCGACTAAGCCGGTCGCCAGCGTATTCACGCGGTCACCGAGCCGATTCTCGTCGTGCGTGAGGGAATACAGCGCGCCGTGGGCAAGGTCGGCAAGCGTCGGGATATTGGGGATCATGTTGCCAGGGGTCCCTCCCAGCAGGCCAAAGATCGCACCGAGGTCCTTGATGGCGCCGAGCGCGATATCGATCGCGATGTTGCCCTTCTCCTTGACCAGCAGGTCCTTGAGGTTGATCTTGATTCCCTTCAGCAGCGCGTTGAGCTTATCCAGGACCACCTCGTCGTTGATGGTCGCGCGCAGGAAGCTGGTAAGCGAACCGTCAGCCGCAGGGTTGCCCTCGGCGTCGTCGCCGGTGAGCTTGATCTGGGCGGTCGCGGTCTCGACCCACTCGGGACAGGTCTCGTCGCCGTGCAGATGGTCGCCGTAGGCGAACTTGATGAGGTCGAAGAGGCTGTTGGCCCCGTCGGCGACCTTCTGGTCGACCAGGGTCTCAACCAGGGTGCGCAGCAGGTCGAGGACCTGGTCTCTACCGCCGGAAACCAGCAGAGAGTCGAGGCCCGCATAGACGGGGACAAGGAACTTGGCGAGCGACTCGGCGCTGATGTAGTAGGACCAGCCTGCGGCAGCTGCCATGGGCTCGCTCACGAGAGCGCTCTGGACAGCAGCCATGGCGCCGGCGTCGAACGTGAGCGCATAAGGCTCCACAACGGCCTTCGCCTCCATCTTCTGGACCATCACGCGCTGGTTCTCGGGGTTCGCCCAAATGCCCGCACTCCCGAGAATCGGGATCTCAACGATGAACGCCTCGTCGGCGCTCTGGGGCAGCATGCCAAAAACGGCGCCGAACAGCGCACCGTCAAGTGCGGCAGCGGTGCCGTCACCGATACCGAGGCCACCGGCGAGCTGAGCCAAGAGCGGTTTCACACCGCCGTTGGCCGCGGCCTGATCGAGCATCGGGGCAACCAAGGCATCGGCGATCATGGTCTTCACCACGTCGACTGTGAGCAGGCGCTCATGACCGTACTCCTCGATGTTGGGAATACGGGTCACGGAGCCGCTGTCGAAGTCGGTGTAATCGACGGAGCCAAGCGGATGGCTCTCGAGCGCGAGCGTGGCATGCACGTTCGCGGTGCCCTTCTCGCGCTCCCAACCGAGCGTCGCGAAGCGGATGTCGCTCGGATAGGTCACGGTGGCGCAGGTCTCAATGTCGAAGAGGGTGTTGCCCGCCTCGGTGGTGATGCTGGCGATGTCGTTGGCGTGCATATGGCCGGTGAACACCGCAGAGACGCCGGCATCGGCGTAGCGGCGCTGGCACTCCTCGCAATTGTCGACCAGATACTCGCCCATGAGCGTCGGCTCCATGGAGAAGTGTGGGACCACACCGTGGTGCTGGGTCACAAAGACGATGTCACCGGCGGCACGAGCCTGCTTGGCTTGGCTCTCGATCCACTGCAGGAGCTTCTCGCCCACCACGCCCGACGTGACATGCTCGTCCACATCAAGGCCGTTCTGGTCGGTTGAGTACTTGCAGGAGTCGACGGCGATGAGGGTCACGCCCTTGACGGGGCGGAGCACGTAGGAGAGGCTGCCGCCCTTGGAGCCGCCCTGGTCGAACATGGCGATGGCGTCGTCATAGCCGCAGTCGGCGTAGAGATCCTTGAATGCAAGGGGGTCGACCAGGTCGGTATGCTCGGCAAACCCGCTGGAGAAGTCGCGGCCGTTCAGATCGTTGTTGATGTCGTGGTTGCCGTTGATGACGGCGAATTGGGTCTCCTTGCCCGCAGCCTTGAGCCGCTTTTTGGCGTCGGAGAGCATCGCGTGAATGTCCTGATGGCAGGCGAGCTCACCGTCCTTGGTAAGGTCGCCGGAAAGGATCACCAGGTCGGGCTGGTAGGCTACGATCTCATCCATGGCCTTTTTGATGATGTCGCCGGACTCACGGAACATCTTGCGATCGGAATGCTCGGCGATTGTGAAGTCCGGGCAGTCCGAGTACAGGCGCCTGGAGAAGAAGTGCGTATCGGAGAGATGAGCGATCTTGATCTGGTTCGGGTAATCCGCGACCACGGGCGCCAAGGCGGGCTCGTCGGCGTAGGCGGCCTCGGGCGCGGTCATAGCGGCGGCGGTTACACCCGCGCCGGCGATCGAGAGGGTCACGAACCCGCGGCGCGAGATTCCGGTGCGGTCGGTGCTGTGGGAATGCGGCATGCTGCTCCATCCATTCGTGTACATATGCCCCATTAATCCTCGGGCCCACGCATCAGAGGGCCGCAACGACCGCGTCAGACTCATGCGAAACCGTGTAAGGAACTGAATAGGCGGACAATAAACAACCGCCCCGCATGTAAAGGCCCGGTATGCCTTTCGACATACCGGGCCTTACACGTCAAACTTCGGGCGAACCGCGCCTAGTGCAAAAGACGGGGCGCGATCCGCTCGCTCCGAACGTGATCTACCTACCCTGGGCGCGATTGTGCTCAAAGATCTCGACGAGCTTTTGCTGCACGTCATAGGGAACCTGCTCGTAGCCGGCCGGCTCCATCGTGAAGTCACCCGTACCGCGCGTGAGCGAGCGCAGGCGCGTGGCGTAATCGACGAGCTCGGCGTAGGGCACCGTGGCGGTTACCACGGTCTCTCCGCGGTCATTGGAATCCATGCCGGTCACGCGGCCGCGGCTGGCGGACACATCGCCCATCACCGCACCGGCATAACTCTCGGGAATCGTCACCGTGATGTTCTCCATGGGTTCGAGCACCACGGGATCGGCGTCCTCGCATGCCTTCTTGAGGCCGATGCGCGCGGCCGTGCGGAAGGCCATCTCGTTGGAATCGACCGGATGATAGGAACCGTCGTAACAAGCCACGCGGATGCCGGTGAGCGGGTAGCCCGCGATCACGCCGTCCTTCATGGTCTCCTGGACGCCCTTATCCACGGCGGGAATGAGCGCGCGCGGGATGCGACCGCCCACGACCTCGTCGACAAACTCGTACTCAGTGCCGTCGAGCAGCGGCTCGACGCGCAGGTAGCAATCGCCGAACTGCCCGGCGCCGCCGGTCTGCTTCTTATGACGACCCTGGGCGGAGGCCACGCGACGGATGGTCTCGCGATACGGAATGCGCAGCGGCACGATGTGCGCGGCGACCTTGGTGCGATCCTCAAGACGGTTGAGCAGCACGGACACCTGCGCCTCACCAACAGCCGAGATCACGGTCTGGGCCGTCTCCTCGTCGCGGTCGATGCTCATGGTCGGATCGGCCTCACAGGCCTTCTCGATGAAGGTGAACAGCTTATCCTCGTCGGAGCGATTCTCGGCCTCGATGGCGATGCGGTACTGGGAGTTGGGGAACTTGAACGCGGCGGCCTCGACCTTGCCGGTCACGGATAGGGTATCGCCGGTCTCGGCGGACATCTTGGGAACGACGACGATATCGCCCGCGTAGGCATGACCGACCTCGGTCATCTCGCGGCCGCACATCACGTACAGGTGCGCCAGGCGCTCGCCCTTGCGGGTACGGGCGTTGACGAGCTCCATGCCCGGCTCGATGGTGCCGGTGAGCACCTTGAGGAAGGACAGGCGGCCCTGCTGGGCGTCGTTCAGGGTCTTGAAGTCGAAGACCACGGGGCGATCGTCCTCGGAGGAGATCTTGAGGGTGTCACCGTCGATGAGCGGCATCTCGCCGTAGTCGGTGGGCGCGGGGAAGTAGGTGGCAACGTCGTCCATGAGGGAGTTCACGCCTTGCTCCTTCACGCAGGAACCGGCGAACACGGGGACGAACAGACGGTGCGCGATGGCCTTGGCGAGCAGGCCCTCGACCTCCTCCTGGGTGAGGGACTCGCCCTCGAGGTACTTCTCCATGAGCTCGTCGTCGGCCTCAGCCACGAGTTCGCAAAGCGTCTCATGCGCGGCCTCGGCGGCAGCGCGGTACTCCTCGGGGATCTCGGTCTCGGTCTGCTTGGTGCCGTCGCAATGACGGGCCTTCATGCGGACGAGGTCGATGATGCCGTTGAAATCCTCGCCGGTGCCCCAGGGCAGCGTGACGGCTCCCAGGCGCATTCCAAAGCGTTCGCGGAGCATGTCGAGGCACATATCGAAGTCGGCGTTCTCCTTGTCCACGCGATTCACGAACACGGCACGGGCGAGGCGCAGGTCCTCGGCGGCGTACCAAAGCTTGACGGTGGTGGGCTGCGGGCCCTCGGCGGCATCGACCACGAACAACGCGGTCTCGCACACACTCATGGCCGCATAGGCATCGCCGATGAAATCGGGATAGCAGGGGGCGTCGAGCACGTTGATGCGCGCGCCCTTCCAGTCGATCGGGGCGATGGCGGTCGAGATCGAGAACTCGCGCTTGACCTCTTCGGCGTCGTAGTCGAGCGTGGGCTTGGTGCCGTCGTGGCCGCCCAGGCGGGCGGTCTTGCCGGAAAGGTGGAGCATGGCCTCCGCGAGCGAGGTCTTGCCCACCCCGCCTTGGCCTACGAGCACCACGTTCCTCACATTGCCAGTCTTGGGTGCACCCATGGGACACCTCCCTTTCCCAGCGCGAGATATTCGCGCCGAAAATGCGTGCGAGGTGCCTTGTGCATCCCCGCACGACAGCCGTATGGCCTGAGCCTACCCCCGCGCGGGGATGCAATTGCAGGCCCATCGGCAAGCGTGGGCACGGGCGCCGCGGGCGGCTTGCGTGGAAACACCTCGCTTGGGGACAGACACGAATTACGCCTGCCAACAACACGACGCCGGCCGCCCGTCATCTGGGCGGCCGGCGTTGCCGTGGCGAAATGACTCAATTTGTACCTGTCCCCGATTGGGACTATTGCACGAGGGAGCGGCGGACCGAGGCGAGCACGTCGAAGCTGTTGGGCGCGACATCCAAACTCGAGAGGAAGTGCACGAGCGAATGCGCCGCGTCAAACATACCGGCGTCGACCAGGGCGATGCCGGCCTTGGCGGCCATCTCGCCCAGCTGCGGTACGGGAGCCACCGGGACGCCGTCGGCGCGAAGAAGGGCCCGGGCCTCGTCAAGGTCCGGACGACGGCTCAGGTGGCTCTGCTGCATGAGCTCCTGCATCTCGGACTGCGCCTCGCCGTAGAAATACGTGCCGGGCTTCACCATGGCGTAGCAGGCCAAGCCGAGCGAGGGGTCGCCGCCCTGCCAGAAGTAGAAGCCCAATCGGTAATACGCGCAGGCGATATCGGTGGGGTCGGCGGCGACGGTCAGGCCATCCAGGAGTGCGCGCACCGCGTCCCCCATGCGATCGGCCTCGCGCAGGGCGAGGGCCAGCGAATGGTAAGCCGTGAAGGAGGTCGGGGCAAGGCGGACGAGCTCCTCGCCCAAACGAATCGCATCTTCGAGGTTGCCCTGCTCGCGATATATGCGGCACAGCATCGAACGCGCGTCGAACATGGTATCGGGAATCTTGCGGAAGCGCGTCTGCGGGCCATCGTCATGCTCGCTCACGATAATGCGCGAGATCATGTTCACGCAATACAGCGGCCTGGCCGCGCTCTCCTCGAGCATCTCGGCGGCATCGTAGGCGGCGATCAGGTCGGCCAGCTCGGTGGCGACGGGCGCCTCCTCCTCGGGCGCCGAGGCCTCGCGGACGCGGTCGGAGATCTCGCGATAACGATCGCGCAGCGGGTCGTCGCCCGTATCGAAGATATCGAGATCGCACACGAGGTCCGCACGCAGGGGCTCGACCAGGGAGGCAGGCAACGGGCGCGTGTCCTCGGCCATCTTGATCGAGCGATCGGGCAGGGGCGCCTCGATCGGCTCGACGGGCAGCAGCGCGCCCAGCTCGCCCGTCTCCATGTGCAGTGTACGAGGCGAGAAGGCCTCGATAAGCTCCCCCGGCGAAAGTGAAGCCTCGAGAATGGCGCCGGACTGCAGGGCGGGCATGAGCTGCATGGTGAACAATTGGCGGCTGAACTCGAGCGAGACGATCGCGGGCCCGTCGATGTTGCGCTCGCGTACCGTCACGATAGCGCGCACCACCCCGACGCCCGCACCAAAGGCCACCGCCGCAAGCGCCATGGCAAGACGCAGTGAATACGCGGCGCGTGCGTCGTTGCGTTCCGCTTCGCTTTGGAAGGGGAACGCCCCGGCCACGGGGACAGTCGCCTGAACCGCGAACACGCCGGAGGCGGCGTCGCAGTTGAAGGCGTAATCGAAGTTGAAGGGCGCACGCAGGCCCTCTGCCGCCACCGCGAAGCGCGTGCGCAGGTCCCACTCACCGCCACGGCTCGCCTGGGCACCGGCGAGCTCCATATAGTCGCTCTTGCGGTCGCATCCGCGCATCAGGCGTTCCGCAACCGATGCAAACGAGCACAACGATGAAAGTGCGGCACGCTCGCACGCGCCCTCGGTCAGGCCTCCCACCATCGGCGACGAATCTTCGCCCAGGCACTGCTCCGCGAACACCAGGCGGTTGAGCGCACCCTCCACGGCTTGGATGGTATCGATCTGCTCATCGGTGAGCTCGCGTTTGTCACATCCCGTCCAGAACAGCCCCGTCGAGCTCAGGCGGCGAATATCGATGTCGTGCGTCGCCGCGATAGGGCGTACGAGCTCGGCACCGGCCTGTGCCAGGGAGCGCGAGGCATATCGCTCGAAGCCGCTCGCGCCCTCCTTGCCCCCACGATAGACCAGGGCGTCGAGCGCGTCGGGATAAGAGGATTCGAGCAGGGTGTCCAGGATATCGGCGACGGTCAGGGTCGGCATCGATTCGCCGTGCTCACGCGGGAGCATCCACTGCGTCAGATAGCAGGCGGCGCCCATCACGTCGATGTCGTGCGACCCCGTTCCGTAGGGCCCAAGGTCGTTCATGCTGCTGGAAACGGTGAGGCGCCCGTCCTTCTCGCGCTGCGTGAAGTGGGCGGCCTTCACGGGCCTGCCCTCGGCGCGGACAAAGAAGAAAATGCCACCGTCATCGTCCTTGGCCATACCGGCATCGGGGTTGCGCTCGGGGCGCGCCGCGATCGGCTCGTCACATGTGAAGATGGCGCCGCCGATGGCGAGCCACGCATGGATCCTCACCTGGCGACCACTCACCTGTTCAACCAGGTAGCCCATGCTCTTTTCGGGCTGGGGCTTGATCGCCTCGGTGATCATGAACACGCGCTTGGCATCCTCACCGGGTATGGACTGGAGCTGCTGCGTCTTGACGAAGAGGGGCAACTTGAAAAGCTTGTCCGACATGGTCCACACTCCCAATCTCCCGCCTCACGGGCGGGCTTTTCGGCTTTCCCCATGCTACCAAAGCGCGCGGACCCAACCGCCCACTCCCGTGAGCGGACCGGGGGGACCGGTTTTCGTCACTTCTCGATGCGGGCGAGGAATGCGCGGGTACGATCCTCACGCGGATTGTCGAGCACCTGCTCCGCCGGCCCCTCCTCCACAATCACACCGCCGTCCATGAACACCACGCGGTCGGCGACCTCGCGCGCAAAGTCCATCTCATGCGTGACGACGACCATCGTCATGTCCTCGGCCGCGAGCCCGCGGATCACCCGCAGCACCCCGGCAGTGAGCTCGGGGTCCAGCGCGCTGGTGGGCTCGTCGAAGAAGATGACCTCGGGGTCCATGGCCAATGCCCGAGCAATTGCCACGCGCTGCTGCTGCCCGCCGGAAAGCTGGCAGGGGACCTTATCCTCACAACCCTCGAGGCCCATGCGCTCGATCAGCTCGCCCGCGCGCCGCTCCACCTCGGCGCGGTCACGACGCCGCACGCGGATCGGCGCGTCCATGATGTTGCGCATCACCGTGAAATGCGGAAACAGGTTGTAGTTCTGAAACACCAGGCCGAACCTGCCCCGAGCGCGTTTGAGCACGTCGCCCTTCGCGTACACGCTCGTGCCGTCCTCCCCCGGCACCACCGCATCCACCTCGCCGTACGACAGCCCACCGGCGTCGAGCGTCTCGAGCAGCGTCATGCAGCGCAGAAGCGTGGACTTACCGCCGCCCGACGGCCCGATGACCGCGACGACCTCACCACGAGCGACCTCCAGAGAGATATCGCGCAGGACCTCAACCTCCCCAAAGGACTTGCGCGCGCTTTTGATTGAAACGACAGCGGGCATGAGAGCCACCCTTCAAATAGATGCACGGCGTCAGCTGCACGGAGCCGCATACCGCGGTGAACAGCAATTGCGGGCTTACCCGCTAATCGCGATAGTAAGCGAGGCGCTTCTCGATGGAGCCGAGCACGAGTTCCACCGCGAAGTTGAATGCCCAGTAGATGGCAGCCGCGATGACGAACGGAACCATGCTCACCTGCGAGGCGACAAGCGCCTTTGCCGTGGAGAACATCTCCCCGACACCGACGGCGAAGGCGAGCGACGTGTCCTTGACCAGCGTGATCACCTCGTTGCCGACGGCCGGCATAATTCGCTTGACCACCTGCGGCACGACGATGTGCGCGAGCGTCTGGAATTTGGAGTACCCCAGGACCTCGGCGGCCTCATACTGCCCACGCGGGACGGACTGCAGGCCGGAGCGGTAGATCTCGGCGAAATACGCGGCGTAGTTCACGATAAACGCGATAATTGCCGCTTGCCACTTCGACGACGGCGTGAGCTGGACGCCAAAGACGTAGAACGGCATGAAATAGATTGCGAACATCTGGAGCATGAGGGGCGTGCCTCGCATCACCGAAATGTAGGCCCGCGCGATGAGGCGCACCGGCGCGAATCGGCACATGCGCAGTGCCACCACCACGACACCGAGCGGCAAGGCGCCGACGAGCGTGAGCGCGAAGATCTGCAAGCTGGTGATGAAACCCTCCCCCAGCATCTGCATCATGGTCGTGATATCCACCTGAATATCGTCCTTTCCCAACGGGCCTGGCACGCGCGCAAAAGGCGCGCCCGGGCACGTACACCTCGGGCGCGCCATGCTGAGCACCACTTACTTGATCTGCCAGTTGTCCATGGTCAGGCCCTGATCGGCGTACTTGGCCGCGATCTGCTCAACCGTGCCGTCCTCGTACAGCTTCTTCAGCGCCTCGGTCACCTTCTTGGCCGTGGCGGTGTCGCCCTTCTTGAAGCCGACGGCGTAGTTCTCCTCGGAGAGATACTCGTCGAGCATGAGATACGCATCGGGCTTTGCGGACATCTGATAGCGGGCAATGGACAAATCGCAGGCCACGGCATCCACGGCGCCCGACTCGAGCTGCATGAACGCGGTGTTGTACTCACCGATGGTCTCGAGCGAGGCGAACGTGGCAGCGAGGTCGGCGGCGTCGCCCTCGAGCACTTCCTCGGCGGCGGAGTCGATCTGCGTCACCACGGTCTTCCCGGCCAGGCCGGCGCGATCGGAGATCCCGCTGTCAGCGCGAACCACGATGACCTGAGCGTTCAGCATATACGGGTCGGAGAAGGTGTAGTCGTCCTCACGACCCTCCATGGTGAAGCCGTTCCAAATGCAGTTGATGGCCCCGGAATCCATCAGGGCGTCCCTGGCCTCCCAGTCGATCGCCTCCAGCTGGACCCCCCAGTCGAGCTCGTCGGCGACCGCACGGGCGAGGTCGAGGTCGAAGCCGGTGTACTCGCCGTCGTCACCCACATAGCCGTAGGGCGGATACGCCTGGTCGAAACCGACGATCAGCTTGGATGTCGCTGCGGCGGAGGTGTCCTCCGCCGTCTTAGGGGCGGACCCGGCATCGGTCGCCTTGGGAGTTGCGCCGCATCCCGCGAGCAGCGCCAGCGCCATAACGGCGGACGCCGCGCCGGCTACCAGCGACCGCCGCGTCATGCCGCATTTTCGCGGGGTCCCGGACCCGACGGAGCCCGTCTCGGGCATAGCGCCGGAGATGCTCGCGAGGTTGCCCTGCATGTTCTGCTCGCTCTTCTTCATGATCTGTTCCCTTCATTTCACTTTACTTAACTAAAGTGCCATTGTCGGCGATTGGAAGGATAACACTTTAGTTTGATGGAGTACAACCGATCACCATGAGATTTCCCGGATGTTTCGACATGCGGCGACAGGGCACTTCAAAGCGGTGCTCCCCCGATCGCCCAAATCGGAGATATATGGTTTGGGCGAACCCGCCAAGCCGTGCGTTCGCAGCTCGGGTACCATAGCGAGCAGAACACCCCGAG
>OJNP01000980.1_pt1 | contig 16410 bp, 13 predicted proteins | sample 1597921 | NCBI WGS metagenome assembly OJNP01 (sample SAMN01915213, study PRJEB22387) | human gut metagenome | isolation source: stool | host: Homo sapiens | place: USA | reverse complement strand
ATACTATGAGTCATAGAGGGAGCCTCCTTGTTACTTTTTTGTTTTGGCTAAACTTGTTGTAACAAATGCTCTCTCTTTTTATTTCTGTAACATATGTCTTATCACATTACATTTAAGATTCAAGCTGTCAACTGTGCCCTCATAAAACAATCCCCCACAGCCATCTCTGTCGCAACGCATGATATGATGCAGCAGAAATGGCTGTGGGGAGATTTCATTTTATCATCAATAAAATCATTCCATTCCCAAAGGGATATATTTTATTTCCCGGGAAATATTATTTTATGCCCAAGTGACAAATTCTGTTACTTCCGCTTCATTTTCAATAAGTCCGCCCATCTTCCTGTTCGTCCATTCCTGGCACGGATCCCGTTTCCGATTTAGCATACTGAGCAATAGTGTTTCCAACACTTTTATACATATCGAGCCAATTACTATGCCAGCTATAAAGGGTAAAAGCAATCAAAACTGCTTTAGAAACTCCAAAGCAGAGTCATGCCTCAAAGACCCTCCAGCTTTCTTTGTGTTCCCACACGTTTTCGAGTACCTAGAATTTACACAGCTCTCAAACTATTATCCGCTTTTCAACTACTTTGCAGAAGTTTTAGAGTACTTGGAATTTACACAGCTCTCAAACGGATGAACAGGTAGACGCTGTAATCGCAGGGTTTTAGAGTACTTGGAATTTACACAGCTCTCAAACGCGGCCAACAAAGAGCAGATCGTGGACATCGTTTTAGAGTACTTGGAATTTACACAGCTCTCAAACTCTGCTCTTTTTCTTCTTCGATTTCTTTCAGTTTTAGAGTACTTGGAATTTACACAGCTCTCAAACTCAACAAAATTGGAACGAACTTGTGTTATTGTTTTAGAGTACTTGGAATTTACACAGCTCTCAAACTAGCGTTCACCCGAGCCGCTTCAATGGAAGTTTTAGAGTACTTGGAATTTACACAGCTCTCAAACTGCGTAATGTTGATTTATATTTGCTTTATGGTTTTAGAGTACTTGGAATTTACACAGCTCTCAAACAACAAGTGATGCCGGCCGGCACAGGTCGTGGTTTTAGAGTACTTGGAATTTACACAGCTCTCAAACGAAATATCGCATGAGCGGATGTCGGATAATGTTTTAGAGTACTTGGAATTTACACAGCTCTCAAACAAGGGAACGGAACTACGACGGAGTTCCCGTGTTTTAGAGTACTTGGAATTTACACAGCTCTCAAACCCGTGGGTACAGTTCTACGAAGTTGCAAGGGTTTTAGAGTACTTGGAATTTACACAGCTCTCAAACCCGCCGCCGTGTTGCTCGTGTCGATGGATGGGTTTTAGAGTACTTGGAATTTACACAGCTCTCAAACCATTCTCCGTGTCTTCCGCAGTCGAAGAATGTTTTAGAGTACTTGGAATTTACACAGCTCTCAAACCATTGGTAGCTAAAGATTGTGCACTGGCTTGTTTTAGAGTACTTGGAATTTACACAGCTCTCAAACAGGAATTCACGCTAAAACGATAGAAGCCCTTGTTTTAGAGTACTTGGAATTTACACAGCTCTCAAACTGGAGCTGGGCGCCCTGTAAGAGCTTCGCAGTTTTAGAGTACTTGGAATTTACACAGCTCTCAAACAGCGCCGACGATCATGATCTTGGCGCCCGGGTTTTAGAGTACTTGGAATTTACACAGCTCTCAAACAGGAAAAATCATTGCAACGCAAATCAGGAAGTTTTAGAGTACTTGGAATTTACACAGCTCTCAAACGCCCCACGTACAAAGATTTGGAAATTAACGGTTTTAGAGTACTTGGAATTTACACAGCTCTCAAACGATCTTGCCGGTTCTATCCATCATCCTACCGTTTTAGAGTACTTGGAATTTACACAGCTCTCAAACAGTCATTGCAATTACTGTTGCGTCCTGCATTGTTTTAGAGTACTTGGAATTTACACAGCTCTCAAACAGGTGAAACACGATGACTAAACCAATACCAGTTTTAGAGTACTTGGAATTTACACAGCTCTCAAACATAGATCCGGCTGTTGCTGTTGCTGGCCTGGGTTTTAGAGTACTTGGAATTTACACAGCTCTCAAACAACGAAACAGGATTTGCTTCACGGCCTGTCCAGTTTTAGAGTACTTGGAATTTACACAGCTCTCAAACCTTGATGTTGGCTTTGGCTTGGATGAAGAGGTTTTAGAGTACTTGGAATTTACACAGCTCTCAAACCAATGCACAAGGAAGTCCTGTAAAACGTTCGTTTTAGAGTACTTGGAATTTACACAGCTCTCAAACATAACAATGTCGCGCGGGTAAGTGGTATTAGTTTTAGAGTACTTGGAATTTACACAGCTCTCAAACCAGTTCTGCGCTATGCAAACGCTCTGCTTCGTTTTAGAGTACTTGGAATTTACACAGCTCTCAAACTAACAACCGATAGGCAGATGCATTGGCAACGTTTTAGAGTACTTGGAATTTACACAGCTCTCAAACATTAAGGACGGCAAGCGGAGATACCGCCGGTTTTAGAGTACTTGGAATTTACACAGCTCTCAAACTAATGTTTTGTTATGATAATAAAAATCAAAGTTTTAGAGTACTTGGAATTTACACAGCTCTCAAACATGCTTGTCTGATCCTGTTTGTTATTCTCTGTTTTAGAGTACTTGGAATTTACACAGCTCTCAAACAAGTGCGCCGCCGACAGCCGAAGAAAAGTGTTTTAGAGTACTTGGAATTTACACAGCTCTCAAACGAAGAAAGGAGTTAAATAGCATGAATAAGAGTTTTAGAGTACTTGGAATTTACACAGCTCTCAAACCGGATTCTTGATGTTCTTCACCAGGTGTATGTTTTAGAGTACTTGGAATTTACACAGCTCTCAAACAGGTGTTCTAACCATTCCTTTGTCCTTTTAAGTTTTAGAGTACTTGGAATTTACACAGCTCTCAAACAATAATGGAGCAAAAGCTACAATACCAAACAGTTTTAGAGTACTTGGAATTTACACAGCTCTCAAACAGGCATCCATGTTTCTGCGTATCAAGAGAAGTTTTAGAGTACTTGGAATTTACACAGCTCTCAAACACCTCTCAATACTTGATGATATACCGCATGGTTTTAGAGTACTTGGAATTTACACAGCTCTCAAACTCTGTTGCGGCAGTAATAAGCCCAGGCATAGTTTTAGAGTACTTGGAATTTACACAGCTCTCAAACGATACGAGCTGCCTTCAAAGACATCGGCATGTTTTAGAGTACTTGGAATTTACACAGCTCTCAAACCAGAATCGTAGCAATGACGGTTGTGCGGCTGTTTTAGAGTACTTGGAATTTACACAGCTCTCAAACATAAGCAAGTTACTGTGGTGCGTTCGTTGGGTTTTAGAGTACTTGGAATTTACACAGCTCTCAAACGATGCATTTGATCCTTGACCATCCCGTTATGGTTTTAGAGTACTTGGAATTTACACAGCTCTCAAACGTAAGGGCGATAAGTTCATTGGTTTTTCCTGTTTTAGAGTACTTGGAATTTACACAGCTCTCAAACTGCAAGTAACACAGTACAACCGCCAAGCGTAGTTTTAGAGTACTTGGAATTTACACAGCTCTCAAACTGTGTGTCAATTCAAAACATTCGCCGCCGGTTTTAGAGTACTTGGAATTTACACAGCTCTCAAACCATGATGACCATCGTCCTTTCTTTCATTGCGTTTTAGAGTACTTGGAATTTACACAGCTCTCAAACCAAGGTCTGGATGCACGGATGCTGACAGAAGTTTTAGAGTACTTGGAATTTACACAGCTCTCAAACAGCTTCTCGATCACCAGGGCTTCCGCCCATGTTTTAGAGTACTTGGAATTTACACAGCTCTCAAACAAGATTCAAGTTGTTTTCGGTGGGAACTATGTTTTAGAGTACTTGGAATTTACACAGCTCTCAAACAAAAGGAGAGATGCAAATGTACGAAAACGGGTTTTAGAGTACTTGGAATTTACACAGCTCTCAAACACTGTCCTTCGTACCATGCCCTCGCAGATTGTTTTAGAGTACTTGGAATTTACACAGCTCTCAAACTTGCTCCATAGCGTGATACCTCTTGCAATAGTTTTAGAGTACTTGGAATTTACACAGCTCTCAAACGGCAGGAAGGCTCCGACCTACAAGGACCTGGTTTTAGAGTACTTGGAATTTACACAGCTCTCAAACCTCAAATTCGAGAAAGCCGGCCAGTAAACCGGTGTGCAGTTCCGAGCGCTTTAAATCTAAAACAAGCACAGACCATATAGTTTGCTCAATTTTTATTATATCACACATAAATCCAAATCGATTACAACCCTTTTTTCGCATGTCAATAACGGATAACCCGCACTATCTACCAATAAAAGTTTCATGTCGTGTTGCAGCACCGTTTGGACAAATATCTCCAACTCCCCCAGCGACAGTATTGAGCGGATCCCATACAAAATAAACAATTTATCTCCTTCACATCGCGACACAAAATCCAAATACGAAAATACCCGGTCACCCAATGACTCATATTCAATATCAATGCGAATTCCAACCGCTTTTAACAGAGCCGCTATCGATAAGTTGTCCAGACATACCGCTAGATCCTGTGAATCCGCCAAGCCGTAGATATATTTTTCTAGTTCGGATAGGATGACAGTCCTTTCTTGTAGAAATGGATCTTCGGCCGATGCCTTGTCCAAGATTCCCACCAATTTAGAAACAACCTTCCGATTATTCCCGTCCCATCCAATAAAGTCGGTCAGGAGTTCCACCCGTTTAGAAATCGGAATAGGATTTCCTTTCTCGGACACAATTACTTCTCCATCTGCGCCGTTTATCTGTGCCCGTAAATCACACAGGAAGCGGTACAATAGACCCGAGTTTTCAATGACCAGGCTTTGCACGGTGGAACCATCCCATTCCAGCACAGTATGAAACCATGGGTATGTCAACTTCATAGTATCACCAGATTTTTATCGCTATCGATGACATCACTTTCATAAGATCCGGTAATCAGCCGCATGCTGGCAAATTGCTTTTCTGTTACCGTCAATACCTGTACCAGCCCATGCGGCGGTCGAATACTCCAAATAGTGTGAACCACGGAGGCCTCGGTCGTCCGATTCAAAACCATCCGGCAATACACAGATTCCTGCAGCATAAGAAACCCGTTTTGAATCAGGCCCTTTCGGAATAATCGGTAGTTCCGCCGGTCTTCCAGCGTCGCAACCGGCAAATCAAAAAACACCAAGATTCTCATAAAGCGATAACTCATATCCAATAGAATGCCAGGACCGACAGATCCTCTTGATTTAAGGCTTGCAACACACTTTTTACATAAATCTTGACCGCATTGGGAAACACTTGCTTTGTATTCTTGATTTGCACTTCCTGGCTTAAAATATTCAGCAAGTCGTGCTTTTCCTCTGTATCGAAAGCAGTATACCTAGCATTGTAAACGTAGCGATCCACCACAATACGGAACGGCTCCATCAAATCACAGGATAAATTGAATGGATTGAAAATATTATCGTGGAACAACCCCAGCTGCAGTAAGTACCCCGAAGCACTGATTTCCCGGTTGACCAGAGAAAGGAGCAAAGCATATCCGTAATTCAATGCACTATTGGCCGGTGTTTCCGCATCCCGCGTAAAATCCAATCCAAACAAAGCGTTAAAATACACCTTCGCCGCATGACCTTCTCGATTGGTGGCATCATTGAACTGGACACCTTCCAGATAACTTTCAAGCAGCGTGGCTTCCCGCTGTTTCTTCAATTCCTTCAGAAACAGTTCTTGCTGTCGAATTTTCTCTTTCACAATGGCCGTCCAAATAAGCCCGCGCGTTCCCTCATCCCAAGCCAACTGCTGGCGTATTTTGCGCGTACTGTCATGACTCCCCGCTAAAGGAAGGATAGTTCCCTGTGGATTGTGTTGCGCGTCACACAAGATAATATTCACTTTCTTAGCCACTAGTGCGGACAATAAACAGCCGGTAAGTGATATGGCTGGATTTTCCAGGACGAGGGTGCTGATTTCATCCATCAGCACCCGTTTTTTCTCATCAACCTGTCGGATTTCCAAATAGTTCATCCGCAAGTCTAACTTGCATCGCTTCGTAACAACAACCGTTCGATAGCTCATAAGTACTCCAACAGGTTCTTGCTTTCCGACTGAAACAATCCGGATGCAGATACATTGACAATACGTACCGCTTTATATTTGCCCCTATAGCCAGAGAATTTCGCAGCCATTGGAACGGCTGCTGCATGCTCGACCCCGCCAACATTCCTCAAATCGCAGCCTGTCGTTCTGCCGGTAGTAAAAAGATCCAATACATTTAACAATGTCGACACCTGTTCTTGTGTTGCCATGGACAAAAACATATGGCGACCAGCTACAAGCGTTTTCGTCGCCCGCTTCAGTAACAAGAACGTAGCATATGGGAAATTCTGCAACTTTTCAACAAAGAAGTCATACAATTCCACATTTTGCTGCTTTGTGATTTTATCATATTGCTCGTCAATCGTAATTTCCCTGTTTCCTTCCATTTTTTTGCGGAATGATTCTAAACATTTCACGTACTCTTCCTGCTCCCGCGTCACACTCAACGGCATAAGAGAGGGCGCCAGAAAATACTCCCCTCCATTACTTTTGCCCGCTATACAGACCTGGAAGCCATCCAACGAAAGGACCGTGTTGATCTTTATTTTGCGCAGCCCCAGCGGGAACTCTATATTCTGGATGCAATCTGGCGTTTTATTGATGATTTGGGCAATTGTATTTCGCAGGTATTCTTCTGCATATGTCTTGTCCTTTTCAACAAAAACAGCCTCATGTAAAGCAACGGGAACCAGCATCGCTTCCCGTTTCGTTGATTTTTTCTCCAACATATCAAATACAGCAAAGCAATAGAAGGAAGCCGTGGACTTATTATACCCGCCGTATTTTTCCGTCTCCAGCCCTTTTTTCAAGGGAATCAACCCGGTCTTTGCCCGCACCGGCATCTGATCATAAAAGCCGCCTTTCCGCACAAAAGCGTAGCGCGTATAGTGGACATTGTTTTTAGCGACGGTCTTCTTAATCCGCCCGATATCCGCTTCACCGTTCCATACGACAGGTGAATTCTTTCGTGCCTGGACAGGATGCTTAAACAAACTCTTCAGCTTGATGGAATAGGGCTCCTCCACTCGGAACCACTGCTTGTTGAAGCGCGTGTCATATACGTTTCCGACGACGATATTCAGATAAGCATCCTTCGCGTGATGCAAATCGTTGATCAAACGCGACTTCACTAAATCGTACTCGCGCCGGAAGTCCGAAATAAGCCCTGCCTTGACGTAGACAATCTTCGCCTTCGGGAATTTGCGTTGCAGGATAGTCGCCAGAGCTTTCGTAGACTGGCTGGTTTCCACCAACTGCCGGTTAATAAAGCCCCACCGTTCGTCAGACGTAAACGGCGTCGTCCGCATCAGGCGATTGTACTTTCCTTCCGAAATCAAGCCCTTCTCTTTCAGCATCTTCCAGAACGGAGCCATGCGGTGCTGGATTTCTGAATCCAGCGGATACCGGTTTCCTTTTTTTCCGTTAATTTCCGTCGCTGTCAACACTCGATTATCCAGGCTGTCGTCTTTGACGACGCTTTGCGGAAAAATATGGTCGATGTCGTACCGGGTGCGGTCCTTAATATGTTCCAAATCAATCGGTTCCCCGGAATACATATCCTTTCCCAACTGTACAAAGTACAGATACAAGGCATTGCTTCGCAACTGCCGGTCCGATTTTCCCTGCAGCTCGGTCAACATACGGTCCACTTCGGCGCAATCTTTTGTCTTAATCTGTTTATACAGCGCTTGCAACCGTTCCCGCCGCGACACCTTCCGGCCTTCTTTGGCCTTGGTTCCCCGGGCCATTTCCAGGAAAATCTTCTCAGGCGGCTCCTTGCAAGCCTTGCAGACATCACGGACAATATCCAAAGTCCGGTAAATCGGGCGTTTCACCAGACTGGATACCTGCATATCATCAAGCAGATCCTCCAAACGAGCACCCGACTCCTTGTAGTACTCCTTCCTCCTCCGTTCCACCTCTTCGACAAAAGTATACCGGTTTGAAAGAAGCTGCATCAAATTGTCGTTTGTCTCCCACAGAAAACCGATGATACTATTCTGTTCCCCCGTCTCCTTATTGACGCCCAGGAGTCCGACTAAAAATTCCCGCGAAAAGCGTCCGAACTCCTCGTACTTCAACTTTGCGACGTATTTAATATCCTGCATCTCCAGCTGCGGAAATTGTTCCTGCAGCCACTTCCAGCTGCGCTTCTGATCCGCCGTATAAGTCAGATGCTCGATAATCCGCTCTACCTCGTCCTGTGTCAATATCTTCCGCTCCAGCAAGGATTGGAAATCATGTTGTGAGGTCAAGGCACTCTTGACCGTTACATCCACGCCCGAAACGACATCTCCACGCTCTATCCAGCCATTGCTCAGTAAGAACGCTTCCATGGCCTTCCGTGTCACTTTCCGTTTTTGCGTAAACAGCTGGTAGATGTCCTGCTTCGCCTCCACGGAAATGGGTACGCCGTTGACTTTTAAATTGTTGATTTCATTCAGCACCATAAACCGTTCATACAGCAAAGACTGCATCGGCAGAACCGGCTGATCCGGAAGATAGGTGCACATGTTGGTCATTTTGCGGATAAATGCCGCTTCACTGGCGTCCAAATCCACCATTCGGTCAAAGTTCCAGGGATAAATCTTTCCTTCTGCCTTCCGTTCAATCCACGCATTGTCAGAGTGCGCCTTACACAAGGGTCCCACGAAATAAGGAATCCGGAAGGTCATAATGGAAAGCAGTTTTTTCATTGCCGTTAAGCCGTCCGAATCCTTGGCAGACAAGAATGGCAGATACCTCTCAGCTTTTTGCAGTATCGTTTTCAACTCGTGGTAATATAACTGATACGGAATAATACGATTGTCCCCGTTGACCTGTTTAGGAAGAAACGTATGGGTTTCCCAACGGGCCTTCATGGCCTCGTAAAGTTTCTTATCTTCACCGGAACAAGAAACGGTTGCCAGTTCCTTCTTCAGGAAATCGCAGAATTCAGCTTGCGTCGCCTTTTTCTTGGGCAGAATCCGTCCTTTGACATTGCTCAGTTCATAGGAATAAGCCACATAGTTGGCCAGTGTATCTTTGCCGTCCATAGTACGGAAAATGCGGTTGTAATGCTTCGGCGCACAGCGACGCACAAAGCCCTTCAAATCGGTCAAATCCTCCCGGTGCTGCTCGTAGACTCTGACCTTGGCTTCCGAAACGGACAAACTTCCCTGCAGGGAATGCTTCAACAAGGCCCAGTCGTAGAGGCGGCGCAGTTGGATGACCAAATCCGCTTCCTCATCCAAGAGCTGCAAGGCTTCTGCCACGGCATCCTCCGAATCTTGGAAGCAGAGTTTCTTGTTTTCCTCCAAAGTAAGCTGTGGAAAAAGTTTTTCAAGAGGAACGGTGCCGCCGGCCAATAAATTCAACAGCAGCTTTTTGTCGACCAGATCGTCCTCGCTTGTTTTCAGCTTTTGTCCCGGATAAATGAGCGTTTCCAAATCCTTCTGCTGCTCTTTGATCCGTTTCCGCTGCAGCAAAACGGACTGAAGTTTTTCCTTATCACAGGTCCACGGATCGAGGCCATATATGCCCATTACATCTTGGAAATCCTGATACACCTCGTCGAACCGAAGGACGGCTTCGACGTTGTCCTTGTCCACTTCACTAAGAAAATGCCCCCGATGGGCCACCAGCCACGCGACGGCCAAATAGACCAGCCGTACGTCATGAGAAGCATCACTCCGCATCAATTCCAGCAGCAAATGATGAATCGTCGGATACTTGGCGTAGTATTCCTTGTCCGTATACGCCGGATCGTTGAACAATACATTCCGATCGCCTGCCTCTACATCCTCGCGATGAAGCCTACTTTCCTGCAGCCGGATAAAGAACCGTGGATCCACCTTGGCGATTTCCTGCGCAAAGATGTCCTGTACCAGCTGAACCCGCTGCTGTCGCCGATTCAACCGATGGCGGGCTGTCCGAAATGCACGTCGCTCGGACGCCGGATTTGCCTCTTCAAATACGTGGGATCCCCACATCGGTTTCCCATGGAATTTGCGCAGATGATACTGTTCATCCGTAGCAGCATAGCCGACAGAGTTTGTGCCTACATCCAGGCCTAAATAATATCCCATCTTGACAAAACCTCCTAAATCGGTTACGATATTCGCGGAACGAGAGTTCTTGGAATTTACACAGTGAGTTCAAATAACGCTTTTGCGACATCGCCGGCTTGTCCGGCCGCACACGGTGTGTGCATGAAACCTGCCTTGGCAGGTTTATTTTTTTGTCCTTTTTGCGCTGTTTGTCATCTGTGTAACACTCCACACGACCTTTCCCATCTCATCGTATTCCCTTTTTCTTCTTTAGAACGCAAAAATATATATTTTCATATTTCGACAACACCTGAAAAATACCTTTGTGGAAGATAAATCCCCTTGCTATTAGAATATCATTCCAAAGAGACAGGTTCCGACGGTAAAACCAAAAAGATAAAAAAGAGGAAAAGAAATTGTAAAAAACGGAAAAGTGGCATGCTTACTTTAGTCAGACCCGGGGCAAATTCAGCAAAACCTGGGAGAGAAATCCTATTTTTCAGCCCCTGCCACTTTTCCCCGGCGCTGCCACTGGCGGATCAGCTCCCGGTCGGCCGGCAGCCAGTCGACGGAACCGAGGGCGTCCAGGGGCAGCCAGCGGGCGGCTTCGTGTTCCAGCAGCGTCAGGTGGCCCTCCAGGACGCGGCAGTGATAGCACTGCAGGGACAGGTGAAAGCCAGGATAGTCGTATTCGACGGTCCCGACGAGAGGCCCCACGGCGACGGTCGTGGCCAGTTCTTCCCGGATTTCGCGGCGCAGGGCCTGCTGCGGTGTTTCGCCGGGCTCGATTTTTCCACCGGGGAATTCCCAGTATCCTTTGAATTCGCCGTAGCCGCGCTGGGTGGCAAAGATGCGGCCATCGTGTTCCAACACGGCGGCCACGACATGAATCGTACGCATAGAAAGGCTCCTTTGAAAACAACTTCCCTGCTTTCCGTCACTCTTCGGGCAACCGGTCCGGCAGGTTCACGGACTGATGCCGTATCGTTCCCAGGGCACTTTTCCGAGGAGAGCCTATAGGCACGGGAACCCATCACTGTCCTGACCGGCTCCGCGGCCTGTGAATATTCCGGTGCGGTGAAACCGCCTGTCCGGTAAATTGGAAACCAACAGTCCGGCGTCAGGAAACCGGTATTGTATTAATGCGGCGGAGCCGCTGTCCCAGAATAATTATCTCTGAGACAGACGGTCGCCAAAATTGGTAAACAGTTTTATTCGCTCTTTGCCGGATCCATCCCGTACACTTCTCTCATGGAGCGGTACTGGGTTGCATCGGCAGGAACAATATTAATTTTATAAGCATCGTGCTTGATCCTGTCTAAAATCGCTTCTGCCAATGGGCTTTCGTTTCCACCAAGTTGGTCGTACCAACCGGCAGGATCGTATTGAGAGCAGAAAATTGTTGAAGATCTTTTCCTTCTTTGATGAAGCAGTTCCAAAATGTCGTGCTGTTCAGTTTCGGTAGGTTTCAAAAGAAGCCATTCGTCAAGAATCAGCAAAACAGGTTTGGCATATTTTGCCAGCACTTTCTTATAAATTCCTTCGGAACGGGCCATATCCAGTTCCAATAACAGATCCGGGAGCCGTACATATTTGGTTTTGTACCGCTGCTTGCAGGCTTCCATGCCAAAGGCACAGGCCATATACGTTTTTCCGCTTCCGGTAGCGCCGGTAATAAAAATATTCCGGTACTCTGTAATATATTCACAGGTCGCCAGCCGTTCAATTAAATTGCGGTTCAGCTTGCGACCGGACACGTAGTTGATATCCGAAATATAAGCTTCCGGCTGGTCGAACCCGGCATTGCGGATAAGTCGTTTCAGCCCGTTGCTTTTCCGGTTATTATATTCGATATCTACCAGAAGAGCGAACCGGTCTTCGAAAGAAATATCTTTCATTTTCGGGTCGCTGATCTGTGTAATATACGCATCTGACATAGAGGTCAGGCGCATTTCCAGCAATTTATCGATAGTGCTCTGGTTTGTCATCTTCTTTACCTCCTGTAGTACGCAGCGCCCCGTGTGATGGCGTGCTTGTTGTGAGTGACAGCATTTTCAGAAGCTTTCAGCTCCTGGTCGATCCGTTCTTTCCCGGCAATTAAGATGTTTTTAATGCTCTTATAGCTGGGAGTGGCTGTATAGGAAAGCGCTATCTTACAAGCGGCTTCCAGACGCTGGGCGGAATGTTTTTCCGCCAGCTTCAGGATTCCCATACAACTACGGTACGACTGCTGTTCCACCCGTTGGGAGGAAAGAATTGCATTGACCACGTTATATGTATTGTTACCGATCCGCTCAGCCCATTTGCGGAACCTGTCGCCATTCCATTCCAAAAATATTTGGTGGTCCGGAGGCATGTGTTCCGTTACCGTACTGTATTGGCCTTTCCGTCCATACAGGCGGCCATGGGACGCGATGCGGTTATGGTTATAGAAAATCTCAACTACCTTCTCTGTTATCCGTACATCTACCTTACGTTTTATAAATTCGTAAGGAACGGAGTATAGCATTCCGTTGACAGATATGTGATAATTAAACTGAACTGTTGCTGACTTCCATTCAGCCAGTTCATAGGGGGTAGCCGGTAATTTTGCCAGCAATGGCAGTTCTTCGTTGCGGAAGATCTCATATCTGCTGCCCTCCTTCTTTTGGAAAGGCCGCTGTGAGAACTCTTTCAGCTTTTTCCTGATGGCTTTGTTAAGTTCCGCCAGGGAGAAGAACTGTTCGTTGCGCAGTGCTGCCGTGATCCATGTGGAGATAACTCCCACAGACCCTTCGGCATTAGGTTTATCTTTAGGCGCCCTGACGCGGGCCGGAATGATAGCAGTATTATAATGCTCGGCCATCTCATGGTACACCGCATTGACCTGCTGGTTATACCAGTCGTTGGTATGGATGACGGCGGTTTTGCAATTATCCGGTACAAGGATACGTGTTACGCCGCCAAAGTATTCATACATGTGAACGTGGGCGGTGATCCAGGCCTGTTGTTTCTCATTGAGGAATGCTTCCACATAGGGATACTGACTGTAGGTCATGACGCCGACAAACAACCATGCATTAGTAATTTCTCCGGTATCCGGGTCGATGATCTGCGCCGCGTCTCCGGCCCAGTCCACTTCAATCTGCTCGCCCGGTTTGCGGCTGATGTGCATGGTAGCACGGCGTTTCTGCTCATCTTGTTGGATATGATAGCAGAACTGTGAATACATGAGGGGCGTTTCACCGGACAGCCGGCACTCCTCTAAGTATTCTGTCCAGAGAAGTTTTTTGTTGACTCCGTTCCGGAGCAACTCCTTCTGGATGTAGTCGAAGTCCGGCATCTTCTTACCAGAGGATATTTTAACCGGAGCAGAGGGGAACAATTTCTCTGCAATGGCAGCATCTGTTTCGTTTTCATCTAACGGCCAATACAGATTGATTTCTTTGGCACGTTTGAGAATACGGTTAACAGTTTTCTTGGAAACACCGCAGCTGTCCGCGATGCTCTGTTGGCTGAGACCCAGGCTGGCAAGCCTGAGAATCTCACGATACTTGGTCATATTTCTGACCCTCCTTAGAAAATATTTGCGTTGTTTGTGTAGCGCATAATATTATTCTAAGGAAAAACATGTATGGTTTCCACTGCCGGAACAGCGGTTTCCGTTTTTCCGGAATGGCGGTTTCCTAACGCCGGACTACGTGGACACGGAGGCCGGAATATTCAGCCTGGAATGCAGCCCGTTTATCCAGGTACAGGTCCCTGCGTTTCAATACATGCATATCAACCACGTCCGCTACTTAAGAAAATCATAGCATAAACCTCTAAAAAATTAAATTTTTGCATTTAGAAGCGTTTTTTGAAGCTTTTGATATGCCACCCTCAAACGGGAATACAGTATACAATACTCCATGTAGTAAATCCGTATTGTTTCTCTTGAAACAATACGGATAATATTTTGCCAATTTTTAAAACAATGTTACTTTTTTATTGACAACTCAATGGGCAGGTGTATATTTTGTTGTAAGGTTATAATGAAATAACATTATAACCTTTTCGTGTTTTGTTGTTGTATGCATGCGTTATCCTTTTGACTTCGTTTTTCAAGGAGGTGTTCAGTATGAGTAGTCAACCCAAAAAACGTTATGCCAAACCGCCCATCATAACAATGTGCCTGCAAGCCGGACTGTTGATATATTGTATCATCTTTGTCCACGTGCATTTTGACGCGCAAGTATTCGGAATGCCTTTAGAGTCATTTTTGGTCATTTGGTGTCCTTACGTCTTGATAGCTGTAGCCACGGCCGTATACATCTACCGTAATAAAGATCGGAGGGATTGACTATGGAAAATGAGACCATCTATATCATAATCTTGGCTATTTATCTGATCGGGATGCTCTGCATCGGATTTTGGGGTTCTAAAAAAGTTACCAGTGCCAAAAGCTATTATACGAGTGATCGAAATGTAAATGCCATTGTTACCGGATTCAGTTATTCGTCAACCCAGCTGAGTTCCGGCTCCACAATCGGCATGCCGGCAACCATTTACCGCCAGGGTTATAGTTATATGGGAACGCCTATGGCAGCGGCAGCAGCACCATGGTTTACTTTTTTACTGACTGGGGAACGGATCCGTAAAATCAGTGAGCGTGTCGATGCCATTGACTATGCGGATATTTTTCGCGTACGGTATGGTGATCGGGCTAAAATCTTGTATCAGATACTGATCATAGTGTTTGCCGTCCCTATGATTGTGTCTCAATTTGCCGCAGCCGGTGCATCCGTAACAAGCCTGACAGGAATTTCCTACAATTTGGCTTTGCCAATTATCGCGGCCGTCTTGACGATTTATACTATGTCCGGCGGCATGAATTCCGTAGCAATGACGGATTATTTTCAAGGTCTTATAATGCTCTTCGGGTTTGGGGCTTTGGCCGCATTATTATTGTTCCAAGTCGGCGGATTTTCTGCTATGCATAACGCAATCGCTGCCATTGATCCCAGGAAGTTGACATTGACAGGGTATGCCACCCCCATGTGGGTTATTTGCTGCATTTTTACATGGTCCATCATGATGGTTGGCGGCGGCATTCAGCAGGTGGTTCGATTCCTTATCCCTAAGGATCTGCATACACTTCGTAACGCTTTAGGGTATTCCGTATTCTTCAACATCTTTATTCTGATTACCTGTTCCATCGTCGGGCTTTGCGGTATTTCACTGTTGCCCGGGTTAAAAGCCACCGATAACATGGTGCCGTTGTTGATTGGCAGGTTCATGAATCCGGTTGTTGGCGGCATTTTGATTTCCGCTGTTATTGCGGCCATTATGTCTTCTGTCGATTCCGTCCTGCTTCTCTGTTCTGCAGCGGCCGAAGGAATGTACTCCAGTTATTTTAACAAACAATCAACCGTTAAGCAGCAATTGAAAATTGGACGTATGATCACTGTTATGGTCGCTGTGATTTCTATGCTCATGGCATTTAAGCCCTTTACAGCGATTCAGTGGCTCGTAGCTTTTTCCTTCAATACATGGACAGGCGCTTTCACAATTCCCGTATTGTTTGCCATTTGGTCTCCGGCCACCACCAAGACGGCTGGATTCTATGCTATGCTGACCGGCGGTATCGCTGCGCTAAGCTGGTATGCTGCAGGATATGTCATGTACAACAGCTTCTCGAATTGGCCTTTTGGCATCTGGCCAGGCATCTTCGGTGCTTTGGTTTCGTTGGTTGTGATTTTGGTTGTCAGTAAGTTCACGGCTCCCATAGAGGAAGAAACACGGGATATATTCTATTTGGAATGACGTGTATCTGCAACAAGCTGCATACAATGGCTGCAGTGCGGAGGTTTCGTTCTGCAGCCATATACAGGGAGCCGTTTATATGGGGACATTGAATAGATGGGGGGTGGGTTTGTTGAATCTGCTGGCTTCGGAAGACATTGTCAAACGTGACGGAGCCGTACAAATAGCGATACATTCCATTGAAAAGAAGGGACTTGCCTTTTGGGAACCCAAGCGTTCCGTTGTATGTATCCATCATGATGATGTGCATAAAGTATATTTCCCGTATTTCATAATGGAAATTTACTATAAAGCAAATACGGGCCCCATCAAGTGGAGGGAGGCACGTCAACTGATGGCGATGGAAGGCCTTACCGGCCAGGTGGGAGCTGTTAAGGCCGGACTATAATTGACCCAAAGGGCCGGAAAAAAATGACCCACCTC
>OJNP01000976.1_pt1 | contig 16432 bp, 9 predicted proteins | sample 1597921 | NCBI WGS metagenome assembly OJNP01 (sample SAMN01915213, study PRJEB22387) | human gut metagenome | isolation source: stool | host: Homo sapiens | place: USA | reverse complement strand
TAATAAGGCTTTTAGCCGCAGAGCAAACTACCCGTTATACGGGTAGTTTTGATTTTGCGTTTACGGGAAAGGAGATCCGTTTGGACAATGCAATGGAAAAGCGGGAACAGACTCCCGCCGGCGTCCTGCAGCGCTGGTTCGGATACGGGGCCTTCCGGACCGGGCAGGAGGGGATTATCGGTGCCATCCTGGCAGGCCGGGAGGTTCTGGCCATCCTGCCGACAGGCGGCGGCAAGTCGGTCTGTTTCCAGGTGCCGGCCCTGCTGCTGCCGGGCTACACGCTGGTCATCTCGCCCCTCATCTCCCTCATGCAGGACCAGGTAGCGAACCTGCGGGCCCGGGGCATCGCGGCGGCGCACGTCGATTCCCTGATGGGGCGCTATACGTACCATAAAGCGTTATACGATGCCGGACAGCGGCAGTTCAAGTTCCTCTATACATCGCCGGAACGGTTGCAGAACCGGGATTTCCAGCACTTTGCCAGGCGCAATCCGCCGTGCTTCGTCGTGGTCGACGAAGCACACTGTGTATCCCAGTGGGGCCATGATTTCCGTCCGGGGTACCTGCGGATTCCGGAGTTCCTGGACCTTCTGCCGGCCCGGCCGCGTTATGCGGGCTTCACGGCGACGGCGACGCCGCACGTGCGGCAGGACATGATCCGCCATCTGGCCTTACGGAACCCCCTTGTACAGGTCCACGGGTTCGACCGGCCGAACCTGTTCCTGGCCAAGCGGCATCCCGGGAACCGGGACCGGGCCCTGCTGGACGAAGTGGAACGCCTGGAAGGACGGTGCGGCATCATCTACTGCGCCACCCACCGCGCCGTGGAACACGTGACGGACCTTCTGCACCGCCGCGGTTTGTCCGCCGCCCGGTACCACGCCGGCCTGTCCGTGGCGGAACGGCGTGATACGGGACAGCGCTTTGCCGCCGGGGACATCGATATGGTGGCGGCCACGTCCGCTTTCGGCATGGGCATCGACCGGGGCGATGTGTCCTTTGTGCTGCACTACAATATGCCCGCCAGCCTGGAGGAATATTACCAGGAAGCCGGGCGGGCCGGGCGCAACGGGGAAGAGGCCCGCTGCCTGCTCTTCTACAGCGAAGAGGACCGGGCCGTCAATGCCCGGCTGCTCCGCAGTCAGCCCCGTCCCGAACACGGGCTGCGCCTGCTGGATTCCATGTGGCGCTATTGCCGCTGGGACGGCTGCCTGCGGAACTTCCTGCTGCAGTATTTCGGGGAGGAAACGGCCGGTCCCTGCGGGCATTGCGGCAACTGCGGATCCTGACGGATCCGGGTTTTTGCGCCAAATCGGTTGGGAAAGCAGGAATTTCCGCTTCTCTGCCGAATTGTTTAATCAGACGATTAAAATATAGTTTCGTCCCCGGAAGCACGTTTTTCGGGATAGCAAGGAGGTAATCCGATGAAGCTGACGTTTTTAGGTGCCGCCCGTACCGTGACGGGCTCGTGCTATCTGTTGGAAATAAACGGGAAGAAGCTGCTCGTCGACTGCGGCATGTTCCAGGGGCCGAAGGCCATCAAGGCACTCAACGAGCGCCCCTTCGCCTTCGCGCCGAACTCTATCGATGCGATGCTGCTGACCCATGCCCACATCGACCACAGCGGCCTGATTCCGAAACTGGTCAGGGAAGGCTACAAGGGGCCGATCCACTGCACGCGTTCCACGCAGCAGCTGTGCACCATCCTGCTGCCGGACAGTGCCCACATCCAGGAATCGGACGCCGAAATCGCGAACCGCAAAGGCCTGCGTGCCGGCCGGCCCGAGGTGCAGCCCCTCTTCACGGTCGATGATGCCTACACTTCGCTGAGCAATTTCTATGTCCACGAATTCGATACATCGTTTGAAGTGCTGCCCGGCGTGGAAGCCAAATTCCTCGTGGCGGGCCATATCCTGGGCAGTGCCATCATCGAACTGAACCTGACGGAAGACGGGAAAAAGACGAAACTCGTCTTCACGGGCGATATCGGCCAGCCGAACTACCCGATTCTCGAAGATCCGGAAGAAATCAGCGGTGCCGACTTCATCGTCACCGAATCGACCTACGGCAACCGCGTCCACGAGGGCGGCGACAAGGAACAGGAACTGGCGGATATCGTCAACCGGACGGTGGAGCGGGGCGGCAACGTCATCATCCCGGCTTTCGCCGTCGGCCGTACGCAGGTCCTGCTGTATTATTTCCAGAAACTGCAGCAGGCCGGCAAGATCCCCGATGTGCCGATCTACATCGACAGCCCCATGGCCACCAAGGTGACGGGCATCACCCTGGCCTCCAAGGGGGAGTACGACGAGGAAACGCGGGCCCTGACGGAATTCCAGGGAGACCGCCTCTTCGCCATGAAGAACGTGCGCTTCACGCCGACTGTGCAGGAATCCATGACGATCAACTCCACGGACGGGCCCAAGATCATCCTTTCGGCCAGCGGCATGTGCGATGCCGGCCGTATCCTGCATCACCTGAAACACAACCTGTGGCGGCCGGAATGCACCGTCGTCATCGCCGGGTACCAGGCGGAAGGCACCCTGGGCCGGCAGCTTGTGGACGGCGTCAAGAAGGTCAGGATCATGGGCGAGACCATCAAGGTGGAAGCGGAAATCGTGACCATGCAGGGCTTCTCGGCCCACGCCGACAAGAACCAGCTCATGGACTGGTACAAGAAGATGGACCGGAAACCGAAAGCCTTCTTCGTCACCCACGGCGAGTTCGACGCGGCCTTCACCCTGGCCCATGACCTGCAGGTGCAGCTGGGTACGGCGACCTATGTGCCCAATTACGGGGACGACGTCATCATCAGCGGGGCGGAATACCGTGTGGAGGAAGCCAGGGAACTGGCCGTTTCCCCGGAAGTCGAGGAAATGCACGATGTCATGGATCATCTGGCCCGCGAATTCCTGTCGTTCCGGGCGCGTGCCGACCAGACGACGGTCCGCGACACGGCCAGGGCCGCCACCATCACGAAGAAGCTGCAGAAGCTGCGTAAGTATATGAATGACCTCCTGAACAGCTGACGGAGGGGAACGCCGCTCCGAAGACCCAGATGCCGCATAATTGAAAAAACTGTAAAAACAGAAAAGGGCTCCGGAGTTCCGGAGCCCTTTTGTATTCTGTACGGACGAAAAATACTGTATACTTTGCAATAAATGTTTAATAAACAGTATAAAAGTACTTTTGAAATGGACTTTTAGTGTAAATTGTTTGACGGGACGGAGGAATCGTAGTAAACTCGTAGTATCCTTTAATTCATATGCAGAGGGGGCCAGGATATGGAACGCACATTCCGGGATCTGCCGGCACCGCAGGGCCTGTATGATCCTTCGTTCGAACACGATGCCTGCGGCATCGGTTTTGTCGTCAACATCAAGGGGGAACGGTCGTATGACATCGTCTATGACGCCCTGGACATACTGGAAAACCTGAAACACCGCGGCGGCGAGGGCGCGGACCATAAAAGCGGCGATGGCGCCGGCATCATGGTCCAGATTCCCCATGCCTTTTTGAGCCGCGAATGCGCCGTCCTGGGCTTCGACCTGCCTCCGGAAGGGCAGTACGGCGTGGGCATGGTCTTCGCCCACCGCTATGACAGTTTCCGGCAGAAACAGATTACGGCCTTTGAGCGCATCGTCCGCGAAGAAGGGCAGACCATCCTGGGCTGGCGCGAAGTGCCCGTCGACGACAGCTGCATCGGCGAGGAAGCGGCCTCTGTACGCCCGCGCATCATCCAGGTCTTCATCGGCCGCAGCCCCGACCTGAAGGACCAGATGGACTTCGAGCGCAAGCTCTACGTCATCCGGCGTCTGGCGGAAAAGCAGATCACGCCGGCCAGCAAGGAAATGGGCACGGACTTCTACATTGCCAGCCTGTCGAGCCATACCATCGTATACAAAGGGATGCTGACGGCCGCCCAGATCCGGCACTTCTACCTGGATCTGTCGGATCTGGATTTCACGAGTTCCATGGCCCTCGTCCATTCCCGTTTCAGCACGAACACCTTCCCGAGCTGGGCCCGCGCCCATCCGAACCGCTATATCGTCCATAACGGCGAAATCAACACCATCCGCGGCAACACGAACTGGCTGAACGCCCGCGAGAGCAAGGCCCATTCCCTGAAATACCCGGAACTGGACAAGGTGTTCCCTGTCGTGGACGCGACGGGCAGCGATTCGTCCATGTTCGACAACTGTCTCGAATACCTGTACATGTCCGGCCATTCCCTGGCCCATGCCATGATGACCATGATTCCCGAACCGTGGGAAAAGGATCCCCTCATGAGCCAGGAAAAGCGCGACTACTACCGCTATCAGAACTTCATGATGGAAGCCTGGGACGGCCCGGCGGCCATCTGCTTCTGCGACGGCACGCGCATCGGCGGCATGCTGGACCGCAACGGCCTGCGCCCGGCCCGTTACTATGTGACGAAGGACGACCGCGTGGTCCTCGTGTCCGAAGTGGGGGCCGTCCGTATCAACCCGAAGGACATCCTCTGCAAGGGACGTCTTGAACCGGGCCGGCTGTTCCTCGTCGATACGGAGCAGAAGCGCATCGTGCCTGACGAAGAGATCAAGCACATCATGGCCTCCGCCCATCCGTACGGCGACTGGTGCGCCGGACACCTGGTGGACCTGCCGGACCTGATGCGGGGCAGCAATGAAAACTTCTTCGAGACCAACATCTCCTACGACATCAGGGAGCAGCAGAAGGTTTTCGGCTATACGAAGGAGGATCTGGCGCAGATCCTCATCCCTATGGCGCGGACGGGCAAGGAATCCATCGGTGCCATGGGCATGGACTGCCCGCTGCCGGTGCTGTCGGAAAAACCGCAGATGCTCTATGACTATTTCCAGCAGAACTTCGCCCAGGTCACGAACCCGCCCATGGACGCCCTGCGCGAGAACATCGTCACTTCCACGTCCGTCATGATCGGCAACGTGGCGAACATCATGGATCCGGACGAGAAGGGGACCTACGCCCTTGCTGTCAGCCGGCCCCTGCTGACGAACCGCGAAATGGCCGTCATCAAGAACCTGCAGAACGAGAAGCTGCGCACCGTCACCCTGTCCATGCTCTATCCGGTCAACGGCGGCGCCGAATCCATGGAGACGGCCATCGAGTCGCTCTGCATCGATGCCTTGCGGGCCGTGAAGACCGGCGCGAACATCGTCGTCCTCTCCGACCGCGGCGTCAATTCCCGTATGGCCGCCGTACCGGCTCTTCTGGCAACGGCTGCCGTGCACAACTACCTCGTCAAGGAGACAGTCCGCCCCGACGTGGGACTCATCCTCGAATCGGGCGAACCGCGCGAAGTCCATCATTTCTGTACCCTTATCGGGTACGGCATCACGGCCATCAACCCCTATCTGGCCCTGGAGACCATCAAGGACCTGGCCGTGAGCGGAAAACTGTCGAAAATGTCTTACCAGGAGGCTCAGGAAAATTACCTGAAGGCCGCCGTGGCCGGCATCCAGACCGTCATCTCGAAGATGGGCATTTCCACTGTGCGCAGTTATCACGGCGCCCAGATTTTCGAGGCCGTCGGCATCAGCAAAGATGTCATCAACAAATACTTCGTCAATACACCTTCACGCATCGAAGGACTGGGCCTCAAGGAAATCGCCAAAGAGAACGAGATGCGGCACCAGCATGCCTTCCACGGCGATTCAGACCTGGCGGACGGCGACATCTACATGTACAAGAAAGGGGGACCGGAACCGCACATCCTGGATCCGGAAGCCATCGCCATGCTGCAGGAGGCCTGCCGTACCGGCGATACGGTCCCATACAGGAAGTTTGCTGACAAGGTGAACAACGATGCCATCTTCCGTCTGCGCGACCTGCTGGAATTCGACTATCCGGACGGCTGCAGCATCCCCATTGAGGAAGTGGAGCCCGTCAACTCTATCGTGAAGCGCTTCCGCACGGGTGCCATGAGTTACGGTGCCCTGAGCAAGGAGGCCCACGAGTGCATCGCCATCGCCATGAACCGCCTTGGCGGACGCAGCAACACCGGGGAAGGCGGGGAAGATCCGGCCCGCTTTACCGTACGGCCTGACGGGGACGACCCGAACGACGCCATCAAGCAGGTTTCGACGGCCCGCTTCGGCGTGACGGGCAACTATCTGGTCCATGCCAGGGAGCTGCAGATCAAGTGCGCCCAGGGCGCCAAGCCGGGGCAGGGCGGCAACCTGCCGGGCAAAAAGGTGTTTCCGGCCATCGGACGGACACGGCACTCCACGCCGGGCGTCGCCCTCATTTCCCCGCCGCCGCATCATGACATCTATTCCATTGAGGACCTGGCCGAACTGATTTACGACCTGAAGAACGTCAACAAAGACGCCGAAATCAACGTCAAGCTGACAGCCGGCTCCGGCATCGGCACCATCGCCGCCGGCGTCGTCAAGACCAAGGCCGACGGCGTCACGGTCTGCGGGTTCGACGGCGGTACGGGCGCTTCGCCGCGCTCCAGCATGCGGCATGCCGGCCTGCCCTGGGAACTGGGCCTGTCCGAAGTGCAGCAGACGCTCCTGCTGAACCGCCTGCGGGACCGGGTGAAGCTGGCGGTGGACGGAAAACTGCTCACCGGCCGCGACGTGGCCATCGCCGCCCTGTTCGGCGCAGAGCTTTTCGATTTCTGTACGGGACCGCTCGTCGCCCTGGGCTGCCACATGCTCCGCGTCTGCAACCTCAATACCTGCCCCTTCGGCGTCTGCACGCAGGACGAAAAGCTGCGCAAACGCTTCGCCGGCAAGCCGGAATACGTAATCAACTATCTGCGTTTCGTCGCCCAGGACCTGCGCGAAATCATGGCGCGCCTCGGCTTCCATACGGTGGAGGAGATGGTGGGACGCTATGACCGCCTGAAACAGAAGGAAAACATCACGAACTGGAAAGCCGCCACGGTCAGCCTCGACAGGCTGCTCTTCCGGCCTTATACGGACAACACGCAGAGCCATCACTTTGTGGCGCCCCAGGACCATGAAATCGAACAGACCCTGGACCAGAGCAAGCTGGTACGTATGTGCAAACCGGCCCTGGAGGAAAAGAAACAGATCCGTGCGCGCCTGCGCATCGACAACACGAACCGCGTAACGGGCACGCTGCTGGGCAGCGGCATCTTCCGGCGCTACGGGGACGAGGGCCTGCCCGAGGATACGATCCGCCTCTCCTTCGTGGGTAGTGCGGGCCAGAGTTTCGGTGCCTTCATCCCGAAAGGGCTGACACTGCTTCTGGAAGGCGATGCCAATGATTATCTGGGCAAAGGCCTGTCGGGCGGCAAGATTGCCGTGTTCCCGCCGCGGGAAGCGGACTTTACGCCCTCGGAAAACATCATCATCGGCAACGTGGCCTGCTTCGGCGCCACGGGCGGAGAGGTCTTCATCAACGGCCAGGCCGGCGAACGCTTCTGCGTCCGGAACAGCGGTGCCACGGCCGTCGTCGAAGGCATCGGAAACCACGGCTGCGAATACATGACCGGCGGCACCGTCGTCGTCCTGGGGCCTGTGGGCCGCAACTTCGCAGCCGGCATGTCCGGCGGCACGGCCTACGTGCTGGACCTGCAGATACCGTACTGCAACCAGGAACTCGTCAACCTGGAAGAAGTGTCGGAACCGGAAGAAAAGCAGAAGCTGCGCGGCATCGTGGAACGCCACGCCGCCATGACGGGCAGCCCGCTCGCCCAGGAACTGCTCCAGGACTGGGACCAGGCGGTTGAACGGTTTACCCGCGTCATTCCGCGGGACTACGAGGAAATGCAGCGCCTCATCCAAAAATACCGGGACGAGGGCCGCACAGAGTCGGAGGCGGAAGAAATGGCCTTCCAGGAAAAGAACGGCTGATCCGTATGCGCTCCCGGTAGACAATTATTGGCCAAGGTGTTAAAAATGTAATACTCTTTTTTTCAGGAGCTTTGCCTGTTTGCGATGAATGGACAAAGCTCTTTGTTTTATAAAGATATTCAACAAAAATTACAAATTCCGTTGACATTTTGCGCCGTGATTGTTATACTTGCGTTAACGTTATAGTGAAGTAATGATCAGGAATAGTTCCCGGACCCAGCGCAGAGAATTGCCGGACGGTGCAAGGCAAGGCTGCCGAAGGGAAACCTCTGGCCTGTGAACTCCCTACCTGAACGGGTCTGTACGGTGTCCGGCAATGGCGTCCGGATGCAGGTATAAGCCTCTTAGGGCCGGGCGCCGTGGCAGCGTTAAGAAGCCGAGAGTACAAATCAGGGTGGTACCGCGTAAATTCGCCCCTGCCGGAGTAATCCGACAGGGGTTTTTTATATGGTCCGTCCGCCGCAAAGACTAAACAGAAAACAAGATGTAGTGAGTCGAAAGGGAGGAAATCATCATGTTCGGAGGCAAAAAGTTCAAGTGGATGGCCGCTGCCGCCATGGCAGCGGCCCTGTTCGCCGCAGCAGGCTGCGGCGGCGGAGAGAAGAAGGCGGCGCCGGCGTCCGGCGCGGGCGGCAAGGTATCCTACAAGCTGGCCTACCACCTGCCGGCCAACCATCCGCTGGCCAAAGCGGTGGACCAGTTCATCGCCAAGGTCAAGGACAAGACCAAGGGCCAGGTCGTCATCACCCCGTATCCTGCGGGCCAGCTGTATAACGACAAGAGCATGAATGATGCCATCATGACGGGCGGCGTCGACATGGGCCTGAACACTGTCGGCCGCTGGGCTACGGTCGTACCTGCCATGGAAGTCTTCGACGTCCCCTTCGTGTTCCCGGATTACGATAAGATTGACCGGGCCATCGACGGCGGCATGGGCAGGCTCCTGGAAGAGGAACTGGCCAAGAAGCACGTCAAGGTCGTCTATTGGGCGGATTACGGATTCGTCCAGTTCGCCAACAACAAGAAACCCATCAAGACCCCGGCTGATTTCGCCGGCCTGAAGATCCGCGGGTACAGTGAAATGGCTTCCGAGACCATCAAGGCCCTGGGCGCCTCCCCTGTCACCATGGGCAGCGGTGAAGTCTACATGGCTCTCCAGCGCGGTACCATTGACGGCCAGACGAGCGGTACATCGGCCATGCGGGACCGCAAGATGTACGAAGTCACGAAATACCTGACCATCACGAACCATGCGTCGCCTGAATTCATCCTGGCCATGAACGACAAGTCCTTCGCCAAGATGAGCGCCGACCAGCAGAAAGCCTTCATGGAGGCGGCCAGGGAAGTGCGCGACGATATCCGCAGGAATGCGAAAGCCATGGATGAAAAAGGTCTGGCCGACCTGAAGGCCAAGGGCATGGAAGTCTACACCATCCCCGCCAATGAACTGCAGCAGTGGCGTGACGCCACCAAATCCGTCTGGGACACCTTCGTGAAACATACGGGCGAAACCGGCAAGAAACTGCTGGATATGGCTGCCAAGGCTTGATGGCGGCAGACAGGAAACACAGACACGGAAAAACAAGTTAGGAGTAGCAAAGTGAGAGGGTTTTTGAGCGTTTACAGTAAAATCTTACACGGCATCACGGCAGTCGTCGGCGTTATTGCGGGCCTCCTGCTGTTCATCCCCGTTTTCTCTGTCTTTTACGAAGTCGTGTCGCGCGGTTTGTTCAATAAGCCGACGGAGTGGGCCATCGAAATGTCGACGTACTGCGTCCTCATGGCCGGGTTCCTCGGCCTGGGTGTGGCCCTGGCGGCCGGCCGCCATATCCACGTGGATATCGTCCTTGCCCGTCTGGGTCCCCGCACAAACGATGTCCTGCACGTCATCGTCACCCTCATCGGTGTCGTCTTCACGGCCGTCTTTTTTGTCACGAGCGCCCAGATGGCCTGGATGTCCTATGACCTGGATATGGTCGCGGCCAGCACGCTGCGCATGCCCCTGTGGATTCCGCAGGCCTCCATGCCCGTCGGTATCGGCCTCCTGTTCCTCCAGTTCGTACGCCTCTTTTTGGAAAGCCTGGTCCGCCTGTCGGATCCGGCCTTTGATCCGGAAGCGGCAGGGAAGGGGGCGGCAAAATGATCGCCCTGTTCACCATCCTGCTGCTCGTACTGCTGGCCATCGGCGTCCCCGTCGCCTTTTCCCTGGGGGCGGGCGGTCTTGTGGGCATGCTGCTCTTCATGGGCGATACGGGCGCCCTGCAGCAGATTCCAATTCTGGCCTACAAATCCCTGGACGACTTCGTCCTCTGCGCCGTACCCCTCTACATCCTCATGAGCGCCATCCTGCTCAAGGGCAAGGTGGGCGAGGACCTGTTCGAACTGGGCAACAAATGGCTGCGCCATCTCCCCGGCGGCCTCGGCGTCGCGACCATCGTGGCCTGCGGCATCTTCGCGGCCATTACGGGTTCCTCCGTGGCCTGTGCCGTCACGATTGGCGCCATCGCTATTCCGGAAATGCTCAAACGCGGCTATGACCGCACGGTCGTCCTGGGTGCCGTCGCCGGCGGCGGTACCCTCGGCATCCTGATTCCGCCGTCCATCCCCATGATCCTGTACGGCGCCATTACGGGGGAATCCATCGGACGCCTGTTCATGTCCGGCGTCCTTCCGGGCATCCTCATGTGCTTCCTCTTCATCCTGCTCGTGGTCTGGAAATCCCGGCGCCTGCCGCTGGAACCGGAGGCCACCATGGCGGAACGCATGCAGGCCCTGCGCAAGTCCTTCTGGGGACTGCTGCTCCCCGTCCTCGTCGTAGGCGGCATCTACACCGGCGCCTTCACGCCGACGGAAGCGGCCGCCGTCGGCACAGTCTATGCCCTCATCATCACCTTCGGCATCTACCGTACCCTCACCATCCGTGATTTGCCGCGGATCCTGCTGGACACGGTGGAGACGTCGGCCATGATTTTCGCCATCATGATCGGCGCCACGCTCTTCGGGTTCGTGCTGACGGTGCTCCAGGTACCGCAGGCCCTGACGCTGCTCGTCACCGAAGTGCAGGTCAGCCGCTGGATCTTCTTCGTCCTGATCAACATCCTGCTGCTCTTTCTGGGCTGCATCCTGGAAACGGTTTCCATCATCTTCATTACCGTCCCCATCCTGTACCCGATCATCGTGCAGCTCGGATTCGACCCCATCTGGTTCAACGTCATGCTGCAGATCAACATGGAGATGGCCCTCATCACGCCGCCTGTCGGCATGAACCTCTTCGTGCTGCAGGGTGTCAGCCCCGACAGCCGTATGGAGCAGATCATCCGCGGCGTCATTCCCTACGTGTGCGTCATGGCTTTTGAGATGCTGATCCTGTGCTTCTTCCCGCAGCTTGCCACCTTCCTGCCGGGCGTCGTCAAGTAAGGACGGACCCAGCAACTGATTTTATTGACAATATAATGTAAAAAGAATATAATGTTTAAGTCTAAACAGAGGATGCGGACTGGCATCCTCTGTTCTTTTCCACTGACAATCCGCACATTGCAGTGCCTTATTTCATTTTATTCATTTGGGTAAGAGAGGGAGTTAAGAAATGATCAGAAACGACATCCGCAACATTGCCATCATTGCCCATGTCGACCACGGCAAAACGACCCTGGTCGATGCAATGTTGAAACAGAGCCACGTTTTCCGCGCCAATGAGAAAGTGGCGGAACGCGTCATGGACTCCAATGACCTGGAACGTGAACGCGGCATCACCATCTTGTCTAAAAATACGTCGGTCATGCACAACGGCACCAAGATCAACATCCTGGATACTCCGGGCCATGCCGATTTCGGCGGCGAAGTGGAACGCGTCCTGACCATGGTCGACGGCGTCCTGCTGCTGGTCGACGCGTATGAAGGCCCCATGCCGCAGACCAAGTATGTGCTGCGCAAGGCCCTGGAACAGCATCTGAAACCGATCGTCGTCATCAACAAGATCGACCGTCCGGACCAGCGCGCCATCGAAGTCGTCGACGAAGTGCTGGACCTGTTCATCGAACTGGGTGCCGACGATGACCAGTTGGAATTCCCTGTGGTCTATGCTTCCGCCCGCAGCGGCTATGCCAAGCTCTCCATGGATGATGAGAGCGATACCCTGGAACCGCTGTTCAAGGTCATCCTGGACACCATCCCCGCACCGGACGTCGATGCGGACGCACCGATGCAGATGCTGGCCAACACCCTGGATTACGATTCCTACGTCGGCCGTATCGTCATCGGCCGTGTCGTACGCGGCACGATCCGCAACAATATGCCCGTCGCCCTGATGCACGACGGCAAGATTGGAAACGAACGCATCGGCCGTCTGTACACCTACCAGGGCCTGAAGCGCGTCGAGGTTCCGGAAGTGCAGGCTGGTGACATCGCCGCCCTGATGGGCCTGCCTGACGTGGAAATCGGCGATACCATCGCGGACCAGGAACACCCGGAAGCCCTGCAGGGCATCAAGATTGACGAACCGACCCTGTCCATGGAGTTCTCTGTCAACGCAAGTCCCTTTGCCGGCCGGGAAGGCGAATTCGTCACGAGCCGCCATCTGCGCGACCGCCTTATGAAGGAAATCGAGACCAACGTCGCCCTGAAGGTCGATGAAACGGACAACACGGACACGTTCATCGTCAAGGGCCGCGGCGAACTGCATCTGTCCATCCTTATCGAAACCATGCGCCGCGAAGGTTACGAACTGCAGGTCGGCAAGCCGAAGGTCATCCTGCACAAGGACAAGGACGGCCACACCATGGAACCGATGGAAGCCCTGACGATTGACGTACCGGCCGATTTCATGGGCGTCGTCATGGAGGACCTGGGCACCCGCAAGGCGGAAATGGTCAACATGCACGAGATGTCCGGCTACATGCGGCTGGAATTCAAGATTCCCGCCCGCGGCCTGATCGGTTTCCGCAACCAGTTTATGACCGATACCAAGGGCAACGGCGTCATGAACCATGTGTACGCCGGATATGACTACTACAAGGGACCCATCCCGGGCCGTACGCGCGGCTCCCTGGTCGCCTTTGAAGCCGGCGAGACGACGGCTTACGGCATCGGCAACTGCCAGGAACGCGGCACCATGTACATCGTGCCCGGGGAAAAGGTATACGAAGGCCAGATCATCGGCGAAAACGCCCGCGAAGACGACATGGACGTCAATCCCTGCAAAAAGAAGCACGTATCCAACATGCGTGCCGCCGGTTCCGACGAAGCCATCCGTCTGGTGCCGCCCGTATTCTTCTCGCTGGAACAGGCGCTGGAGCATATCAATGACGATGAACTCGTCGAAGTCACGCCCAAGAGCATCCGTATGCGCAAGCGCATCCTGGACCGTGTCGAACGCGGCCGTATGCGCGGCCGTGCCAAGGCTGCGGCGAGCAATTCAAGCCAGAAAGACTGAAACAGGGCGCCTGAAATCCGGCCAAAAGCCGGTGAAGGCCCGGAGCAGTGCGTAAAATAGCGGAAAAACGTTGTTTTAGGACTTGCAAAATTTGTAAAAAAACTTTAAAATGTAGAGTAACAAGATGATTCGCAGGCCCGCAGGGCCATGAGCAAGGTAACGATGGAGGCGCAGCAGCATGGATCTTAAAAATACGGCAAGAAAGTTCATCTCTTTCCCTTCCGATTCTGATGAGGAGTACAACGGCCCGTACGTTGTAAGACCGCAGCAGCTGGATTTCCTGGTACGCGTCCCCCATACCTTCAAGGATGCGGCAGGCTATGCGGATGAACTCATGCAGGGCAAGGCCGTCATGATCTCCTTCCGGAGCGTCGATCAGGAAACCAAATCCCGTATCTTCGACTACATGAACGGTGTTTCCTATGTTGTGAGGGCCTACGTTTCCAAGGTGCGCGAAAACCTCGTGCTCTACACGCCGGAAACGGTGGAAGTGGAACGGCAGAAACGCAAGACCTCCCTGTGGAACCGCTGAATAAACCAATAGCGCCATGACATCCCGCAGCCGGGAACGGCTGCGGGATTTTTCGCATAAAAAAATCCCTGCAGACAATTCCGGTATTCCGGAACGCCGTGCCGGTATGCCGGAAAGGGTTTGCAGGGATGTGTTTGTGTGGACGGCTTCTTAACAGAGGTGTGTTACCTTACCGGCCGGCCAGATTTACGCAGAGGAACAGGAGCGGGAAGACGAGGAAGATGTACACGGCCGTCGTCAGCAAAAAGCCCGAAATGGTCAGATCCACGTTGAGTTTGTACAGTTCCGCCGTAATGACCGAGTTGATGGCGGCCGGCGAAAAGGTGACGAGCATGGCCGAGCCGAACAGGACCGGGTCATGGAACAGCGCCCGGAAGGGGAAGTAGAAGATGACGGGAATCAGGATATAGCGCTGCAGCAGCATGTTCTTCACACGGCCATAGTAGCGGCCGGCATTGCGGAAATCAATCAGGTAGCCGACAGGCAGGAGCGATACCCAGGCCAGGATATGGACCAGGTAGTGGAAGAACGTGCCCAGGATTTCCGGACGGGGCACGTCGGCCGCCTGCAGCGCCACGCCGGCGAACATGCCGAGGAGGGCGATCTGGTTGACCGTGAAAAACATTTCCCGGATGCCCAGATGCATCCGCGTGCCGGCCAGCTGTGCGTCGTGTCTGGCTGCATAGTAGCGGGCCATGGGGAAGGCGGCGGCCACCATGAGGCAGTTCTGCGGCGCCGCCACGAGCTGCACGTAGGCGAACCCCGTTTCGCCGTACAGGATGAAGGCGCTCAGGCCGCTGATGGTGCCGATGTTCGCCAGCATGGACGAAATGACGTAGGCGCCGCGGTCCAGGTCATCCGTAAAGGCATGGGAGAAGAACCGCGCCCCGATGAAGCCCGGCACCAGGGTCAGCAGGACCGATGCCACAGGCAGCCACAGCAGCGCGGCCGACAATTTCAGGCCCCAGAAGGACACGAAATTGACCAGGGTGCACATGAAGATGACGTTGAACCGGATCAGGTTCGAGCACGCCTTATGGGAAAAAATATGGCGGGCCTTGAGCATGTAGCCCGTGAAGAGGGGCAGTACGATGTCGACAAAGACCAGCAGGAGACGGGTCCACTCCATGGATGGGATTCCTTTCCTCAAGGTCCGGCGCGGTGCCGTAAACCACGCAGCGACACCGCGGCCGGCTATATTATTCGTTTATGAGATGCAGATAATCGAAGAGATGGAAGAGCAGGGACAGGACGATGGCTACGAGTGTGGCCAGGACCATGCCCTGGACGGTGATGGTGCCGAAGGTCAGTTTGGCGCCGGAAAGGCCGACGATCATGACGACGCCGGTCATGGTCAGGTTGCGGGGTTTGCTGTAGTCGACCTTCTGCTCCACCAGCAGCCGCAGGCCCGACGCGGCGATGACGCCGAACAGGAGCAGGCAGACGCCGCCCATGACGGGGGACGGGATGCCGTGAATCAGCTCGCTCAGTTTGCCGACGAAGGACAGCAGGATGGCGAAGACGGCCGCCGTCCCGATGACCCAGACGCTGTAGACCTTGGTGATGGCCATGACGCCGATGTTTTCTCCGTAAGTGGTGTTCGGCGTGGCACCGAAGAGGCCTGACAGGATGTTGGAGCAGCCATCGGCGAACAGGGAGCGGTGCAGGCCGGGATCCTTCAGCAGGTCACGGCCGACGATGTTGCCCGTCACCATGAGGTGGCCGATGTGTTCCGTCAGCACGACAAGGGACGCCGGCGCGATGATGGCGATGGCATTCCAGTTCCAGGTCGGGGCCGAGAAATGGGGCAGGGAAAGCCAGGGAGCCGCCAGGACGGGCGCCAGGTCGACCATGCCCAGGAAGAAGGCCAGCAGGTAGCCGCAGACGACGCCGCAGAGAATCGGGATGATGGCGAAAAAGCCGCGGAAGGCAACGGAGCCGATGACCGTGATGGCCAGCGTGAAGAGCGATACGATGACGTTGTTGAGCACGATGTGGTCGCCCGTCAGTCCTGCCATGGAGGCCGCCGTGGGCGCCAGTTCCAGGCCGATGACGGCAATGATCGAACCCATGGCCGCCGGCGGGAAGATCATATCGATCCATTTGGTGCCCATCATCCTGACCAGGAACGCGAAGAAGATGAACAGGAGGCCGAAGACGATGAAGCCCGACTGGGCGTCCGTGTAGGGCTGCGTCGAAATGATCAGCAGTACCGGGGAGATGAAGGCGAAGCTCGAACCCAGATAGGAAGGAATCCTGCCTTTGGTCAGGACGATGTACAGCAGCGTGCCGACACCGTTCATGAAGAGGCACGTGTTCGGGTTCAGGTGGAACAGGAACGGGACGAGTACCGTGGCGCCGAACATGGCGAACAAGTGCTGCAGTCCCAGGGGGATGGATAAGGAAATCGGTACGCGTTCTTCGACTTGGATGACTCGACGTGACATAGGAAACCTCCGTAGCGGCAGATGAATTGGTTGCCTGTTTTTGGCCGCGTATTTGAATTAATTGTAAAACTTTTCCTTATTTAATGCAATATTTAATGCAACGAGGGAAAATACAGGGTGGTCAGTTGTAAAATGAACTTGAACAGTTAATCAAAAAATAAAAATCCATAGT
>OJNP01000957.1_pt1 | contig 16768 bp, 13 predicted proteins | sample 1597921 | NCBI WGS metagenome assembly OJNP01 (sample SAMN01915213, study PRJEB22387) | human gut metagenome | isolation source: stool | host: Homo sapiens | place: USA | reverse complement strand
TTTATTGGGTCACTTTTAACCGGCCAAATGGGTCAAATTGAACCCGGCCTTGACATTTGTAATATTTAGTTTTGATTTACCTGTTGTATTTCTGGTATTTTTAATAATATTTAGTTTGGTTTTGCCTCTTGCGTTTTAGGTATTTTTAATAATATTTAGTTTGGTTTTGAATATTTAGTTTGGTTTTGCCTCTACACATTACACCGTTATACGATTTTCGTCGTCCAGTCTTCGATGTTCCAGACTTCGTCCACCCAGTCTTCGTAAAATTCGGGTTCATGGGAGACGAGCAGAACGGCTCCTTTGAATTCCCGGAGAGCTTTTTTCAGTTCCGCCTTGGCGTCCACGTCGAGGTGGTTCGTTGGTTCGTCGAGGACGAGCCAGTTGACGGGGGAAAGCATGATTTTGCAGAGACGCACCTTCGCTGCTTCGCCGCCGCTCAGGACGCAGACCTTCGTTTCGATGTGCTCCGTCGTGAGGCCCGCGCCGGCCAGGGCGCCGCGCACCTGGGCGTTGGTCATGCCGGGGTAGCGGTCCCATACATCTTCCAGGGCGGTCTTGTCGTTGCGGTCCCGCTCTTCCTGCTCAAAATAGCCTGCTTCCAGGTAGTCCCCCAGGACGACCTTGCCGCTGTAGGCGGGCAGGAGGCCCAGGATGGTTTTCAGGAGCGTCGTTTTGCCGAGGCCGTTTACGCCTTTGAGGGCCACTTTCCGGTTCCGTTCCAGTTTGAAGGAGACGGGCCGGGTCAGGGGACTGTCATAGCCCAGGACCAGGTCCGCTGCCTCCGCCAGATAGCGGCCGGGCGTGCGGGCCGGTTCGAAATGGAAATGGGGTTTCGGCTTTTCCATTGGTTTTTCGATGATCTCCATCTTGTCAAGTTTGCGCTGGCGGCTGCGGGCCATGCCCGTCGTGGCCACGCGTGCCTTGTTGCGGGCGATGAAGTCTTCCAGCTTCGCCACTTCCTGCTGCTGCCGCTCGTACGCGGCTTCGAGCTGGGCTTTGCGGATTCCGTACAGGTGGCGGAACTGGTCGTAGTTGCCGGTGTAGCGCGTCAGTTTGCACTCTTCCAGATGGTAGATGACGTTGACCACGTCATTTAGGAACGGCACATCGTGGGAAATGAGCACGAAGGCCTTTTCGTAGTCCTGCAAAAAGTGCGTGAGCCAGCGGATGTGTTCCACGTCGAGGTAGTTCGTCGGTTCGTCCAGCAGGAGGATGTCCGGATCCTGCAGCAGCAGTTTCACCAGCAGCACCTTGTTGCGCTGGCCGCCGGACAGGTCCGCCACGTCGCGGTCGAGGCCGATTTCCCCCAGCCCCAGGCCGTTGGCGGATTCCTCGATACGGCTGTCCAGGGAATAATAGCCGCTGTGCTCCAGGCGGTTCTGGATTTCGCCGACCTGCCGGAGCATCTTGTCCATGGTTTCCCCCTCGGCCGTGGCCATATCGTCATACAGGCGGAGCATTTCCTGTTCCGCCGCGATATCGTCCCGGAAAGCTGTCCGCAGCACGTCGCGGATGGTCTGCCCCGCCTGCAGGGTGCTCATCTGGTCCAGGTAGCCGACCCGGATTTTGCCGGGCCACGTGATTTGACCGTCATCAGGCACCAGGCGGTCCGTAATGAGGTTGAAGAAGGTCGATTTGCCTTCGCCGTTGGCCCCGACGAGCCCGATGTGCTCCCCCTTTTCGAGTTTGAAGGATACATCGTCCAGAATCTGGCGGCCGCCGAAGGAACAGCTTACATGGTTGACGTTTAAGTAGCTCATGGTTACCTCGTTTCTGTCATGTTGGTAAGTTGTAGAGTATTGTATCGCAAGATGTATTGGTTTGTACAGGGCGAATTTTATGATATAATGGAAAAAACGGAGACTGGCGGAAACGCCTGCATCAAGGAGGAAGCGGTCCATGATCTGCGGAACGAAAGCGGATATCGAAAAATTCATCCCCTATGTGTCGGAAGAGCTGGCCACAGCCCTGCAGTATATTGCGGAAACGGATTTCAGCAACCTTGCCGACGGGGAATATCCCATTGACGGCGACAAGGTGTTTGCCCGCCTGAGCCACTACACGACGGAACCGAAGGAAGCCAAAAAGCCCGAATCGCACAATCAGTACATCGACGTGCAGTATCTGGCGGAAGGCACGGAAAAGATCTATTACACGGCGAAGGATGCGGACAAGAAGGTTATCGAGGACTATGGCGCCGGCAAGGACCTGCTGTTCTATGCCGACGTGGGGGAGAAGGATGCCGTGACCCTCGGCGGCGGCGTCTTTGCCGTATTCTTCCCCTGGGAACTGCACCGGCCCGGCTGCCATGCCGTACCCGGCGGCTGCCCGGTCCAGAAGATCGTCGTCAAGGTGCTTGCAAAATAAGGGATTTCATGGTATGCTGAAATCCCAACCAGGTATGGGTTTTCAGTCAGGGTGGGATGGCGTTCAAGGCGTGCCGGCGGGGCAGCATCTTTTTTGAAAAAGTTTCAAAAAACTGTTGACACTCCCCGGGGGTTGTGGTATTATAACACACGTAGTCGCCAAGACTAAGCTAATTCCACCATAGCTCAATGGTAGAGCATTCGGCTGTTAACCGAAGGGTTGTAGGTTCGAGCCCTACTGGTGGAGCCAATGTGGCCGGTTGGTCAAGTGGTTAAGACACCGCCCTTTCACGGCGGTATCGGCGGTTCAAATCCGCCACCGGTCACCACTTTTTTCAGCTTGCTCCGGCAGCTGTTTTTTTTTTTGCCTGATTTCCATCGGGCAGTGCACAGAACCAACATGGAAGAAGGAGCGCGGCGAGGGCCGCGTTTTTTTATACCCTTTTCGCGGCGCCCGGAATGCGCTATAATAAGAAGAAACGCTTTTATTGGTTCAAGACAGTAAGAACATACAGGAGGTTTTCCCATCATGACGTTTTGGAAAAAAGCATCCCTTTTCATGACGACGGCCCTGCTGGCCCTGTGCCTGGCCGTTCCCGCTTTCGCGGCCGGCCTGACGGTTAAGACGAGCAGCATCAGCGAAGACGTGGTCAATGTGGCGGTGCCATACATTGCGGGCAGCCGCGGCGGCAGCGAGGTGGACGCCAAAGTCAACGGTGCCGTGTTCGATGTCATCGACGGCCAGCTGGAAGCACTGCTTCCGGCAGCGGACCGTTCTGCGTTCAAGGCGTCCCATGACAAGGGCGGAACGACCTCGTCCCGCCTGGCCTACCACAAGGAGCTGGTGAAGTTCACGAGCGACAGCGTCCGCAAGGCGAACAGCGAAGTGAAGACGGCCGCTTCCTGGTACGTGCGCAGCGAATACGAGATTAAATCGGCTTCGCCCCGTTTCCTTTCCCTGATCCAGAAGACGACGACCTATTTGGGCGGCGCCCACGACAACGTGGTCTGGACGACGGAAAATTACGACCTGGCGACGGGCAACCCGGTCACGCTGGAGGACCTGTTCGATCCGGCGGCGGATTACAAGACCCGTCTGACGACCCTGATCGGCTGGCAGCAGACCGGTGTGGCGCGCCTGAAACAGCATATGACGGGCCGTGCTGGTGCCGTGGTGAAACCGGTCCAGGTGACGGGAAACGAATTGTTCTACGTCGACAAGGAGCGGAACCTGGGACTTGTCTTTAACCCGGGAGAAATCGCGCCCGTGTCCGAGGGCGTCATCCTCTATGACCTGTCCCTCAATGATTTCGCGGACCTGATTAAATTGTAAGGCCGCATCCAATGTCATTAAAAATAACCGGAAGAGAGTGGCTGCAGGCAGCGGATTTCCATCGGAAGTCCGCTGTTTTGGCACCCGGCCCCGGTCCCTGGAGGACCGGGGCCGCAGGACCGGTAAGGAAAGAGGTTGTTTCAACATGAAGATCATCGACCAGCTGCACAGCGATAACAGAGGCCTTTCGTGCGAACTGTTCCCCCCTAAGGAAGGCGGCCAGCTCGCCAACGCCCTGGACATCGTCCGGGAAATCTCGACACAGGGTGTCGACTTCATCAGCGTCACGTACGGCGCGGCCGGAACGGCCGTGGGCAAGTCCGTGTCCATTGTGTCCGAAGTGGAAAAGTGCGGCATGACGGCCATGGCCCATCTGACCTGCGTCAATGCCACGGCACAGCACATTGAGGAGACCCTGGGCACGTTGCGGGACGCCGGGGTGCAGAACATCTTGGCCCTGCGCGGCGACCTGCCGGCCGGCATGACTCTGGAACACGAGGCGTACCGGCATGCCAGTGACCTGGTGAAGAAGATCAAGGAGTACGGCGGATTCTGCGTCGGCGGCGCCTGCTATCCCGAGGGCCATCCCGAATCGGCGGGCCTGGACGACGACATTGAAAAATTGAAGTACAAAGTGGACAACGGCGTCGACTTCCTCGTGACGCAGATGTTCTTCGACAATACCATCATGTACAACTACATGTACCGCCTGCTGGCGCACGGCATCAATGTGCCCGTCATCCCGGGCATCATGCCGGTCACGAACGCCAGGCAGATTGCGCGCATCTGCAAGCTGAGCGGCACCAAGCTGCCCCTGCATTTCCGCGCCATCGTGGAAAAATTCGCCGACGATTCCGAAGCCATGAAGCAGGCAGGCATCTGCTACGCGACGGCTCAGGCCCTGGACCTTCTGGCCAACGGCTTCAAGGACGTCCACATCTATACCATGAACAAACCCGACGTCATCGGCGGGATGATGGAAAACCTGTCCCATGTCGTGCGTCATGATTGAATCAGAAAGATGGATTGACGATGAACCAGCAAATTCCCTTTGAGGTCGGCGAGGCCCTCCGCTATTTCCGGGCCGCCCCGGATGATTCCCGTGCCGTGGACCTGGTGGACCGGGCCTACGGCCTGCTGCGCCCGGAGCTGCAGCCCCGCTATACCGCCCGGCGGATTGCCTGCCGCACGGAAGGGCAGGGCACAATGGCGGACTGCGTCGTCCTGGACGGCGGCATCGTGTTCCACAGCAAGGCACTGGCCCGTTATGTCGGGGGGAGCCGGGAACTGTTCCTCTTCGGTGCCACCCTGGGCAGCCGGATTGACAGCACCTTGCGGCGCATGGCCGTCCGGAGCGTGTCGGAAGCGGCGGCCGGGCAGGCTGTGGCCGCCGCGCTGATTGAATCCTACTGTAATGCCTGCTGCCGGGAACTGGCCCGGGAACTGCCGCAGGGCCAAAAGCTCAAGGGACGCTTTTCCCCCGGCTACGGCGACTGGGACCTGGCGGAGCAGCGGCTCCTGTTCCGCGCGCTGGACTGCGCCCGTACCATCGGCCTGACCCTGACGGACCGTTGCATGATGGCGCCCGTCAAGTCCGTGACGGCCGTCGTGGCCATTGCCGGAGCGGCAGACCCCCTGGTGGATCCGGAAGAGGCGGAGCGCCTGGTGGCCGCCGCGGAGGCGCAGCACAGCAAATGCCAGGACTGCGATAAGACAGACTGTGAATTCAGGAGGACTTGAACAGCATGACCATCCGTAACTTATTAGGCAAAGAACTGTTATATTTCGATGGAGCCATGGGTACGCAGTTGCAGGCAGCCGGCCTGCAGCCGGGCGGGAACACGGACCTGTGGAACCTGTCCCATCCCCAGGTGGTGACGGGCGTCCATAAGGCCTACATCGCCGCCGGTGCCAATATCCTCAAAACGAACACGTTCGGTGCCAACGCCTTGAAACTGGCCGGTACGGGCTATACGGTGGAAGACGTCGTGGCAGCGGCTTTCGCCAATGCCCGCCGTGCCTGGGAGGAAAGCGCCGCGCCGGCAGACCGTCGCTTTACGGCCCTGGACCTGGGACCGACAGGGAAATTGATTGAACCTTTCGGCGACCTGCCCTTCGAAAAGGCCGTCGCATTATATGCGGAAACGGTGCGGGCCGGCGTCCGGGCCGGCGCGGACCTGGTCCTCATTGAGACCCAGAGCGATACGTATGAGGCGAAGGCGGCCATGGTGGCTGCGCGGGAGAACAGCGACCTGCCGTTCTTCGTCACCTTCACCTTTGATCAAGACGGCAAGCTCTTGAACGGGGCCGATGTGGAAACGGCCGTGATCCTGGCCGATGCCCTGGGCGCCGCGGCCGTGGGCTTCAACTGCGGCGTCGGTCCCGACGTCATCCAGGAACTGGTCCTGCGCGCCCGGGCGGTTACGGACCTGCCCCTTATTGCCAATCCCAACGCGGGCCTGCCGGAAACGAAAGACGGTGTCACGGCCTGGGGTGTCACAGCGGACCGGTTTGCCGCCGACATGGCGGTCATCTGCCGGCGCGGGGCCTCTGTACTGGGCGGCTGCTGCGGTACGGGGCCGGACTACATCCGCGCCGTCGTGGAAGCGACGCACAACCTGCCCGTGCCGTCTGCCGCCGGTACATACCGGACGGCCGTGACGGGCTACGGCAGCCCGGTCTTTTTCGGGGAGGCGCCGGTCCTCATCGGCGAGCGCATCAACCCGACGGGCAAGGCCCTGCTGAAGGAGGCTCTGCGGCGGCAGGACATGGACTATGTGTGCCGCCTCGGCTTGGAACAGCTCGACAAGGGGGCTTCCATCCTGGACGTGAATGTCGGTCTGCCGGGACTTGACGAAGCGGACACCATGGTCCGGGCACTGCGGGCCCTCCAGGGCATCACGCCGGTACCCCTGGAACTGGATACGGCGGACCTGACCGCCATGGAACGGGGACTGCGCCTCTACAACGGACGGCCGCTCCTCAATTCCGTGAACGGCAAGGAAGAGTCCCTGGCGGCAGTCCTGCCGCTGGCCAAACGGTATGGCGCCGTCGTCGTGGGACTGTGCCTTGATGAAGGCGGCATCCCTGACACGGCGGAAGGGCGCCTGGCCATCGCGGAGAAGATCCTGGCCCGCGCCAGGGCGGCCGGCCTGCGGGAACAAGACATCCTGATCGATCCGCTGGCCCTGACCGTGAGTACGTCGGGCCGCAACCCCGGTATCGACCTGGACGTCATCCGCGCCCTGCAGCGGCGCGGCATCCATACGGTCATGGGTGTTTCGAACGTGTCCTTCGGTCTGCCCAACCGGGACGCCATCAACAGCACCTTCCTGACCCTTGCCATGGAGGCAGGCCTGGCGGCGGCCATCCTGAATCCCCAGAGCGAACGCATGCGGGAAACCTGTGCGGCCTATCTGGCCCTGAAAGGGAAGGACGAAGGCTGCCGGGACTATGTGGCGGCCTATGCCGGCGCGCCGAAGGCGGCGCCCCGTACGGCCGTGGCCGAATACAGCCTGGAGGACGCCATCGTCAAAGGCCTGGCCGACCACAGCCGGACGGCAGTGCGGAAGCTGCTCGACGAGAAAGTGCCTCCGCTGGACATCATCAACGGGTCCGTCATCCCGGCGCTGAACACCGTCGGCGACGGGTTCGGGAAAAAGACCCTGTTCCTGCCGCAGCTGCTTATGAGCGCCGATGCGGCGAAAGCGGCCTTCGACGTGTTGAAGGAGGCCATGCAGGCTTCCGGGGCGGCCGGCAAGGCGCCGGGGAAACCTATCGTCCTGGCTACGGTCCAGGGCGATATCCACGATATCGGCAAGAACATCGTCAAGGTGCTGTGGGAGAACTATGGCTACAACGTCCTCGACTTGGGACGCGACGTGGCGCCGGAAACCATCCTGGCCGCCGTGGTGGAGCACGGGGCGGGGCTGGTGGGCCTGACGGCCCTCATGACCACTACCGTACCGGCCATGGAGGAAACCATCCGCCTGCTCCGGGCACACAAGGTGCCGGTGCAGATCCTTGTCGGCGGCGCCGTGATGACGGCGGATTACGCGGCGCGCATCGGCGCCGACGGGTATGCAGGCGACGCGGTAGCGGCTGTCGACTTCGCCAATCGCGTGATAACTGTCACCAAATGATAAGTGACAGAAACATATTCGCGCCACAATGATGAAAATTCACCGTGCGACAGCTTGAAACAAGCGGACCGCTGCAGGGAGATACCCCTGCAGCGGCCTTTTTTGTGTAATGTATATTACATATTCACAGCGTATCTTGTATACATGACATAGAAAGTCACAAAAGTTCACAGAAATGAAAAATTCAATGTCTTTTAATGATGGACATAGTCCATTCGCGTTTTTTAAAAAGTCTTTTAAATACGTACAAATACACTTTTTTGACCGTAACAAATGGACTAATTATAGAGAAATAGTTACATAATAAAAAATGGAGAACGCAATTTTGAATTTTATTTGTTAAAGAATGAACAATTGTCAAAAAAAGATTCAGATGTTATAATCACAATATCTTAAGCTTAAAGGCACTGCAAAGTGTAAGGAGGGGTATTCATATGAAAAAATTTGTTTCTGCAATGCTGGCTATGGCTGTATCGGCAGCCCTGATTGCGGGCTGCGGCGGCGGTGACAAGAAGGCGGACAAGGGGTCCGGCGGCGGTGACACGGTCAAAGTCGGCGTCTTCCTTCCCCTGACCGGCGACAATGCGGCAGGCGGCGAACTGGAACTGCGCGGCATCAAGCTGGCCAACAAGCTCCACCCCGAAGTCAACGGCAAAAAGATTGAGCTGGTCGTTGCAGATAACAAATCCGATAAAGCGGAATCGGCCAACGTAGCGGCCCGCCTGATTGAAAAAGACAAAGTAAAGGTCATCCTGGGTACCTATGGTTCGTCCCTGGCCATGGCGGCCGGCAACATCGTAAGGGATGCCAAGGTCCCTGCCATCGGCACGAGCTGCACGAACCCGCAGGTCACGAAAGGCAACGACTACTACTTCCGTGCCTGCTTCATCGACCCCTTCCAGGGCACCGTCATGGCGAACTACGCATATAAGAAGGGTGCCCGCAAGGCAGCCATCGTACAGGAAGTTTCCAATGACTATTCTGTAGGCCTGTCCAAGTTCTTCAAAGAAGCCTTCGAAAAACTGGCCGGCGCCGGCAGCGTCGTGGAAACGGCCAATTACCAGACCGGCGACAAGGATTTCACGGCCCAGCTGACCAACCTGAAGGCTAAGAATCCGGACGTCGTCTTCGCACCGGGCAACTTCACCGAATCGGCCCTGCTGATCAAGCAGGCCCGGCAGTTAGGCATCAAGGCGCCGTTCCTCGGCGGTGATACCTGGGAGACCCAGGAATTCATCAACGTCGGCGGCAAAGAAGTGGAAGGTGTCTGCTTCTCCAGCGCCTTCGACCGCGAAAAGGCAGCCACCCCGGAAGCCAAGAAGTTCATGGAAGCCTATGTCAAGGAATATAATGGCCAGCAGCCTGGCGGCCTGACCGCTATGGCGTACGATGCCTACCTGATTGCCTACAACGCCTTGAAAGCGGCCGGCACGGAAGACAGTGTCAAGATCCGCGACGCCATTGCCAAGACGAAGGATTTGGAAACCACGACCGGCACGACCACACTGAACCAGGACGGCGACCCGATTAAGAACGCCGTCATCAAGACGGTCAAAGACGGCAAGTTCACCTATCTTGATACGGTAACGCCGGATGACCTGAAAGCGAAATGACCGGCCCAGGCCGGCTGAACGGGCGGTGCCCGGCCGTTCCTTTGGGAATGCACCGCGGAATCCCTGAAATCTCTGCCTTTTCCTGCCGCCGCACGGTGGCAGGGGAGGCTCTGTAAAGCTGATTTTACTGCTTCCTTTCCACCGGGGGAAGGAAGCAATTATTTTATGTTTGAGGTGCTATCATAATGGAGATTTTTCAAGCTATTGCCAATATGACTGCAGCGGGCTTCGCGCAGCATCTGGTAAACGGTATCTCCTTAGGCAGCCTGTATGCCCTGATTGCCATCGGTTACACCATGGTGTACGGCATCCTGCTGATGATCAATTTCGCCCACGGCGATATCGTCATGATGGCGTGCTACTTTGCCTTCTTCGGCATTACGGCATTCCACATCCCCTGGTACCTGACCTTCGTCGGGACCATCATCGCGACGGCCCTTCTGGGCGTCATCATCGAACGGACGGCCTACCGCCCGCTCCGTGACGCGCCGAAGAACTCCGTCCTCATTTCCGCCATCGGTGCATCCTTCCTGCTGGAAAACTTGGCGAACTATCTGTTCAGCGGACGTCCTATGCATTTTCCGGACATCCCGTTCCTGTCCAGCATGGTCCCCGTCGGCGGCGTGCAGATCCAAGCCATCTGCTTCTTTATTCCGGTCGTCACCGTCCTCTGCCTGGTCCTGCTGCTCCACATCGTCAACCATACAAAGACCGGTATGGCCATGCGGGCCGTTTCGAAAGACTATGAAATCGCCCGGGTCATGGGCATCAATATCGACAATGTCATTTCCATCACCTTCGCCCTCGGTTCTGCCCTGGCGGCGGTGGGCGCCATCATGTGGGGCATCCGCTATCCCGGTATCACGCCGTACCTGGGCGTCATGCCCGGCCTGAAATGCTTCATTGCGGCTGTCGTCGGCGGAATCGGCAACATCAAGGGCGCCGTCCTGGGCGGCTTCATCCTGGGCCTCGGCGAAATCCTGATTGTCGCGTTCTTCCCGGCCTTTTCGGGCTACCGCGATGCCTTTGCCTTCATCGTGCTGATCCTTATCCTGTTCTACAAACCGACGGGCCTCCTCGGGGAAACTACAACGGAGAAAGTGTGAGAAATATGAATAAGAATGGTAAACGAAATTTCTTGCTGACCGTTGTGGCACTTATCGTACTCTTCGGTCTGTCCTGCTTCGTGCAGGGCGAGGTGGATGCCTATATCCGCCGTATCGTCAACTTGTGCCTGATTTATGCCATCATCGGCTTGTCCATGAACATCACGAACGGTTTCGCCGGCCAGTTCTCCCTGGGGCAGGCAGGCTTCATGGCCATCGGCGCCTACATGGTCGGTATCTTCACGGTGCCGGTCAACCTGCGTGCCGACGTGTTCTACGCCGTGCCGATGAATCCGCATCTGGTCAACATCTATATGCCTTTGTGGCTGGCCCTCATCATGGGCGGGATCCTGGCGGCCATCGTGGCCGGCCTCATCGGTACGCCTGTCCTGCGTCTGCGCGGGGACTATCTGGCCATTGCCACCCTGGGCTTCTCGGAAATCATCCGTATCATCATTACGAACGCCAACACCATCACGAACGGTGCCCTGGGCATCAAGAACATCCCGTCCCTGAACGATGTGCGTTACATCTTTTTGGCGACGGCCGTGTCCTACATCCTCATGACGCTGCTCCTGAGTTCTTCCTACGGGCGGGCCTTCAAGGCCATCCGCGAAGATGAGATCGCGGCGGAAGCCATGGGCATCAACCTGTTCCATCACAAGAACCTGGCTTTTATGGTCAGCGCCTTCTTCGCCGGTATCGGCGGCGGTCTCTACGGTGCCCTGCTGGGGACGGTCGACCCGAAGAACTTCCTTTTCACGCTGACCTACAACTTCCTGCTCATCATCGTCCTGGGCGGCATGGGTTCCGTCACGGGCAGCATGCTCGGGGCCGTCATCGTCACGGCCGGCCTGGAATACCTGCGTATCTTTGACGAACCGCTGGAAATCATGGGGGTGGCCATCCCCTTGTTCCGGCCGGGCCTGCGCATGGTCGTGTTCTCCGTGCTGCTGATGGTCTGCGTCCTCTTCTGGCGCCACGGGATCATGGGCACCAAAGAGTTCACGTGGGACAAGCTGATCAACTTCCTCAAACATCCGAACTTCGGACGGAAGAAGGAGGTGCAGCGTAAATGACCCAGAACGTACTCCGCACCGAACATGTCACGCAGCGGTTCGGCGGCGTCATCGCCGTCAATGACCTCAACATTGAGGTCAACGAACACGAAATCATCGCCCTCATCGGGCCAAACGGCGCCGGCAAGACGACGGCCTTTAACGACATCACCGGCGTCTACAGGCCGACACAGGGACGGGTCATCTATACGGGCAAGGACGGGAAGGAAATCGATATTACGGGCAAAAAGCCGAGCGACATCGCCACACTGGGCGTCGCACGCACTTTCCAGAACATCCGCCTGTTCAAGGACCTGAGCGTCTATGAGAACGTGCTCATCGCTACACACCTGCATCTGAAGAGCAATTTCCTGTCGGCCATGTTCCGCCTGCCCTGGTACCGCCAGGAAGAGGCCCGCATGCACGAAACCGTGGAGCGTTTCCTGAAGGAAGTCAACCTGTGGGACGTGCGCAATGAAAAGGCTTCGTCCTTGCCGTACGGCCGCCAGCGCTACCTGGAGATCATCCGCGCCCTGGCGACGGATCCGAAGCTGCTGCTCCTGGACGAGCCGGCAGCGGGCATGAACCCGAAGGAGACGGCGGAATTGACGGAATTCATCCGCCGCATCCGTGACGAACACAATCTGACGATCCTCATGATCGAACACCATATGGATCTGGTCATGGAAATTTCCGACCGCATCTATGTCCTGGACTTCGGCAACACCATCGCTAAAGGCGACCCGGCGGCCATTCAGAACAACGAACGCGTCATTACGGCTTATCTGGGGGAGGATGAAGATGCTTAAAGTACGAGACCTGGTTGTCGCTTACGGCGGCATTGAAGCCCTCAAAGGCATTTCCATCGACGTCCCTGACGGGCAGATCATCACCCTGATTGGTGCCAACGGCGCTGGCAAGAGCACGCTCCTGCGCACCATCATGGGCCTGGAAACGGCCAAGAACGGCACCATCACCTACGACGAAGAAGAACTGAATTCCCTCAACTCCCAGCACATCGTGGAGCGGGGCATCACGCTGGTGCCTGAAGGACGGCGCATTTTCCCGAACCTGACCGTCCTGGAGAACCTCAGAATCGGCGCCTACCTGCGCAAGGACAAGGCCGGCATCGCCGAAGACATCCAGCGCATTTACGAACTCTTCCCCCGTCTGGAGGAACGCAACTGGCAGATGGCCGGCACCCTGTCCGGCGGCGAACAGCAGATGCTGGCGGTGGGCCGTGCCATGATGTGCCGCCCCAAACTGATCATGATGGACGAACCGTCCCTGGGCCTGGCGCCCCTGGTCATCAAGGAAATCTTCCGCATCATCCAGCGCATCAACGAAGCGGGGACGACGGTGCTTCTGGTCGAACAGAACGCCAACATGGCCCTTAAGGTGGCCCACAAAGCCTACGTCCTGGAAACGGGCCGCATCCGCATGGAAGGCACGGGGCGCGAGCTCTTGGAAAACGAAGAAATCAAGGAAGCCTATTTGGGCAAAAAGAAAAAATAGGGTACCTCATTCATTTCGGGTTCCGGTACACCGTACCGGGACTCATTTTTTATTGCTCTTTGCCCGGTTTGCCGTTACAATAAAAGAGGTAAAGAAGAGGCACTGCCGCAAAAGGGAGGAAGACGAAATGCTGGATCGGGTCGCCCGGACTGTGCTGCAGGGGACAAGACGGCATAAACGGGTTCTGCTGGCCTGCCTCTATGCGCTGCTGATTCTGGCGCTGTATCTGGCGCCCGGCGTGTTCCGCCCGCGTTCCGTCGAAGAGGCGCGGGTCTTCGTGGCCTCGTTCGGGGCCCTGGCACCGGCCGTCTACGTAATCCTCTATACGCTACGGCCCCTGCTCCTTTTTCCGGGCCTGATCCTGAATCTGGCCGCGGGCATCCTGTTCCCGCCCCTGCTGGGCATCCCGTGCCTCCTTCTGGGCGGCCTGGGCAGCGCCACGGTGCTCTTTGTGCTGGCCCGTACCGGGGCAGGACGCACCTTCCTCGACCGGTACGGCGGAAAATGGGGCGGCCGCATCCACCGCTACCTGTCGGCAGAAGACAGTGCCTTCACCCATATGCTCTGGCTGCGCACGGTGCCGCTCTTTCCCTATGACGCAATCAGCCTGGCGGCCGGCTGCACAGCGCTGCCTTACGGTACCTTTGCGGCGGCGACGGTTCTGGGCATGCTGCCTGGCGCCATCGCGTTCAACATTATCGGCAACGGTCTCGGTACGGATGCCGGCCTGGCCGCTTCGGCCCTGTCCCTGGCGGCGGCCTTCGGCATCCCGCTTGTATGTTGGCATCGGAAGAAAGGGAAAAATCCATGGAAAAGAATGTAGAAACGGAATTAAAGCTGCTGTTTGGGAAAAGGGAACTCAAAGCCCTGCTGGAACTGCCCCTGGTCACGAAAAAGACCATCAAGGGAAGCCATCAGTCGCTGAAACTCGTCAACGCCTATTACGATACGCGCGACCTGATTCTGCGCCAGGCCGGCATTGCCTACCGCATCCGCCAGACCGGCAAGGCTTTCGAACAGACCGTCAAGATGTCGAAACGGGCGGCCGGCGGCCTCACGTCGCGGGGCGAATACACGGTTTCCGCCAAAGGCTGGCATCCGGCCCCCGACAAGTTCAACGGCAGCGGCCTGCCCCTCGATCTGGAAGGCCTTCTGGGCGGCGCCATGCTGGAAAAACTCTTTTCCGTACGCGTCCGCCGCGAAGTGCGTCTTCTGCAGGTCACGAAAGAGACCGTAGTGGAGATGGCCATCGACGAGGGCCATGTCCTGGCCGGCAAAAAGAAGGACACCATCAACGAGGTCGAATTGGAACTGAAGGAAGGCCGGTTGGGGGACCTGCTTGAGTTTACGGCCCAGATTGCCCAGCGTATCCCGTTCTTCACGGAATCGCGCAGCAAATACGTGCGCGGTCTCAATCTCCTGGGCAAGATGGATCCGGCTGCCCAGGCCTGGACCTCTTTCGAGCCGGAAGGGAAAAGCAGTTACGCCGGTGCCGTGAAAGGACAGATCTATCAATACGGCACGCGCATCCTGGAAGAGCAGAATGCCTTCCGCGAGAGTCATATCGAGGAAGAGGCGGACCGCATCTTCCTGCCCTCCTTCCGTACGATCCTCCGCAACCTGTTCTGGGTCCGCACCCTGTTCGACAGGGCTCACGGTTTGGTGATGAACCTCCGTACTGTGACGGAGCCGCTGGAAAAACTGCACACCTTGAAAGAATTCCGTGCCACGTGGCGCAAACTGTACAAATCCGCCGGCCCCCTGGCTGGCAGCGATAAATTGACGGACCTGGTGGAGAAGGACATTGCCCGGACGGCGGATAAGATCCGCGGACAGGTCCGCGACGGCGTGTACACGGCCGTCCTCTTCTCCGTCTATGCTGCGCTGGAGCAGGGCAGCTGGAATGCCGGCGACTACCTGCAGCTCGACCAGATGCTGCAGCTTTCCGCAGAACGGACTCTGGAAGAGATCCACCACCGTCTGGTGGAACAGTCCCGGAAAGAAGCTCCGGCCGCGGCGGCAGGCAAAAAGGGGAAGGAACGGAGGAGTAAAGCCCGCCGCCAGGACGGTGGGGCCTGCGAGGAGGAAAAGCTGTTGGCCCGCTTCCTGGAACAGGCCGCGCCTCTCATGGGACACCTTGGGGACATAGCCGGCCGGGTGAAGATCGAGGCCCTTACAAAGGACGGACGCAAAAAACTGGCCCGCCTGGCTGAATCCCTGGAGGGAAGTATGGCCCGGGCGCGGCTGCTGCAGTATGCGGCAGCACAGCTGGGCCAGGTCAGGGATGCCGTCACGGCCTGCGAAGCCGGGCTGCTCTGCGGATGGCTTCTGGCCGCCTCCCAGGCGGAGCGCAGGAAACAGGTCAAATATTTCCGCAAATGGGCAGCCGAAGTCAGGCTGCCGGAGAAGGCGGACAACATGCCGCCCCGTCCGGTGCCGGAAAAGGCCTGATGGACAACTGGAAAAGGAACGGCCTGGATACGGAAAAGGACTCCGGTTCCTCCGGCAGGGCACTATGCCCTGCCGGAGGAACCGGAGTCCTTGTCTTTTCAAATTGTCAACGCCGCGGGTTTGGCATCCTGTCATCCGGAAGGGATTCCAGCAGACTGATGGATTTGCCTCCCTTGAAGATGACGTACTGGATGGTCATGACCGCCGTCAGTTTTTCATCGGACTTCGTGGCGAGGATGCTCTGGTTCGGCACGTAGATGTCCAGGGGCCACACGTTTTCCACCTGCACGGACTGACCGGCAGCAATGCCCTGGGATTCAAAGCTGTTGCGGAACCGCGTCATGCCCGTGGCGTCCTTGACTTCCACCAGGCCGGCGACGCTCAGGATATCCTGCGTGCCTTTGTTGGTCAGGAAGAAGGTCCCTTCCAGGCTGGATCCCGTCAGGGACGACGGATTGTCGTGCACCTTGAAGGAAGGTGCCTTGTTCCCGCCGGTTTCCACAATGACCGATTCAGCGATTTCCTTCTTGATGGGGGCATTCAACTTGTCGAGGCGTGCATTGATGGCCTTCTGGCGCTCCTTCATGTATTTTTCCAGGTTTCCGAAGGAGACGACCTTCCAGACGCCGTCCTTCTCCTGCATGCGCACGAGGACCGGCAGGTCTTCGTCGAGCTGTCTGTCGTGGAACGTCAGTTCCGCCGTTGCGGCCTTGCCGTTCTGTTCCACCTTGCCGAGGCTGCGGTACTGCAGCTGGAAGAGGCCGAGACGGTCCGCCATGGCTCTGGCCATGGCCGTGCCGCGGCCTGTATCGCCGGCGGCGATGCGCACGGGCAGGGTGTTGTCCGGATTCCCCGAGATGATCCAGTTGCGCGCCTGTTGTTCCAGCACCGGCACGACCAGCCCTTTGGACTGGCCCAGATAGCGCTTCAGGGCCGGATTGGCCGTCGCAACGGAGTCGCTGTCCTGGGCACCGAAGGTGAACTCAATGGTCTCGTCGAAGAGGCGGGAGAAGATCTGTTCCCCGTCCGCGTGCTTATCGACGTAGGCGATGTCTTTGGCCCGGATGGCGTCAATCAGGCAGTGCAGCGTGTACTGCGGCGTCCGGGTCCAGTAGGCGAAATAAAAAAGAGGTAAATTGCAAGTTGAATTTGAACACTCATAATCAAGAAACACACTCAAT
>OJNP01000936.1_pt1 | contig 16956 bp, 11 predicted proteins | sample 1597921 | NCBI WGS metagenome assembly OJNP01 (sample SAMN01915213, study PRJEB22387) | human gut metagenome | isolation source: stool | host: Homo sapiens | place: USA | reverse complement strand
TTAACTGTGAAATCGCTGTCTGTGAGAGTTTTTTCTACTTTTTTTCCTGTTTCGTCTTTTGCTACAACTGTTACAGGAAGTTTATATTCGCCTGCTTCTGTAAGTGCTTTATTAATAGAAACATCATCCGGTACAGTTACATAATCAGCTTCAACTACCAGTGGTTTGATTAAGAACGGAATAGATGCTGTCTGATCTTTGTATGTTCCGCTTGTAATCTTGATGTTAACGTAAGCATTTGCTACTGGATTGTAATTTCCGTCATATACAGTTGTTGCATTTACGTTGTTTGTATATCCTGTGATTTCGTATCCGTCTGTTCCAAGATCTTCTGTTTTGGGTTTACCCTGTGCGTTGAAATACTGAATAACCAGTTCTCCTAAATCGCTCTTGGAAGGTTTGATCTCATCGCCTGTATAATCTATTGTATACTGTGTTTTTGCAGATACAGCATTTAATGCAGCTGCAGTAGCAACAACAGTGAATGTCTGCTCACCTGTGCAGTTTCCACCGTCTTTTGCACGTACTGTAACAGTATATGTACTTCCGTTTTTAAACTGTTTAGCGTCTGTACCATCAGCATTTTTTACAATAAGTGTATATTCTTTGCTGGAGTTTTTAATTGCAGAAAGGTCTGAGCCTTCTACACCTGTAAATGTCAGATAATCAGCTAATTTGCTTACAGCAATATCTGTTGGAATCTGTCCACTTAAAGTGTTAACAGTAATCTTTGTTCCTGCTGTAGAGAGGTCACGTTTTGCAACGTTAACAGTCTCATCTGTTGTGTAATATTCATCTGCATCTGTAAAATTCTTTAATTTTGTTTTGTCAACATATACAACAACGGGGTAATCACCTACTTTTGTATATTCAACCTGAGCAGTTGTAACTGCAGCAGATAAATCAGCACCGCTTAATTTTCCATCAGCGCCTTTATTACTGGAAGCAGATTCTTTTAATGTAATGTTATCTTTGGAAATCTTAATAGCCTTACCTGTATACTGATAGGACTGTCCTTTTGTTGCTGTTGCAAGGATATCTCCTTTTGCATATGCTTTTGCTGTAACCTTACCGATTACAAGTTCAGCACTGCCTGTGTAAGCAGAGTCTTCTTTTGCTGTTACAGTAAGTTTGAATTCTTCTTTATTATTAGTTGCATTAGTTACAGATGTTTCATAAGCATCAGCAGCTACATTTGCATTTTCAGAATCCAGAACAGTAAGTGCAACGCCGTCAGCTTCAGTAATAGTCTGAGCAAAACCGTTGTATGCTTTTGTTGTGGTTGCAGGTGTAGCAGTCACAGAATTTAAAGATCTCTTTTCTACAGCTACAGAAATACCTGTGTTAATGTCATAAAGAGTTTGCTGATTGCTGTCTACATCGTAAACATAAAGAGTTAATGTTTTTCCAGCCATGTCAGCTGTTGTATTCAAACTCATATCAACTGCATCGTCTACTTTTCCGTTAGAAGATGCATATGCAATACCTTTTTCGTCAACCCAACGATACTGCCATCCACCTTCTACTTCTGATCCGTCAGTTTTAGTTACAGTACCACTGATAACAGATGCTCCTCCCCAAACAACTTTTTTGCTGTCTGCAGATAAGTTAAGAGTAATATCAGCTTCATTTACCATTACAGATGCTGGAGCTGCGTCTTCTGTATCGTCAACAACAGGAGCTTCTGCAGCGAACGCATCTGCTTCAGTAGCTACGGAAGCGTCAGTACCATCGCTGAACTCAGCAGCCCAAACCGGCACGTTAGAGGTTGCCAGCATTGCAACGACGAGAGACATACTTAAGGTTTTCTTAGCCATGCCTTTCTTCGTATTCTTAATCTTTGTCATGATTATAGTTCCCCTTTCCTTAATATAACTATTTCTTTTTGGGTAAAGATTCCTAGACATAATCTGTCTGTTATGGTTAATAATAGTGCTTTCACCACTTTTTGTCAAGGGTAATGCTCAAGAATTTTACGATTTTTTTAAATTTCATACACTTCAAAAGCATTTATTTTCCTTGATTTTTCGGGTTTAAAATCTATAACTTGTTACAAATGTGGTGAGTTTTTCCTGTTTATCACAAGATGATGTAGTATTCTCTTTTTTACCGATTCTAACAGTTAATCCTGATCTGTTCTGGAAGCTGGCTTACAATCTTTCGGAAGTTTCCCGAGGTCAGATATGTATCTTTGAGCTTTTTCTTACTATATTCATATATTGTGTTTCTTGTTTGTTCTATCAAATAATCAGTGTAAAATTCTTCCCAACTGAAATATTGTCTGCTGTCAGCCAGTTCATAGGTCTTTTCCGTTACCTCAGCAGTTCTTTCTATAATATTGGCTCTTAACAACAAATACTCAAATGATTCCGGTGCGTATAATACGATTTTATTTCTGGTATCTCTCATATATTGCATTACATGCTGCATTTCCGGACCGAATGCGGCTCCGTCTACAATCGCAAGGATTTCTTTTTCCCTGCTTTTCTGCAGATATGAAAGTATGTTGCTTTTTCCTCCTGCTGAGCAACATGTTTCTCCGAATAATTTATGATAGAATTCATATCCTGAATTAGAGTCTTCTGTTATTACCAGATCTGGTTGGATATCCTCTTTTGCCTGCAAATTATATAACTGATAAGTTTCATTATATATTCTTTTGGCGTTTTGATATTTCTGACTGTCTCGCTCTTGTCTCATGCCGTAAATTTCTTCAATACTATATGGTAAATGTTCCAGACTGTCCCTTGTGACCAAAACGAAATAATTGTCACTGCCTTTTACCATTCTGGTAAATTCTTTACTGCGCAAAAATGGTGCTCCTTCATCAATAAATATAATGCATTGCTGCAGGGTGGCAAGCCTTTCTTTCCAGGAAGCGTTTTCCATTACTACACATCGTTTTTCACATATTTGGGTAATTCCTGATGATATGCCATTGTTCTCATAATCAGAAATCATTCGAAGGAGTTCTGTTTTTCCTGTTGCAGAATCTCCCTGAATGACAGTGATATTTCTCTTTACTGTAAGATGATAATGAACTCGTTTGTTGTATATTTCAATATCATACTTTCCTGTCATGTTTTATCATCCTCTCAATAATCGGTTTACAATGATTTCGTCATCCAGTTCAAGCATGGAGTGAACCGTTTTTCCTGTGTTTACAATATAGATATCAAATGGCTGTTTTCCAAAGTCCATGATATAGCCCAGGCGAATTGTAATGTCTTTTTGTTCTGCCAGTTTTAAAATCCATTGTGCACAGTTGTTTCCGCAGGCAGATGCGTTAAATATATGATCTGGATCATTTTGCATCAATATCAGAGTTTTTACTCCTCCTGAGAGGCGTTCCGGTGGAATCGGGCCGAGAAATGGGCTGTCGATCATGCATGGACCTTTTACCTCTGATCCGTCTATATCTTTGATCATTTTTCTGGAAGTTTCTGATGTGATCCACTCATCTTCATATGTGTTATTGAAGAACACATCAGGATTAAAAATATAATTGTCTCCCGGATTGTCCCCAAAAAATATTTTCAGCATCTTGCATTCCTCCATTCTGTCAAAACTGATTATCTTTCCTTATTCTATCAAAAATACATTCTTATTACCAGTATTACAAAAAACAGCAGGGAACTTTCTACTGTTCTCTGCTGTTTCTCTACTATCTGCTTTAAGGTGTTAAAGCAAACATATTATTTCTTTCTGACAATAACCTTATCCAGATGCCAGATATCATCTACATATTCCTGGATAGTTCTGTCGGATGTGAATTTACCGCTGCATGCTGTGTTGAGGAGTGCTTTCTTAGCCCAGCCTTTTTCGTCTCTGTATGCTGCTTCTACGCGTTTCTGTGCGTCTGCATAGGAACGGAAGTCTGCGAGGATGAAGTAGCGGTCTGCTCTGTCTGTGTTCTTTGTGTTGAGAAGTGAATCGTACAGGTCGCGGAAGAGTTCTGTATCATTGGAGAAGGTTCCGTTGATGAGCTGCATCAGTACCTGACGGATTTCTTCATCTGTGTTGTAGATCATGTTTGGATCGTATCCGCCGTTGTTTTCGTAGTTGATTACTTCGTCGGAGCTTAAACCGAAGATGAATGCGTTTTCTGCGCCAACTTCTTCTACGATCTCTACGTTAGCACCGTCCATTGTTCCAAGTGTAGGAGCACCGTTGAGCATGAACTTCATGTTACCTGTACCGGATGCTTCTTTACTTGCTGTGGAGATCTGCTCGGAAACGTCTGCTGCTGCGAAGATCCACTCAGCGTTGGATACTCTGTAGTTTTCGATGAATACAACTTTGATCTTGCCGTTGATGGAAGCATCGTTGTTTACTACGTCTGCTACGGAATTGATGAGTTTGATGATCTTCTTGGCTGTTGCGTAACCTGCGGATGCTTTTGCACCGAAGATGAATGTTCTTGGATAGAATTCCATTTCCGGATGCATCTTGATCTGGTTGTACAGATAGATAACATGCAGGATGTTCAGGAGCTGACGTTTGTACTCGTGAAGTCTCTTAACCTGTACATCGAAGATGGAGTGCGGATCTACTTCTACGCCATTGTGCTCGAGGATGTATTTAGCCAGACGCTCTTTGTTCTTGAACTTAATGTTCATGAATTCCTGGAGTGCTTTTTCATCATCTGCGTAAACTGCCAGTTTCTTTAACTGCGGAAGGTCTGTGATCCAGTCCGGTCCGATATGCTCTGTGATCCAGTCTGCAAGGAGTGGATTTGCGTGGAGCAGGAAACGTCTCTGAGTGATACCGTTTGTCTTGTTGTTGAATTTCTCAGGCATCATTTCATAGAAGTCTTTTAATTCCTGGTTCTTCAGGATCTCTGTATGAAGGCGTGCAACACCGTTTACAGAGTAGCCTGCTGCGATTGCAAGGTGAGCCATCTTAACCTGTCCGTCATAGATGATAGCCATCTTTTTGATCTTCTCATAATTTCCCGGATATTTTGCCTGGATCTCAAGGATGAAACGACGGTTGATCTCTTCGATGATCTGGTATACACGCGGAAGCAGTCTGGAGAAGAGCTCGATCGGCCATTTCTCAAGTGCTTCGGACATGATAGTATGGTTTGTGTAAGCAACAGATTTTCTTGTTACTTCCCATGCTTCATCCCATCCGAGTCCTTCTTCGTCCATGAGGATACGCATTAACTCTGCTACTGCTACAGTCGGATGTGTATCGTTCATCTGGAAGGTTACTTTTTCATATAATTTATGGATATCGCCATGTTTCTTTTTATATTTGGCAATTGCTGCCTGGAGGCTTGCAGATACAAAGAAGTACTGCTGTTTCAGTCTCAGCTCTTTACCTGCATAGTGGTTGTCGTTCGGGTAAAGGACTTCTACGATATTGCGGGCAAGGTTCTCCTGCTCTACTGCTTTCTTGTAATCACCCTTGTCAAAGGAATCAAGCTCGAAGTCTACGATCGGCTCTGCATCCCAGATACGAAGTGTGTTTACTACATCATTGTCATATCCTGTGATCGGCATATCATAAGGAATGGCTTTTACTGCCTGATATCCTTCGTGGATAAATTTGTTTCCGCCCTTTTCAGGATCGTACTCTACTCTTACATATCCGCCGAAGTGTACTTCCTTGGCATATTCCGGACGACGCAGTTCGAATGGGTAGCCGTTCTTTAACCAGTTATCCGGTACCTCGATCTGATAACCGTTCTGGATTTTCTGTTTGAACATTCCGTAGTGGTAACGGATTCCGCAGCCATATGCTGCGTAATTTAAAGTTGCGAGAGAATCAAGGAAGCATGCAGCCAGTCTTCCCAGACCACCGTTTCCAAGTGCCGGATCCGGTTCCTGATCTTCGATACAGTTAAGGTCAAATCCCAGTTCTTCGAGAGCTTCTTTTACTTCACCGTAAGCGCAAAGGTTGATCAGGTTGTTTCCGAGAGCACGTCCCATCAGGAATTCCATGGACATATAGTATACGATCTTCGGATCCTGTTCGTCATAAGCTTTCTGTGTTGCAAGCCAGTTATCAATGATAACATCTTTTACAGAGTAGCTTACTGCCTGGAAAATCTGCTCCTGTGTAGCTTCTTCAATTGTTTTTCGATAGAGGAATTTTACGTTGTCTTTTACGCTTTTCTTGAATGCCTCTTTCTTGAACATTTCGTTTGTCATTTCATACCTCCCGTAATGGTTTCACTGTTCACTTTATTCTCAGCAATACACCTTGCGGATATTGCCGGTGAACCTCTTCATTCCGTCAACTCTTCTGTTTTCTCATATCAGAGAAATTGGGGGCAAAGAATCTCTGCCTCCAATTTCCTCTCTGAAATCAGACTGTCAAGGATAATGATACTCTTTTTTCGACAGTCTGTCATGTGTATAATTGCCGAATTTTATAACATTTTTTTGTTATCGTTACTGTTCACAGCAACACGCTTCGCGATGCACAGAATTTATGCTAATCGCATAAATTCGCGCGGTATGTCTCGGGTTTTCTGTGAAATACCTGTAACTTATCATTACCTTGTCAGTAGTTGACCGAATGTTGTCAATTACAGTTTCTTAACACCCATAGTTACTGCTTCTTTGTTGATGTTCCACTCTTTCACATAACCATCGGTCTCGCCAAGTACCATTTCGTCTGCAAGTACTTCTGACTTGATCTCATCTTCGTGTGCTTTCATGACATCCTGGATCTTGTCGTTTCCGTGAGCGTATACTACGATCTTGTCCATAACTTCGAAGCCGGCTTCCTTACGCATGGTCTGGATCTTGCTGATGATCTCACGTACGAATCCCTCTTCGATCAGTTCAGGTGTCAGGTTTGTATCAAGAACTACGGATGTTTCACCGTCAGATTCGGATACATAGCCTTCTGTCTGTGCTGTTTCAATAAGAAGGTCTTCTTCTGTAAGCTCTACATCGTTTCCGTTGATATCCAGTTTCAGGACACCGTTGGTTCTCAGTTCGTTCATTGCTGCTGTTCCATTGATGTCTGTGAGAGCCTGTCTGATTCCTCCAAGGAGTTTACCGTATTTCGGTCCTACTGTACGAAGCTGTGGTTTGAAGCTGTAGGAGATAAAGGATTCTACATCATCTGCGAATTTCACTTCTTTGACATTCAGTTCGTCTGCGATGATGTCAGTGTAGAATTCACTCATTTTCTTCTCAGCTTTTACATACATGGTTCCGATCGGCTGACGGTTCTTGATGTTTGCTGTATTTCTGCAGGCACGTCCCAGAACTACGATCTCCAGAAGCTCTTTCATGTCTGCTTCCAGATCTTTGTCGATCCATGCTTCGTTTACAGTTGGGAAGTCGCAGAGATGGATACTCTCCGGAGCATCTTTATCCACGCTTCTTACCAGGTTCTGATAGATGTCTTCTGTCATGAACGGGATCATCGGAGCTGCTGTCTTGGCGATGGTTACCAGTGCATGGTACAGAGTCATGTAAGCATTGATCTTATCCTGCTCCATTCCCTTTGCCCAGAAACGTTCACGGCTTCTTCTTACATACCAGTTACTCATCTCATCTACGAATTCCTGGAGTGCTCTTGCTGCTTCCGGGATCTTGTAGTTTGCCAGATCATTGTCTACAGCCTGAACAGTTGTGTTTAATCTGCTGAGGAGCCATTTGTCCATAACAGGAAGCTGGTCATAGTTCAGTTCATATTTGGTCGGGTCGAAGTTGTCGATGTCTGCATATAATACGAAGAATGCGTAAGTATTCCACAGTGTGCTCATGAATTTACGCTGTCCTTCCACAACTGCCTTGCCATGGAAACGGTTCGGAAGCCATGGAGCACTGTTGATGTAGAAGTACCATCTGATGGCATCTGCGCCGTATTTGTTCAGTGCATCGAATGGATCAACTGCATTTCCTTTGGACTTACTCATCTTCTGTCCGTTCTCATCCTGGACATGTCCCAGAACGATTACGTTCTTGTATGGTGCTTTGTTGAAGAGCAGTGTGGATTCTGCAAGGAGTGAGTAGAACCATCCACGGGTCTGGTCTACTGCCTCGGAGATAAAGTTTGCAGGGAACTGCTGCTCAAATAATTCTTTGTTTTCAAATGGATAATGATGCTGTGCGAAAGGCATTGCTCCTGAGTCGAACCAGCAGTCAATAACCTCCGGTACACGATGCATTTCTCCACCGCACTCCGGACACTTCAGTGTGATCTCATCGATGTATGGGCGGTGAAGCTCTACTGTCTTGGCTCTCTCATCACCGCTCATCTCGAATAACTCCTGACGGCTTCCGATGGAATGCATATGTCCGCATTCACACTGCCAGATGTTCAGTGGTGTTCCCCAGTAACGGTTACGGCTGATACCCCAGTCCTGAACGTTTTCAAGCCAGTCGCCGAAACGTCCTTTACCGATGCTCTCAGGAATCCAGTTGATTGTATTGTTATTTCTGATCAGGTCATCCTTAACTGCTGTCATCTTGATGAACCAGGATTCTCTTGCATAGTAGATCAGTGGTGTGTCACATCTCCAGCAGTGTGGATAATCATGCTCGAATTTCGGAGCATCGAAGAGCTTGCCTTCTTTGTCCAGATCTGTGAGGACCATAGGATCTGCTTTCTTTACGAAAACGCCTGCGTATGGTGTCTCTTTTGTCAGGTTACCCTGTCCGTCTACGAACTGTACGAATGGCAGTTCATAGTTACGTCCGATTCTGCTGTCGTCTTCACCGAATGCAGGTGCGATGTGAACGATACCTGTACCATCACTCATAGTAACGTAGTTATCACAGGTTACGAAATGAGCTTTCTTTTTCTGTTTTGCTGCTGCCTCTCCTGCACATGCGAAAAGCGGCTCGTATGCTTTGTATTCCAGGTCTGTTCCTTTGTAGGTTTCCAGAACTTCATATGCTTTCTCGCCTTCTTCTTTTGCAAGCTTGCCAAGGACTTTGTCAAGGAGTGCTTCTGCCATATAATAGGTATATCCGTCTGCTGCCTTTACTTTGCAGTAAGTCTCATCCGGGTTTACGCAGAGTGCAACGTTGGACGGAAGTGTCCATGGTGTTGTTGTCCATGCAAGGAAGTATGCATCTTCACCAACAACCTTGAATCTTACAACTGCGGAGCGCTCTTTTACAGTTTTGTATCCCTGGGATACTTCCTGTGCGGAAAGAGGGGTACCGCATCTTGGACAGTAAGGAACGATCTTGAAGCCTTTATACAGAAGCTTCTTGTTCCAGATTTCTTTTAATGCCCACCATTCGGATTCAATATAATCGTCATAGTAAGTTACGTATGGATGTTCCATATCAGCCCAGAAACCAACAGTAGAGGAGAAATCCTCCCACATTCCTTTATATTTCCAGACGCTTTCCTTACACTGTTTGATGAATGGCTCCATACCGTATTCTTCGATCTGCTCTTTGCCATCCAGACCAAGCTTCTTCTCTACTTCCAGTTCTACCGGAAGTCCATGGGTATCCCATCCTGCTTTACGCGGAACCATGTAGCCCTTCATTGTACGGTATCTCGGAATCATATCCTTGATTACACGGGTAAGTACATGGCCGATGTGCGGTTTGCCGTTTGCAGTGGGCGGTCCATCATAGAATGTATAGGTTTCTCCTTCTTTTCTGTTCTCCATACTTTTCTCAAAGATATGGTTTTCTTTCCAGAATTCTTCTACTTTTTTCTCACGGTCTACAAAGTTTAAGTTCGTATCAACTTTCTGGTACACAGTAATTTACCTCCTGTTTAAATTATTTGTATCAGACACCTGAAAATATGCAGGACGTTTATATACGCTGAAAAATATTTCCAGTGTCCTTTAAGAACGAAAATAAGCCCATAAAAAAATCGCCCTTTTGTAAAAGGACGAAGGTTTATTGACGTTCGCTATACCACCTGTTACATTGTACGGGCATCCTCTGCCGATACATGAATCTTTTAACGGGGATTTCCGTCAGCTCTTACCTGTCTGTACACCCTTCAGAGCTGCAACTCCGGAGTGATCTTCACTGCATTTACTCACCACCGGGCTCACACCCTCCCCGGTTCGCTGTCTGCTTTCCCCTGCAGTTACTCTCTCCATCAACGTTTTTGTGGACATATCATTTATTTAACTATGCGGATTCATTATAAGGTCACAAAATTCACTGTGTCAAGTATTTTTTTGAATATTAGGGTAATCCTGTTACTGTTTAATAACACTGGTTACTGTCAAACTCCCGAACAGTAACACACTGTTAACATACTATCATATAAATTTTACACAGGCATTGTAATTAATGATATAATAAGGTAGAATATTTTGTCCGAACGTCATTTAAAACGATGTACTAGGATATGGAAAGCAACTACTATGTATATTTAATGAAGGGTAATTTCAAATGTTTAAAACAAAATTTCATAAATTAATGAAACGTTTCCTCACCGGAATGCTTTGTGCAGGGATTCTGACCTCCCAGCCTGCAGTCACTTACGCTGCCGAGACCTCTGCCACTCCTGAAGCCGGTCATTCAGAAACCTATTCACAGGCCTCAGATATCGATTCTGTCAAAGGATGGCCCACCGGTCCTAATATCGAGGGACAGTCCGCAGTGCTGATGGATGCAGTCACTGATACTATTCTTTATTCCAAGAATGCCAAAGATAAGCTATATCCCGCCAGTATCACTAAGATCATGACCGCTCTTCTGGCCTGTGAATATCTGGATATGAACGATACGATCACCATGTCGCAGGAAGCGGCTTATGGGATTGAGGCCGGAAGCTCCAGCATTTACGCAGAAACAGGAGAGGTTTTCACAGTAGAGCAGGCCCTGATGGCTCTGATGCTGGAATCCGCCAATGAGATGGCTCTTGCTCTGGCAGAAAAAACAAGCGGTTCTGTAAAGAAGTTTGTTGAACTGATGAACCAGAGGGCAGCTCAGCTTGGCTGTAAGAACACCCATTTTAATAATCCAAATGGTCTTCCGGATGAGACGCATTATACCACCGCAGGTGATATGATGAAGATTGCAAAGGCAGCCTGGTATAATCCCAGATTCCGTAAATTTGTGACCACACAGGTTTATGAGATTCCTCCGACTAATAAGCAGTCTGAAACCCGTTATCTTCTCAATCACCATAAGATGATGCCCGGACAGTCTTATGCATACGATGGGGTTCTGGGAGGAAAGACCGGATACACCGATGCAGCGGGAAGTACGCTTGTCACCTATGCCAAGAGAGGAAATTCCATTCTCATTGCAGTTGTGCTGAATTCTACAAACGGCGCTTTTCCTGACACAACTTCTCTGCTGGATTACGGCTTCGACAATTTTGAAAAAGTAGACTTGAATATAGATACCGATCCGGTACCGGCAGTATTTCTCCCATGCGAAAAGCACCTGTTAAAGGACTGGAATAATCTGTGTTCCTTCTATTATATGAGGCATGTGTACGTAACTGTCCCCACAGGAACCGATGTGAGCCAGCTTGTAAAGAAGCAGAAACTTCTGAACAATTCTGTCGGTCCAAAGCGAATTAAAAGTAAATATTATTTAGACGGCCATATGGTCGGATATGGAATGCAATATGAAAAGGAAATCCTTTCAGATTTCCTTCTCAACGCTTCTTTTTAGTTTTCGCCTGAGGCGGAGGACTTCTTTTCTTTCACGAAGTTCCTCTGCTTCTTCTGTATCTGTGAAACGCAATGTCTTCACAGCGAAATATTTCTCATCTTCTGTTTTTCGGATGCGGATCTTGCCTCTTATCAGCCCATGTTCTTCACAATTGGATATGCTGTAATAAACCTTTGGATTATTCATAAACCATCGGAGTTTGCGCTTTGCAGGCAGATGACAGACCGGACATCTGGTGCTGGTCACCTCGCGGTCTTTCATGATTCGCTCTCTTGTGGCAAATTCTCTGGATACATATTTGTCATGATCCGGATAGGAAATATGTATCTCGTCTTTTTTCTTCTTTGGATTCTGGTAAACATCCAGTGACGGATGATTGATGATGATTATGTTATTTATTTTCTCCAGGACTTTCGCTGTATACCAGGCATCTGCAAGCGCCCGGTGAAATCCCCTGGATTTCTCTATTTTCAGCTCATCGATCGCATGCTCCAATGCACACCTGTGTGTACCGTCATCATAACTGATACTGTATAGTTTCTGCACATCATAATAGGTCACAGGTCCGGGAAGCAGATCCAATAGGCCATAGAACTTCATATTTCTCTGAAGTTCCATCACGTCCTGATTTCCCCAGGTAAAAAAGTACCAGTCTTCTCCGCACCAGTCAATAAATTCCCTGACTGCCTGCTCAAAGGGCACGCCTTTCATAAGATCTTTATAATCTACATGAATTACCTCATGGATGCTGTCATGAATCCATTTATAGACCTGTGGTTTGATCAGTCGGTGAAAATGATCCGTTATTTCTTTTTTGCTGTTTACTTTTACAGCCCCAATCTCGATAATCTCAAATGGAAGCCTGTCGTTACGTGTTTTCTTTCCCGAAGGATTCTGATTCCATTCCAGGTCAAAGACAATATAGTTCATTCATCCGGTCCTTTTTGTTTATTACTTTTTCGCATTTATTTTCCACTGCTGATAAACATATTATTTCACAATCTTCAGTTCATACTGTCTGGTTCCCAGACCAATCTTCTCTGCCTGATCCAGTGTTGCCTGCCATTCAATGTTCGGGTTGGAATCTTTGAAATGGTCGTGGTGGCAATGCCAGTCAGGTTTTGCCAGATGTTCTCCAAGCTGGCTGTTCTCGATCGGAGTTGCTTTCAGACAGGCATCTGCGCAGGCCTGATCCAGAGCAACCGGGTCAAAGCTTGCAAACATTCCGATATCAGGAAGGATTGGTGCATCATTTTCGCCATGGCAGTCACAGTTCGGGCTGATATCCTGAACAAGTGCTACATGGAAATGCGGACGGCCATGACAGACTGCCTGTGCATATTCTGCCATCTTACGGTCAAGAAGTTCATTCGCACTGCTGTTTGGATTGTATACTGCATCAAAACCGCAGGCTCCGATACAACGGCCGCAGCCTTTACATTTATCATAATCAATGACTGCTTTTTTATTCGGATATGTAATCGCATCACTTCCGCACTCTTTCGCGCAGCGACGGCATCCGCGGCAGAGTTCTTCATTTACTGCAGGTTTTCCGCTGGCATGCTGTTTCATCTTACCTGCGCGGCTTCCGCATCCCATTCCGATATTCTTCAGTGCACCGCCGAAGCCGGTTGCTTCATGTCCTTTGAAGTGGCTTAAGCTGATAAAAATATCTGCATCCATGATCGCATGTCCGATCAGTGCAGTCTGACAATATTCACCGTTAACTACCGGTACTTCTACTTCGTCTGTACCGCGTAAGCCATCACCGATGATAATCTGGCATCCTGTTGAAATGCTGTTAAATCCGTTGAGATTTGCGCACTCCAGATGCTCCAGTGCATTCTTACGGCTTCCCGGATAAAGAGTGTTGCAGTCTGTGAGGAACGGAAGTCCTCCCTGCTCTTTACAGAGATCAGCTACTGCTTTTGCGTAATTTGGGCGCAGGAAAGCCAGATTGCCAAGTTCTCCGAAATGCATTTTAATAGCCACGAATTTTCCATCCATATCAATGTCTTTGATTCCGGCTGTAACGCAGAGTTTCTTCAGTTTATCAAGCTGGCTGGTGCCAACCGGACATCTGAAATCAGTAAAATAAACGGTTGATTTTTCCATCGTTTTTTTCTCCTGTTTTTATTGATCAAAATTTGATTTTCTTTTTTATTTTATCACAAGATGCAGGTTCTTTTCGAGATATTTTTTCTTACATCTGTTCGTAAAATTTTGTCACCTTTTTGTATTCTGCAGGCAAAGTAATCTGCTCTACCACAACATCTCCATCTTCTGCATTGTGGTAACGGTAAATGTAAACGCCCTCCTGGATCTCATCTGCTTCGATCAGAGAAACTGCCAGATATCCCTGTCCTTCAAATTCAAAGGTATCCATGATTGCAAAATCCCGTTCTGTTCCGTCAGATACCGGGATGCTGATTACTTCATATTCTTCCATAGTATGTTTTCCTTTCATTTATAAGCAGTCTTATTCTTATTTTCGCTGTTTTTTATTGTAGCAAAGAGTGTTAATTATATCAATCCTATTTAACCGAATCAAGTAAGTCGTTACTGTTCACTCCGTTCACAGTAACAGTAAGGCCCCTGCGGGTTACAAAAAGAAAGACTGCACCTCCAATGAGCACAGCCTTTCCGGTTTGGTATATTTTATTCAGTTCTGCTTACAATTGCTTATGCCATAATCGGTTTTAATGCTTCTGCAAGCTTTTCTTTCTCAGCTTCTGCCTCTTCCAGATTCTTGCCGAGAGTTGTGTAATAGATCTTGATCTTTGGTTCTGTTCCGGATGGGCGGACAACTACTGTCTCGCCGTTATCCAGCTTGTAGATCAGTACGTTTGCTGCAGGAAGTCCTGTTTCTTCCGGTTTCTGGTAATCTGTTACTTTTACTATAGTATGACCTGCGATCTCTGTGAGAGGTTTGTCACGAAGTCCCTGCATCAGAGCTGACATCTTATCCATTCCGCTTAATCCCGGGAATTCGAAGCTGTCTACTTTGTTCAGGTAACGTCCGTACTGTGCATAGATCTCTTCCATTCTCTGTTTCAGGGAACTTCCGATGCTTCTGTAATATGCAGCCATTTCACAGATCAGCATAGATCCGATAACAGCATCCTTGTCACGTACATATGGTCCTGCAAGGTATCCGTAGCTCTCTTCAAATCCGAAGATAAATCTGTCTACTTCATCTGCTGCTTCAAGCTGTGCGATCTGATCGCCGATCCACTTGAATCCTGTAAGTACGCTTCTGAGTTCTACTCCATAGTGCTCTGCCACTGCATCTGCAAGTGGTGTGGAAACAATGGATTTCACTGCTACCGGGTTCTTTGGCATTGTACCTTTTTCGATACGGCCTGCACAGATATAGTCAAGAAGGAGTACACCTACCTCGTTACCTGTTACCAGTTCATAGGAACCATCCGGGCATTTCATTGCAATACCAACACGGTCTGCATCCGGGTCAGTAGCAAGCATAAGATCTGCTCCTGTCTCCTTGGCAAGCTTCAGTCCCTGCTCCAGCGCTGCGAAAATCTCCGGGTTCGGGTAGCTGCATGTGGTAAAATAGCCGTTCGGGTATTCCTGTTCCGGAACAATCGTTACATCTGTGATTCCGATATCCTTCAGGATCTGGGTTACCGGCACAAGTCCGGAACCATTCAGCGGGCTGTAAACCAGCTTCAGTCCTGCTGTCTTGCAAAGACCCGGACGAACCTGGCGTGACTCGATTGCATCGTAAAGAGCACGTTTGCAGTCGTCACCAACAAAGCGGATCAGACCTTCCTCAACGCCCTCTGCAAAGGACATATATTTAGCTCCAGTCAGAACATCCGTCTTCTGAATCTCTTCGTATACGATCGCTGCTGCATCATCCGTCATCTGACAGCCATCCGGTCCGTATGCTTTGTAACCATTATATTTTGCCGGATTGTGGGACGCTGTCACCATAACTCCTGCATTACACTGATAATAACGTGTCGCAAAAGAGAGTGCCGGAACCGGCATCAATGCATCATAAATTCTTACTTTGATCCCATTGGCAGCAAGAACACCTGCAGCAGTCTTTGCAAATACATCACTCTTAAGACGGCTGTCATAACTGATCGCAACAGTCTGCGTTCCACCCTGCGTCTTAACCCAGTTTGCAAGTCCCTGCGTAGCCTGTCGTATCACATAAATATTCATGCGGTTTGTTCCGGCTCCAAGTACACCGCGAAGTCCAGCTGTTCCAAACTTCAGTGCAACTGCAAAACGTTCCTTGATCTCATCATCATTTCCTTCGATTCTGGATAACTCCGGCTTCAGATCCGGATCTTCAAGATCTGCTGCCAGCCAACGCTTAAACTCTTCCTGATACATACTTATCACTCCTACCTACTTTTTCTACTAGCTTGTCCGAGACAACACCAACCATAATATACCATGATTCTTATTTAACATCAATAAAACTCCGGCATTTTAAACCGGAGTTTTGATGAAATTTATTCTCATTTTTCGACGTTTTTATGTATCTTCCTGTCGGAGCAGAAACTCTTTTGCAAAAAAATATTTCTCCTGTCTTCTCAAATCCCTCTCTGTCACTTCAATCAGACGGGTCAGATCGCTGTTATGTTCCAGATCTGCCAGTTTAACTTTTCTCGCAATCTGATTTCCACTCAGTCGTTCAATATAAGCCATATATGGTACATCTTTCTCTCTGGTCAGCAGCCTGACTGCCTCCAGCACACCTGTCGGAAACCCCTCTGCCTCAAGTTCTTTCAGTGTCCACTTCGTATCTTCCACCACATCATGCAACAAAGCAGAGATGACAGAAGTCGTCCCCAAACCGATCTCTTTCACAGCAATTTTAGCAACAGCCAAAGGATGAAGAATATAAGGTTCTCCGGACCTTCTCTTCACACCTTTATGAGCTTCATTGGCAAATTCGAAAGCTTCTTTGATTTTTTGTCTGTTCTCTTTAGAAGTCTCTTTTCGTAACGATTTCAATAAATCTTCAAAAGCTTCTTTAATCTGTTCTTGTTCTGTCATAGATATTAGCTGCCTCCGACAACGATACTAATTGTTTTGCACGACATTTAATCTTCCAACCGATACCTTGTCAAAGATAGTGAAAGGCAAGAGCAAAAACAACAAACTTGTTTGATGATTTTACCGAGCCGCATCCTATCTTATCCAAAGATATAAAAAAATAATTGAGATACTGCTAAAAGATTTCAACTTAACACATAAAAATTCTTTGTGAACTAATTTCTTCCTTCAAAAATAAACCGGCCATCCGATCGAACAATTCTGTTTTTTCAGTGGTTAAATAACTTCGCCTGCTGTCCTTACCCAATCTCCGGTCGATCTCAGGATGCCGTTTCAAATA
>OJNP01000907.1_pt1 | contig 17377 bp, 16 predicted proteins | sample 1597921 | NCBI WGS metagenome assembly OJNP01 (sample SAMN01915213, study PRJEB22387) | human gut metagenome | isolation source: stool | host: Homo sapiens | place: USA | reverse complement strand
GCACCTTTTGCAATCTCTGTGATATCTGTGACATTCGGTGTTAACTTCATGATCACAGGCTGTTTTGCAATCTTTTTGATCTGAGCGGTAAGTTCCTCTACATGATGTGCATCCTGACCAAATGCAAGGAATCCTGCGTTTACATTCGGGCAGGAAATATTAATCTCCATCATATCAATTGGCTGATCTGCCAAACGTTCCACCACTGCCAGATATTCTTCCGGCGCATGACCGCATACATTTACAATGATCTTTGTATCATACTGTTTCAAAAAAGGAATATCCCTCTCACAGAAAAGATCGATACCAGGATTCTGCAGACCAATCGCATTCATCATGCCTCCGTAAACTTCAGCCACACGCGGAGTCGGATTTCCGGCCCACGGGACATTGGCTACGCCCTTGGTTGTCACTGCTCCCAGCTTATTAATATCTACATAATCAGCAAATTCTGCTCCTGAACCAAAGGTTCCGGATGCCACTGTTACCGGATTTTTCCACTCTACGCCGGCAATATTTACACTCATATCCATCAGATTTCCACCTCCGTAGAAAGAAATACCGGGCCATCCTTGCAGATTCTCTTATTATTCACATTGCTATGTGCATCTTTTTCTCTGGATTTGCACACACAGGCAAGGCAGGCACCGATTCCGCATGCCATACGTTCCTCCAGGGAAATATAACATTCAATCCCATTTTCTTCGGCATATTTCTTGATTGCACGAAGCATCGGAGTTGGTCCGCAGGCATAGATCACGTCCGCTTCCAGAGCATTCTCTCTGATAGCATCCATAACATTGCCTTTTGTTCCCACACTGCCATCCTCTGTGGCAATATAAAGTGTTCCCGCCGCCTCAAATTCCTCTCTGAGGAACGTATGACAGTCCCTGTATCCTGCAATGATCTGTTTTTTCTCACATTTCATCTGCTTTGCAAGTTCCAGGATCGGAGGAACACCGATTCCACCACCCATAAGGAAAACTTTTTTCCCCTCAGCCTTCTCTACAGGAAAACCATTTCCCAGAGGTCCCAGTACCGGAATGGTATCTCCGGCTTTCATCTGTGAAAATTCATCGGTTCCGGTTCCCTGTCCGGTCACTCTGTAAACCAGATGAAGACGGCCATTTTCTTTGTCAATCTCACAAAGACTGATCGGTCTGGGAAGAATTTTGGATTTATCATTTGTATAAAGAGATACAAACTGTCCTGGTTTCGCATCTGCTGCAATTCTGTCAGTCTGGATCCACATACTGTAAATGCCTGCACCAATGCTCTCCTGACTTACAACAGTGCAGATTTCTCTTGTCTTTTCGCTCATTTCATGCCTCCTAGCGATTGTTTAAAGCAGTACTGATGTCTTCGATCATATCTTTTACCGCCTGGCGGGATGCATCTGCATAATTTAATTCACCAAAGGAAGCATATTTTTCCTGTTTGTAAGCTGCAATGATTCCTCTGGAGGAATTGACGATCGCACCAAGTCCGTCTTCATTAAAGAAATGAACAAGATCGGCACCTTTTCCGCCCTGTGCACCATATCCCGGTACCAGGATGAAGGTTTTCGGCATGATCTTACGGAGAGTTTTTCCCATTTCCGGATAGGTTGCACCTACTACAGCACCTACATAGCTGTATTCATTTCCCATATGTGATTCTCCCCACTGGGCAACCTTCTCTCCAACCCACTCATAAAGCGGACGTCCGTCAATGATTCTGTCCTGAAACTCTCCGCTGGACGGATTGGATGTTTTTACGAGTACAAAAAGCCCTTTGTTCTCTTCTTTACATACATCGATAAACGGGTTGACACTGTCAGATCCCATATATGGATTGATTGTCGCAAAATCTTCGTCAAAACCTGCGATTCTGTTACTTCCCACCTGAACTTTACCCAGATGTCCGACTGCATATGCAGCAGATGTGGAACCAATGTCACCTCGTTTGATATCTCCAATAACTACCAGACCTTTTTCTTTGCAATAATCAATGGTGTTCTTATATGCCATTAAGCCCGGAATACCAAACTGCTCATACATTGCGATCTGTGGTTTCACTGCAGGGATCAGATCGCTGATCGCATCAACGATTCCTTTATTATACTGCCAGATAGCTTCTGCTGCTCCCTCTAATGTTTCCCCCAGTTCAGAAAAAGCTTTCTTCTGAATATGCTGCGGGATATAGTTGAGCATCGGATCCAGTCCTACTACGATAGGAGCGTTTGTTTTTTTAATGTTTTCAATAAGTTTGTTGATCATGAGTCTTTCCTCCTGAATATTGATATGGTATTTTTATGCATTCTGGTATACAACTTTTCCATCACAGATTGTATAGAGAATTTTTCCCTTTACTTTCCATCCGTCAAATGGTGTGTTGCGTCCTTTGGAAGCAAATTCATTTTTATCTATTTTATATTCGTGATCAATGTCTGCAATGACAATGTCTGCCGGATGTCCCTTCTGAAGTGTACCTCTGTCACTTCCCAGAATCTGTGCTGGGTTCCAGCTCATTTTCTCAATAAGCTGTGAGATTGTAAGAATTCCAGTTTCTACAAGTGCAGTATAAGACAATGCAAAGCTTGTCTCAATTCCCACAATGCCAAAAGCCGCATTCCGGATAGAGCCTGTCTTCTCCGGCACTGCATGAGGTGCATGATCTGTACTGATCACTTTAAAGGAACCATCCTTCAGTCCTCGGATCAGTGCATCTACATCTTTCTTCGTACGAAGAGGAGGGTTCATCTTATAGTTTGGATCATCACATTTAATATCATCGGAAGTGAGGATAAAATGATGCGGGCAAACCTCTGCTGTGATATTGTCCAATCCCTCTTCCTTCACAATCTCCATCATCTTCGCAACACCTTCTGTGGAACAATGGCACAGATGCAGTCTTGCCCCTGTCTCTCTGGCAAGAAGAATATCTCTCGCTGCGATCACATCCTCAACTGCATTGCAGATACCTGGCAGACCAAGTCTCCGCGCATTCTCATCCTCATTCATACATCCATCACCGCGCAGATCAATATCCTCACAGTGAGCAAAAATCGGAACATTGAATTTCTCTGCCACTTCCATAGCTTCTTTGCAAAGCCTGGTATTCATAACAGATTTGCCGTCTTCAGATAATGCCGGGATTCCCGCTTTTACCATTCCTTCGATATCAGAAAGTTCCTGTCCCTTCTCCCCCTGCGTAATGGCACCTGCCTGGAGCACATGAATGCCGGCAAGCTGTTTTGCCTTATTATGCACATAATTTACACGATCCGGACTGTCAATTACCGGTGTTGTATTCGGCATTGCAACAACCGTTGTCACACCACCTCTTGCAGCAGCCCGGGAACCTGTCTCTATATCCTCTTTCTGTGTCTGTCCCGGATCTCTGAAATGAACGTGAAGATCGATCAGTCCCGGCATTACCAGACATCCCTTCGCATCTATTACTCTGTCGCTTTTATCTTTTATTTTAAGTTTCTCACCGATCTCGGTGATCACGCCATCTTCCAGATAAATATCGCCTTTTTTATCAGTGTCAGTAGCCGCATCTACGATACGTCCTCCCTGAATCAGAATACCCATGCAATTCTCTCCCTTCGTTGTCGTTTGACAATAACTTTCTGATATACATAATACACGAAACTTCTTCTTTTATAAAGCCTTTTTTTACTGATGTGCAGTCTTTTTTGCTTGACAATTCAAAATGCGGGAGATATAATCAGTTCATATCTGGATTATTTAATGTATAGTCACTGGTTTTTAGAGATTATATAACAGTATATAATCTGTAAAATCTGGTGATTTTTTTATTTGCCAGAAACTATATAATTTTTTTATTTTTTATGGAGGTAACAACATGAACAAGGGAACTGTAAAATGGTTCAACGCAGAAAAAGGTTACGGATTTATCACTGGTGAAGACGGTGCAGACGTATTTGTACATTTCTCCGCTATCAATGGTGAAGGATTCAAATCCCTTGAAGAAGGACAGGCTGTAACATACGACTTAACAGAAGGCGCTCGTGGTATGCAGGCTGCAAACGTTACAAAATTATAATTTATAATCTTTGTTAACGCGAGAGGATTGAATTCCGCACTTTTCTATACGGATTAAACCTCAAAAAAATCCCCGGATCATCCGGGGATTTTTTTATTGCTTTTCTTCTGTGAATCCATCAGAGATTCAATTTCTATTTAGCATCTGCGCTGTCTGCATCCGTTGTTGAATCTGCTGTTTCTGCAGCTTTATCGTCTGCTACATTTGTATCATCTGCTTCTTCAGATTTATCTGCGGTTTCCGTTTCAGAATCATCTGCGGTTGTGTCTGCTGCATCAGCATCTTCACTGTCTGTATCAGTGGAAGCTGTTGTATCTTCTTCCTCCGCTGTATCTGCATCAGTGCTGTCTGTACCATCGGATGCATCTGTTGACAGATTCGAAATGTAATTGTCAAGTGCAGTAGTATCCATTACTGTATTCTGAACCACATTCTCTTTGGCTCCTGTCACTTTTACATATGCAGAATAACCAATCCATGCAACAATCACAACACAAATGAATGCCCAGGCAAACATTTCCAGTCCAAAAAGTACTTTTTCTTTTCTGTCTGTTTTGTTATGCAGTCCTTTTCTGGCCTTATAAGCATCGACTTTCTTCTGGCTCATGATAGATCTCCTTTGCATCAATATTTCGTATTTTCTGATTATAGCACACTTTACTGCAAAAGAAAACAATTAGTTTATACTGCAACGATCACTCCGCCGTCATTTGCATACATAGAACTTACACCCGCTGTATCAAGGACTACGATCTTTGCAAGTTTCATTCTCTCTTCAAAAGCCTCTTTGAGCACCTGTGCTCTTGCCGGACAATTGCAGTGACTGATGGCAAGAACCTTCTCTGCACTGTCCGGGGTTTTCTCGATTACCTGCTCTACAAGCTTGATCAGAGCACGATTCATGCCTCTTGCCTGATCCAGCTGGCAGATATTTCCATCATCCGTAGAACCCATGACCGGTTTGATTTTCAATGCACTGGCCACTAACGCTTTCACTTTGCTCAAACGGCCGTTCTTTCTCAAAGTATCAAGATTCTCAAGTATAAAAAATGTATGCTGTCCTTCAATATAATGTTCCACAGTTGAAACAACTTCTTCAAAACTCATCCCTGCTTCTTCGCATTCCTGTATCTTCATTCCGATCAGGCTTTCCCCGATGGATGCGGAACGTGAATTAAACACATGTATTTTTTTATCCGGATGGTCTTCCATAATAAGATCTCTGCCAAGTAACGCACTGTTATAGGAACCACTCAGCTCAGAAGACAAAGTCACTGCATAAATATGCTCAGCCTCGCAGTCATATGCTCTCATATATCTCTCAGGTGACGGGCAGGCTGATTTCGGACATTCCGGGCAGGCTGCCACTTTATCAATAAACTCTGCCTGATTAAATGTTTCATCATCTATGATCTGTTCAGCTCCTACCATCAGAGTCAGTGGAATGGATTCAAAACATTCATCTTTCTTCCATTCGTCCAAAAGTTCTCCACAACTATCTATGATAATCTTATATCTCAATTATATCGTCCTCTTTTCCATTATATGTAGTATTCAATACCAGATATATCTTATCACACCGCTTTACGTTTGAAAAGACTTTTTAATAAAAACACTGTTCTTTTTTTCAAAAGTGCTTTATAATAAAAAGACGCTTCCCGCAAAGTGCAGGAAGCGCTGCCTGATCCACAAAATATGTTCAGAAATATGCAGCAATCCAGAAGTCTTTTTTTAATTCTGAACAGCTGTAAATCATGTTATCAGAGAGGTGTTGTATGCTTGCTTTAAAAATTACTGATGTAAAAGATTTTATGAATAAACTCCTGATCGGTGAGGTATTTGACCGTTTTTCTCTTGTCGAGGCATCTGTGACAACCTTCAACACTTTTACCATAAACGGAAAACTTCATTACGATTTCTTTGATACTGACACAAAGGCTGCTTTTGAGGAGAATTCCACAGAATATTCCCTGTGGCATGATGTAAAACCTTATTGTTTTTCTATCATACGCGGCAGACGCACACCTTTGAATTTCAGGATTGTATTTGAACTTTCTCATGATCAGACACAGTCGTTGTTAAAAAATGAACAGCATATTGCAGATATTCCTGTGCAAAGCTTTTATCTGAATATCCGGTACAAGAACCAGGCCCTTTTATGTACAACAGGTGTTTCTTATACTTCATTCAGTCCGGATAAACGTCTGGAACATCTCTGGGATGATTCCATGACTGTTTTTCTCTCCAGTCATCACATTCCCTGTGAGAAATTATGAGTAGATTCTGTTATCAGTCTTTATCCGAATAACGCAGATAATAGACCAGAATATCTATAAACTCACTGTTCGTCGGTTTATCTGCCATTGTACACCCTGCCATTTCTTCCAGTGTATCCTTATGATTCATCCAACATAAGTTTACCAGTGTTCTTATGTTGTGTTCTACATTAGACGGCGTTGATTTATATTTTCTTGCAATGACCGGATAAATATCTTTGGTGACTTTTACCGGTCGCTCATAAATTTTCTGTGCCATTTCTACTGCATCCACAACATAATAATATCCTTTATACTTTGATGTTGCACCCAATTTTCTAATAACTCCATAAACTGCACTCATACATCGTTCCTCCTGTAACTTCCATAATCTGTGTTTTTACAGATTTGGATATCTCATTTATTTACACACATTTCTCTATAAGTAAATGAAAGTCACGATATTGGCTGCCCGGAAGCACCATTGCAGTCACTATTCTCTGTAACCCGTTATATCTTCTGCGGATTCGGCATATTCATTAAAATATCGGCAACTTAATAATAGGAATTCATAAGACATTTGTCAATACCAATGTAATTGTTTTCCACAAAAATAAGGAGCAAAAGTTATTCTCTGCTCCTTATTTGATATTCTGCTATTCTGACAGGCGTATCTGTCCTCTCATTGATCTGCCGGCAAATTGCCTGCTTTCTATCTTATTTTGCAACCATCAGCAAAATTTCATTGCTTCTCTGAACAAATCTGGTCATTTCGTCCGGTGAAAGCTGTTTATGGCTCATCATCGCAAGGTCATACAACTGTTCACAGATAAGCGGAGCCTTGTCAGATTCCTGATTCTCTGCCAGATATTTAACCAATGGATGATTCGCATTCAGAACCAGTGTTTCCTGTCCGCCAAACATATTCGGATCCATTCCATACATATTATACATCTTCATCATATCCTGCATACGGCGGCTCTCTTCGGAAAGAGTCATCATTGCTGATACATTTTCATTTTTCAGATTCTCAACATGTACTTCCAGTTTATCTTTATTAAGGCTCTTGCGGAAAAGTTCTGTCAGTGCTTTGACAGTTTCTTCATCGGCAGTACCCTCACCCTTCATTTCTTCGGTCAGATCCGCATCAATACGCTTAAACTGTACTTCCTGATGTTTCTGCTCAAGACTGGAAATAAATGCACTGTCAATATTATGTTTCAGGATAACGGCATCTTTTCCTGCTTCCTTAAACATATTGATATACTGACTCTGCTGAACTTCATCAGTTACATAGAAAATTACTGTCTTCTCAGGTTCTTTCGCTTCCGCATTGTCTTTGTTTTCAGACTCTGCTGTATCTTCTTTCTTTTCTTCTGTCTGAGCCTCAGTTTCTTCTGTTTCTTTTTTATTCTCTTCAATGCAGTCCTTTAATGTGAGATATTTGCCATCAAGGTTCTTAAAGAGTACATAATCTCCCATTTTCTCTGCAAATTTAGCATCTTTAATACAGCCATATTTAATAAACGGGCTGATATCATCCCAGTATTTCTCATAAGATTCTCTGTCAGTCTTGCACATTCCGGTAAGCTTATCTGCCACTTTTTTGGAAATGTATTCAGAAATCTTCTGTACAAATCCGTCATTCTGCAATGCGCTTCGTGACACGTTCAATGGAAGATCCGGACAATCGATCACACCTTTCAGAAGAAGCAGGAATTCAGGAATTACTTCCTTGATATTATCTGCGATAAATACCTGATTGTTATAGAGTTTGATCGTTCCTTCAATGGAATCATACTCTGTATTGATCTTCGGGAAGTACAGGATACCTTTTAAATTAAACGGATAATCCATATTCAGATGTATCCAGAATAACGGTTCCTTATAATCCATAAATACCTTGCGGTAGAATTCCTTGTATTCATCATCTGTACATTCATTTGGATGCTTCATCCAGAGCGGATTAATATCACTGATAGAAACCGGACGTTTATTGATCTTTACTTTATCCTTTGCAGGAGAAATTTCAACAACTTCCTTTTCACCTTTATCATTTTCTTTTTCTTCTGTCTTTGCTTCCTCATGAATATGTTCAACAACTACATCATCGTCTCTTAACTCAGATTCATCAATTGTCTCATATTCCTGAGGTGCATTTGCTTTGGAAAGGTAAATATGAACCGGCATGAAGGAACAGTATTTCTCAAGGATCTCACGCATACGGTACTCATTTGCAAATTCCAGGCAGTCTTCATTCAGGAACAGGGTGATTTCTGTACCAATCGTATTCTTGTTACCTTCCTGGATATCATATTCTGTTCCGCCATCGCAGGACCAGTGTACAGGCTGTGCACCTTCTGTATAGGAAAGTGTATCAATATGCACTTCATCCGCCACCATAAATGCAGAATAAAATCCAAGTCCAAAATGACCGATCATCTGATCATCTGTAGTTTTGTCTTTATATTTCTCAAGAAACTGAGTTGCACCTGAAAAAGCAATCTGGGTAATGTATTTCTCTACTTCATCAGCAGTCATGCCAATACCATTATCGATGAATTTCAGAGTTTTCTCATCAGGATTAACAATTACCTGAATCTCCGGTTTGTATCCTTCCGGAAAAGTATATTCTCCCATTACTTCCAGTTTTTTCAGTTTAGTGATCGCATCGCATCCGTTGGAGACCAGCTCTCTTACAAAAATATCATGATCGGAATATAACCATTTCTTGATGATTGGGAAAATATTTTCACTGTTAATTGATAAATTTCCATGTTTTACAGCCATGCTGTCCACACTCCTTTTTGTTTTTAATCATTTGCCGCAACTTTATCTGTCAATATACTGCATTCTTATCTGCTCTGCCTCCGGAGCCAAAACTATCCTCTCCTGTTTATCCTTTGAAATAGCTTTTGACTCCTGTAAGTTGCTTCTCTGAAAGATATAGTAATACCATTTATTCCAAAAGTCAAGAAAAAATTAGCACTCACCAAAAATGAGTGCTAATAATTTTATATTTTACATATTCCCCTGTATTTTTTCTTCAGATAACTCTTATTTCTTTCGTCTTTTGTATACCACAACTCCCACAATACATCCTGCTGCAATCGCCAGAATAATCACAAACGGTGTGATATTAGTCGTATCTCCTGTCTTTACCGCTGATTTCGCAGTTGCTCCATTCGGCTGCGGAGTCGGAGTTGCAGTCACAGTCTGCGCCTGTGTAATACTGAAATTCACCTGTTTAGTATCCTGCTCCCCTGTATTCTTCCATTCACTTCCATTATACTTCTGACGGTCAAATGTAACTGTCAATGTGTAGGTTCCGGCCTTCGTAATTCCAAATGCAGCAGTATAAGGTGCACTGCTCCAGCTATTTGTATTGATCACTTTCCAGTTATACGGTACATAGCGGACATCTCCCTTTCCCGGACTTTCATTGTCCATACCCGCTCCGACTGCTGTAAATGTAATCTTTGACTGTGTTGTGTATCCATCTGAACTGATTCCTGTAATCTTATTATCTGCCGGATCTGCAATTTTCGCCTTGCGGGTAGCTTTAACCGTAAACTGAACTTTCACTTCTGCACTGATCTGCTGTTCATTATCAATCACAACTGACTCTGTATAGGAGCCGGCCTTTAAACCCTCCTTCGGGCGGATTTTAAATGTACAGCTCTCCCCCGGTGCAAGCTCTGTGGCTGAAAGTTTCCCGATTTTAAAGTTTTTACCTGACGGTGCATTTAAAGTTACATTTGTATTCCCCTCATTCGTCACTGTAACTTTCTGCGCTTCCGGTGCCTCACTATATCCTTCTTTTGCTTTTCCAAAATTCAGTTCTTCCGGTGTTACGGATAATTTATAAATCTTTTTCACTTCCGAAACAGTCGCAGAAGCTTTGATCGTTGTCAATACATCCTCCTGTCCTTCCGAACTGGTCTGGGCTATCTGAATACTGTCCAGATAATTGCCGACTTTCAGACCGGTCACCGGTACTGCTGTAAATGCAGCAGAATCTCCCGGCTCCAGCACTGATGCCGAAAGTTCCCCAATATCAAAATACTCTGCATATGGCTGCATCAGCGAAACAGTTGTATTTCCTGTATTGGTAAGTGTAATGGTCGTCGCTTCAGGAGTATCATAACCTTCCTTCAGATCATCATAACTGAAAGATTCCGGATCTGCCTGAACTGCTGTGATCTGTTCCTGTTCTGCCTCTTTTACAGATACTTCCGCAGTTACCTGCGCTGCCACTTCCGAATCCTCTTCACTTTCAAATATCAGGGTATCACTGTAATCCCCCTTCGTCAGACCGGTTTTTGGCTGTACCATGAACATAAGAGAATCACCTTTTGCAATCTGTATTCCTGATACAGCTTCACTTCCATCTTCGTTCATCACCTCAAAATAATCTGATTTCGGTATCTTTAAAGTGACAGTTCCATCCCCTGTATTTGTTACAGTTACGGACAGTGTCTCATTGGCCTGTGTATAATTTTCTTCGATATCGCTGAAATTAAGACTTCCTGTATTTACCTCAAGAGACTGTGCCTCAAGAGATGCATCTGCATTGTCACCTGCCGATGGAGCCTCGCTGTCATCCGGCGTCTCTGTCGGTTCTGCAGAAGGCTCATCCGAAGGCTTCAGATCTTCGTCATCTGATGAATCATCCTCACCTTCAACTGCAATCTTCGCTTCAAAAGAAACCTCAATACCTTCTTCCGTCCGGTATGTGATCATATCATCATATTCACCCGGTTCCAGTCCTTCTCTCGGCTGTATCCATACGCTTACAGATTCACCTGCACTCAGCGGTTCTGTAATATCCTGAACCATAAAATGTTCCGGACTGATCTCCTGAAAATTCAAGTTCTCATTTCCGGTGTTCGTAATCTGCACATACTGTGCTTCCACATCCTCAAGATCACTCTTTACTGTTCCAAAATCACAAATCTGATCTTCGCTGTCCTCTACAGTGGCAGTCGCTTCGTAAGTCTTTTTATCTTTATCATCTTCACCTGCTGCCTGTCCATCTTTCTCTGATCCATCTGTCTGCACATTTCCGTTCTCATCCACCTGCAGCTGATCTTCTGTATAAATTTTCATCTGGGAATCATCAGTACCTTCTGTTGTTTCCTCCGGCTGACCTTTTGTGTTCTGAGATTCATCTTCCTGTTCATTCCCTGCATTCTGCTGTACATCTTCTGTTCTATCTACATCCTGATTTTCAGAATCCCGACTGCCTTCTGCATTATCTGCTGTTTCTTCCAGCTGTGCATCCTCTGTTCCATCTGCCGTTTCTGCCTGCTGTGTATCCTCTGCTTTCGCCTCTTCTTCAGTTGCAGCTACCTCTAACGTCTTTGCAGTAAGAGTACCTGTCAGTCCGCTTCCATCTACAGGGGTCAGATCAAGCACCAGTCTGCATCCCAAATCATCCTGAGTGATCGTATAGGTCTTCTCAGTACCTACCTGTGTTAACTCCTTCTCCCCGGTCTGTCTTGACCAGGAAAAAGTAAAATCTTCATCCGTAACCTCTTCCGGTGTAACCTTTGCATAATCTGCACTCACTACTACGCCTACAGCTGCCAGTCCCTTAATCTTAAGCTTACCGCCCAATTCTCCTGACGGAGCTGCCGCAAAAACCATGGATGGAATCATTGAAATAACCATCATCACAGTCATTACAACTGCAAGAAATCTCTTTCTCTCCATCTGTAGTCCTCCTTTTCATTTATAATAAAATTTGTAATTATTCAGCATCCGCTCTGAAGGTACTGAATAATTACAGTTCTGTGATGCTTCTGCGTCTGTCTGCCCTTTTCATTCCCATCACAGACCACAGCATCGTTTTTTCTCTGTATAAAAGCATTATAGCATCACATTTTCCGGAAATGTAATCTGTATTTTCTCCCTTAAAACAACTTCAGCCCCTGAGTATCAGAGTTCAATTTTCTCCAATATTCAGGGACCGAACTGTGTTTTACAGTTATTTCTCCGATATATCACGTGATATCCATAATTTGACCGAACAGTTTTTATCCTTCTACTATCAGATATTTTCCATCCGGCAGAGCAAATACTTCACTTGCATCTTCCAGTTCTTCATCTGACATTCCTTCCACATCAGCGCCTGACTCTTCCAGATATTCTCTCACTTCTTCAATAGAATCCACAACCTGCGCCATGCAATCCTCAAGGAATGCTTCCGCTGCTTCATATGATTCTGCTACCGCCTGTGGAAAAAGCTGCTCCTGATTTTCAAGAAACGTATTAATACATTCTTCTGTAAACAATTTAAATAACCTCCTCAATCTTTCCCTTTGCCCGGATCAGCTTCTCAAGGACCGGTTCAACCTGTTTTGTCATATAGGACGTAGCTGCCCGTACCCCCTCCTTGGAATGCTCCATGGCAAAGCCATATTTTACCGCTTTAAGCATCTCTATATCATTATATTCGTCTCCGAACGCAATACATTCTTCTGGCGAAATATGATATCTTTTCTGATATTCTCTGATTCCTTTTGCCTTGTTTGTTCCAAAAGGAATAAAATCAATCCACTCATTTCCCGAAGTGACAACAACACATTCTTTTCCAAATCTATCCATCCAGTATTTCACAGATTCTTCTGTAAGGCCGGCCGGTTCAAACACAGCCAGCTTCATGATAGGAGCCGTCATCTCTTCCATGCTGTTTACAAATCTGCATTCATTTTTTACTTCATATAACATATGGTCATGAAATCTCTTTGTCTTCGGCATCAGGTAGTGGTAATCCTTTGCAGAACAGGTAAACTCGGCATCCTTCTTTTCCAGGATTGCAGAAATAATCTCCCCTGCCAGCTTTCTGTCAAAAGAATCCTGATACAGTACCTCTCCATGATCCACTGCCAGTGCACCATTCTCCGAAATATAGGAAATCTCTGAAGCAACAGGCGCAAACAGCTTTGTCATATTCGGATATTGTCTTCCACTGGCTGCCACAAACATAATCCCCAGTTCCTCTAACTGCCTGATCAGCGAAAAAATTTCTTCAGGCAGAGACTGTGCCTTATGTAAAAGTAACGTCCCATCCAGATCACTTGCAACCAGCTTAATCATTTCCATGTTCCTCGCAAATCTTTACCAGATCTGTCGGTTTCTCAGCGACAAGATCTGCTCCATTCTCATTCAGTTCTTTTCGGTCACGAAAGCCCCATAGCGCACCTACTGTATACATTCCTGCTGCTTTACCGGTCTTCATATCTGTACTTGTATCTCCCACATACATGCATTCTTCCGGTTTTACACCAAATTTCTCCGCAACCATAAGCGGACCATCAGGTGCCGGTTTCCTGCGGATTGCTTCACTCTGACCGACTACCATATCAAATTCCCCGTCAAAAAGCTGCGCAATTACTTTCACAGCTGCAGGATGAGGTTTATTTGAACAAACTGCCAGCTTCATTCCATGTTCCTTCAATTTCTTTAAGGTTTCCGGCATTCCCTTATAGGGAACTACTTTATACATCGGATCTGCTTCAAACATTTCCCGGTAAAGCTTCTGTCCCTCATCATAATGCGCAAGTTCCGGATCCCCCGCATCCTTAAGTGCGCGGCGGATCAGCATATTTGCCCCTTCTCCGCTGTAATATCTGAAATTATCCACCGGAAGTGTTTTCAACCCGAATTTTTCCATAATAATATTAGTCACATAAGCCATGGAATCCAGCGTATCAGCCAGTGTTCCATCCAAATCAAATATACATGCTTTAATCATCTTTTGTCATCCTCTTAAGTTAATTCCTGATTTCTTCATTTCATAAAATAATCTGGCAACCGGGAGTCCTACCACATTATTGTAATCTCCGCTGATCCCCTTTACATAAATTCCGAAAAGTCCCTGGATGCCATAGCTTCCAGCCTTATCCATAGGCTCTCCTGTAGCAACATACTCTCTGATCTCCTCATCTGAAACCGGATAAAACGTCACATCTGTACTTTCATAAAAAGTATGTTCTGTCCAGACTTTTTCTTTCTTTTCCCATACAGAAACGCCGGTATATACCTGATGAGTATTTGCCTGAAGTTTCTTTAATGTATTCACTGCATCCTCTGTATCATGAGGTTTGCCAAGGATCACATTCTCAAACACTACCACTGTGTCAGATCCGATCACAATTGTTCCGTCGGCACTATCTTTCATAGTGCGGATAACAGAAGCTGCTTTATCCGAAGCCAGCTGTTTTACTGCCTCTCCCGGATTGTCTGAGATACGATTCTCATCACCTGATGCAGGCAGCACTTCAAAATCCACGCCAGCCCGTTCCAACAGTTCTTTTCGTCTGGGTGAAGCAGATGCCAAAATAATTTTTCTCATAATAACCTCTTCTTTCCTGTCATAGTATACCTTGTATCTTTTTGGTATGCAACTGCTTTCATTAACTCTTTCCATAAAATTTCGCTTTCCTTTTTATCTGAAAAGTATTAAAATAACAATAACCTATAGCTGAATAAAATGGTGTCAGGAGTAAAAGATATTTTTATCCTGACTCGCTGTCAAAAATAGGAGAATATCAGAAAGGAGTTTATGATTATCATGGCTAAAATTAATAAATACTGGGGATATGTTGCAATAGGTGCCCTTACAGCAGCTGCTGCCGGTGCTGTAGCTGCCCTTATTGCCAAAAAAGGATCCTGTAAAGAGGATTTTGATTTTGAAGATGACTTTGATGATTTCGATCTGACTGATGAAAAGGAAACTGCTAAGGAAGATCAGGAACCTGCCGAAGATTTCCAGTCCTGGGAACATACAGGCGAGCAGTCTGCAACAGATGACATCGAAAGCGAAGAAGCTGAAGAAGCTGCTGATACAGACGATTCTGAGAAGTCTTCCGATAAAGCTGCTGAAGTTGAGATTAAAGATGCAGAAGAGGAAGAAGATGCCGATGAACCCGAGAATTTTGAAGAGACTATGGACGCTGCATCTGAATCTGAAGAATAAACGTTACCGTTCACAGTAACGTAACCAAAAAGGAATGTTACTTCACGATTATACAATCGTAAAAGCAACATTCCCTTTTTATTCTGATTATATTACTATTTCAGTCTCATTATGCTTTCGGAAGTTTAAATGAGCTCTTCAGAGACACGATACGGTTGAATACCGGTGCACCCTCTTTAGAATCATGGATATCTGCACAGAAAAATCCTGTTCTTACGAACTGGAAGCTGTCATAGCCTTTTGCTTCCATAAGTGCTGGTTCTACATATGCAGTAACTTTTGTCAAAGAGTTCGGATTTACATTCAGAGAACCATCTTCTTTGTTGTATACACCCTTCTCCTCGTCTACGATATTCTCATAGAGACGTACTTCTGCTTTTCCTGCCTGACTTGCTTCTACCCAGTGAATGGTTCCTTTTACTTTTCTGCCATCCGGCGCATTGCCACCCTTTGTTGCAGGATCATAAGTACAGTGTACAACACGTACAGTTCCATCTTCATCAGCTTCATATCCTGTACAGGTTACAAAATATGCATTCATAAGACGAACCTCTGTGCCCGGGAACATTCTCTTATATTTCTTAGGCGGATCTACCATGAAGTCTTCTCTCTCAATATAGAGTTCTCTGCCAAACGGTATTTTACGGGTTCCCAGTTTTTCATTCTCCATATTATTCGGAGCTTCCAGATATTCTACTTCGCCTTCCGGATAATTATCGATCACAAGCTTGATCGGATCAAGAACAGCCATCAGACGTGGACGTTTCAGTTTCAGATCCTCACGGATGCAATATTCAAGCATTGCATAGTCAACAGAGCTGTTTGCTTTGGATACACCGCAGAGTTCTACAAACATTTTGATGGATTCCGGTGTAAATCCACGGCGGCGCAGTGCTGCGATGGAAACCAGACGCGGATCATCCCATCCGTCTACGATGCCTTCCTCTACCAGTTTCTTGATATAACGTTTACCTGTAACTACATTTGTCAGATACAGTTTTGCAAACTCAATCTGCTTCGGTGGCTGTGGGTATTCCAATTCTTTTACAACCCAGTCATACAGTGGTCTGTGATCCTCAAACTCCAGCGTACAGATGGAATGTGTGATTCCCTCAATCGCATCCTCGATGGGATGGGCGAAATCATACATTGGATAGATGCACCATGTATCACCTGTTCTGTGGTGAGTCATATGAGCAACACGATAGATAACCGGGTCGCGCATATTCATGTTCGGAGATGCCATATCGATCTTGGCACGAAGCACTTTCTCTCCGTCTGCATATTTGCCTTCTTTCATCTCTTCAAAAAGCTGCAGGTTCTCTTCTACGCTTCTGTTTCTGTATGGACTTTCTTTACCCGGCTCTGTAAGAGTTCCACGATATTCACGGATCTGATCTGCTGTCAGGTCACATACATAGGCTTTGCCTTTCTGGATCAGCTTTACAGCAGCTTCATACATCTGTCCGAAATAGTCAGATGCAAAAAACAGTCTGTCTTCCCAGTCTGCACCAAGCCATTTGATATCTGCCTTGATGGATTCTACAAACTCACTCTTTTCTTTGGTCGGGTTTGTATCATCAAAACGCATGTTGAACTTGCCGTTATATTCCTGTGCAAGACCATAGTTTAAAAGAATAGATTTCGCATGACCGATATGAAGATATCCATTCGGTTCCGGCGGGAAACGCGTATGCACGGTGTCATAAACACCCTCTGCTAAATCTTTATCAATGATATTCTCAATAAAATTTTTGGAAACCTTTTCGTTCTCCATGGTTCTTCCTCCTGATATCAACTCTTTTATAGCATAAATTCCAATATCTGTCAGAGCATGTTAAAAAATTTTCTTCAATATGTGTATCGGGAATAATTTCTCAAACATATTCTGTTCTTTGATGATTTATCTTATCATAAATAGGTGCATTTTAAAAGTTTTTCTTACAAAAATATTGATTTTTATCCCTATCTATGAGAATATATTAATTTATGCCACAAAAAAATCCCTGATATATAATCAGGGATTAAAAGAGCTGATGACGGGAATCGAACCCGTGACCTCCGCCTTACCAAGGCGACGCTCTAC
>OJNP01000905.1_pt1 | contig 17385 bp, 14 predicted proteins | sample 1597921 | NCBI WGS metagenome assembly OJNP01 (sample SAMN01915213, study PRJEB22387) | human gut metagenome | isolation source: stool | host: Homo sapiens | place: USA | reverse complement strand
AGCAGATGCCAACGAGTTTCGGTTCGCGCGGTTTTATATTGTCTGTGAAGCGGTGATGTTAGGAACACTAAAAAGTCCGCTCATTGTCTGCGGCGTGTCGGACACATCCCGCGGATTGTCAAAACTTGGAAAGACACGGAATTGGATATAAAAAGCGGCAGAGAAGAAATTCTCGCATTTTGTTCCAACGAATATCCTATGCACTGTTTCTATCTGGAACTTTATTGCATCTTACATTTTATTGTGACCGGCAATCTATTCTCCGCCCTGTGTGCGAGCCTCATTTTGCGCCTCTTTTGAAAAGTTTAAGGTTTGGGAAATTGACAAACGCACAAGTCATGATAAAATTAACGTTGGCATGCAAAAAATATGTAAAGAAAGCGTAAATAAGGGAACATATGAAAATAAAATTATATTTTGATAAGGGTAATTTGGGCAGACTTGCGGTGGCGATGATCTTCGCCGCGGTATTGTTCTGGAAGATCGGCTTTTCGGTGTGGGCGCTGCCGCTATTCGGAGCGTGCTACTTCCTGTTTAAGAGTCTGGAGGTGGAACTGTCAGAGAAGATCCCGTGGGTCTGGACCGGACTGATGATCGGCGCCAGCAGTATTTTCACGGCGTATCATGTGCAGTATCTGCTGCTGGATGCAGAACTTCGCGCCAAGATCACACAGCCGAAGATGCTGCTCAATATCTTGTGCTGTCTGGTGGTATTTCTGGCGGTACAGGTTTTTACCAATAATACGGGACTTACCTGCATGATTTCCCACATTTTTCTGGTGTCACTGGCGGGAATCAAATATTTTGTATATCTGTTCCGCGGGAACGAATTTATTTTCAGCGACCTGAAATCCATCCAGACCGGACTTTCGGTGGCGGGCAATTATGAGTTCGTGATGGATGACCGGGCGGGCTATGTGATTCTGATTTCCACGCTCTATGTGGCGCTGATCCGCAAGCTTCACGTTTCCTTTAAAAAGAGAGTGCCGATGGCGATCATCTGTATCTCTCTTGCCGTGCTGAGCGGCGTGTATATCGGTCATAAGACGGAGTACATAGTGACAGAGACCTGGGAGCAGAAAGGAAGCTACCGCAACGGATATATTCTGAATTTTGTGCTGAGTGTAAGAGACTGTTTTATCGCTGCGCCCGACGGGTATTCCGGTGAGGCGGTGAAAGCGCTGGAAGAGCAGTATTCCGGCGGGGATAGCGACGGGAAGAAGCAGGGAGAGAAAGACGCTGCCTCGGCATATGCGGATGTGGCGGCGGATCCGGGAGAAAAGCCGACCATTATCGTGGTCATGAGCGAGTCGTATGCGGATCTTTCGGTGGTGGGAGATTTTTCCACGAATATCGATGTGGCGCCTTATTTCCACTCCCTGAAGGAGAACACGATTCACGGATATGCGCTGTCCTCCGTGTTCGGTGCGAAGACGCCGAATTCGGAGTGGGAGTTTATGACCGGGAATTCCATGGCATTTCTGCCGAGCGGTTCTGTGGTATACCAGCAGTATATTTCCAAGACGCCGACCTCGATTGTGTCCAACTTAAAGAACGACGGCTATACCTGTGTGGCAATGCATCCGTACTATGAGACCGGATGGAGCCGCAACGCGGTGTATCCGGATCTCGGGTTTGATGAGACACATTTTATCGACGATTTTGACCAGACGAAGATTCTGCGGGAATATATCACCGACCGGGAACTGTATGAGAAAATCATTAACCGCTATGAGAGCCGTGCGGCGAATGAGGATCTGTTTATCATGAGTATTTCCATGCAGAACCATGGCGGTTATACGGAAAAGTACGATAATTTTGATGAGAAGGTACGCCTGCTGGGATTAAACTATCCGGACGTCAATCAGTATCTCTCTCTGGTGCACGAGAGCGATTCAGCGTTGGAGTATCTGATTTCCTATTTTCAAAATGTGGATGATCCTGTGGAGATCGTATTTTTCGGCGATCACCAGCCAAGCCTTTCGTCCAGTTTTTATCCGAACTTAAACGGCAAGGGACTTTCGGGACTGACCGAGGATGAACTGGAAGATCTGTATACGATACCGTTTTTCATATGGACGAACTATGAGAGCACGGAGGTGGAACTGCCGATCACCAGCATCAATTATCTCTCGACGCTGGCGCTGGAGCGGGCAGGAATAGAACTTCCGGCGTACAATCAGTTCCTGGCGGATATGATGGAGACCATTCCGGCAATCAATTCCAGAGGCTATTATTCCAAGTCCGCCGGCGGATTTTTGCACATCGAGGAAGCGACGGGTGAGGAAGCGGACTGGATCCGGAACTATAATATTTTGCAGTACAACAACATGTTTGACAAAAAGGAAAAGAGTGAAGTATTCTTTCCTTATCTGAAGTAGTATTAAGAAAGCAACAGAGATACAGCTTTTTAGCGGGCAATGTGTATAAGAAAAATGTGGAGGCGAAAAAATGGAGAGAGTGACACTTGGAAAAACAGGGATTACCGTCAATAAGAACGGGTTTGGCGCACTTCCGATCCAGCGGATCAGCACGGAGGACGCCGTGAAGCTGGCGCGAAAGGCATATGATGCCGGCATCACTTTTTTTGATACCGCGCGGTTCTACACGGACAGCGAGGAGAAGCTTGGAGAAGCGTTTGAGGGCATGCGGGAAAAAGTCTATATTGCGACGAAAACGGCGGCTGCCAACGCGGACGAATTCTGGGAGCAGCTTGGCATTTCCCTGCACAATCTGCGCACGGATTACATTGACATCTATCAGTTCCACAATCCATCCTTCTGCCCGAAGCCGGGCGACGGAACCGGACTTTACGAGGCGATGCTGGAAGCGAAGGCACAGGGAAAAATCCGCCACATCGGTATCACGAACCACCGGCTTGCCGTGGCAGATGAGGCGATCGAGTCAGGACTTTATGAGACGCTTCAGTTCCCGTTCTGCTATCTGGCGACAGAGAAGGACATCGAGCTGGTGGAGAAGTGTAAGCAGGCGGGAATGGGATTTATTGCAATGAAAGCGCTCTCGGGAGGATTGATCAACAATTCGGCTGCAGCGTACGTGTTTGAGGCACAGTATGAGAATGTGCTGCCAATCTGGGGCGTGCAGAGAGAGCGGGAACTGGACGAGTTCATTTCCTACATTGAACATCCGCCGGTCATGACGGAGAAGATCGCAGCGGTGATTGAGCATGACAGAAAAGAACTCTCGGGCGAATTCTGCCGTGGCTGCGGTTACTGCATGCCATGTCCTGCCGGAATTGAGATCAACAACTGTGCGAGAATGTCCCTGATGCTGCGCCGCGCGCCGTCGGAGGCACAGCTGACGCCGGAGATGCAGGCGAAGATGAAAAAAATTGAGGGCTGCCTGCACTGTAACAAATGCAAGAGCAAATGTCCGTACGGACTGGACACACCGGCACTGCTTGCGAAGAATTACGAAGATTACAAGCGGGTACTGGCGGGAGAAGTCAGCGTAAAATAAGAGATGCGCAGACATGCGAAACGACATGCAATGCGCGTAATGCACACGTGAGGCGAAGAGGAGTGGGAGAATGAAGAAATACGAGACAGTCATTTTTGATCTGGATGGAACACTTTTGTATACACTGGAGGATCTGACAAAAGCGACAAACTATGCGCTGCGCAGGATGAATATGCCGGAGCGCACACTGGATGATGTGCGCCGGTTTGTCGGAAACGGTGTGGCGCGCCTGATCGAGCTGGCGGTTCCGGAGGGAACGGCACCGGAAGTCTTTGAGCAGACGCTTGCGATTTTCCGGGAGTATTATGATATTCACTGCAATGACAATACAAAAGCCTATGACGGAGTGATTGATCTGCTCCGGGAACTGAAGGCGGACGGATATGCGCTTGCGATCGTGTCGAACAAGCCGGATTCTGCGGTGAAGGAACTGGCGGAGATTTATTTTGAGGGAATTGTGAAAGTGGCAATCGGCGAGAGTGCCGGAGTGGCGAAAAAACCGGCGCCGGATACGGTCTATGCGGCATTAAAGGAGCTTGGCATGCCAAAGGAGGGCGCCGTGTATGTCGGAGATTCCGAGGTGGATGTGATGACAGCGAAAAATTCCGGTCTGCCGTGCATTTCCGTCCTGTGGGGATTCCGAGAGGAAGCGTTCTTAAAAGAACATGGTGCAGATCATTTTGTCCGCGAACCGGAGGAGATCAGAGATTTCCTGAATGCGTAGGTCTGTTGAGAAATGTTTCACTTTTGGTAAGGAAGTACCATTGCATGATTTTTGTACATAAAGTACAATAAAAACAATGAGAAACACAGAAGAGTTGTGCGGAATCACAACAAGGAAGGTGGCATGGTATGAACAGAAGAAGTGTGAAACATACGTTAACGATGACCTGTCTGATGCTGGTATTACTGGCATCCCTGTTGCTTGGGGCAACTTCCATTTTCAGTATCCGGAATACGACCAATATGGCGCTGACGGAATATGAAAGTGCGATGGATTCCGGTTACAACACAGAGATCAAGTCTGAGGTCCAGACGGTGATTGCTGTGCTGCAGGCAGAATATAATAAGAGCCAGGCAGGGGAACTGACAGAGGAAGAAGCGAAAGCAGAAGCGAAGGAGATCGTCCGCGCCATGCGTTACCGCGATGACGGAAGCGGATATTTCTGGATTGATGATACGGATTACAATCTGGTAATGCATCCGATTCTGGCGGAGCAGGAAGGAAATAACCGCTACGATCTGGAGGATCAGAATGGTGTCATGATCATCCAGGAGATTATGAAGGTCTGTAACAGTGCCGACGGAGGCGGATTCAATGAATTTTACTTTACGAAGGCGGACGGTGTGACGGTTGCGCCGAAGGTAGCATATTCCGAGTTGTTTGCACCGTGGGGATGGGCAGTCTCCACCGGTAACTACGTCGATGACATGCAGGTAGAGATGACGGGTGTGGAAGGACGCATCAACCAGAAGTTCGAGGTTCTCTGCATTGTGATAGTGATAATGATGGCTGTTATGCTTGTGATGGCGTTCGTGTGGGCGAGAATCTATGCGGCGAAGCTCTGCAAGCCGCTGGTGGAGATCCAGGGGCTTGCATCCAGACTTTCCGACGGAGATCTGACAACGACCGTGAACGTAAGGGAGAAGAACGAGCTGGGAGACACGGCAGAGGCACTCAATGCCGCGCAGAAGCAGATTGTTTCCCTGATAGGAAGCATCAGCACGGCATCAACAGATCTGCGGAATGCACTGCAGTCGTTTACTGGTAATTTCTCCTCGATGCAGGAGTCCATCGGAAACGTTGCGGTTGCCGTCAATGAGATTGCGGAAAACAGCACGACGCAGGCAGGATCCACGACGGAAGCGTCCAACGGTATCATGACGATCGCGGAAGGCATCGAGAAGATCTCCAGCGAGATGGAAGAACTGGTCGGCAATGCCAATCAGATGCAGGAGTATTCCAATAAGTCGCTCGCTAAGCTTCGTGAATTGATCGATACGAACAATAAGACAGAGGCGGATATCGAGTCGATGTATACACAGACGGAGAGTACCAATGCATCCGTCAATAAGATCAGCAAGGCGGCGACGCTGATCAGTGAGATCGCAGATCAGACGAATCTGCTTTCACTGAATGCTTCGATCGAGGCGGCGCGCGCGGGAGAAGCCGGACGCGGATTTGCGGTAGTTGCGGAAGAGATCGGAAGTCTTGCGACACAGTCGGCAGATACAGCGCATGAGATTAACGACATTATCGGAGAGCTGACAGAGAATTCCGAGAAGTCGATGGGCATTATGGTACAGATGAATGATGCGTCGAAGCAGCAGGTAGAGGCGCTGAATCATACCAGCGAGATGTTTCTGGATATGCAGAAAGCACTGGAGGCGTGTACGAATTCCATCCGCGTGGTGACGGATATGATCCGCACTGCGAATGAGGAGCGTGAGAAAGTTACACAGAGCATCGAGGTGCTGACGCATCTTGCGACAGATAATGCGGCATCCACGGAGGAGACTTCCAGTATGACAACCGAACTGGAGGGAACGGTGGAGCGCTCCAGCGGAATGATCGAGAAGCTGGAGGGCGACATGAAAGTGCTTGCAGACAGCATGGAGCATTTCCGGTTGTAGGAAGACTGCGGCAAGAATACAAATGATAAGATGAGAATGAAAGCGGGCGTGTCAGAAACTGACACGCCCGTAATTTCATGTCTGCAGATATTCTGCGAATGTGAATATATAGCTGGGTACGAATAGGGAAAAAACCTTTTATATTTCACATGCGGCATCATATGCTGATTTAATGGCATGATCGATATTGCTCGGACGCTCTCCGGCACAATCGCCAATATAATGAAGCGGGAGCGGACAAGCCGAAAGATCCGGAAGATTCTTTCTTGCGCCAACAGCCATTACAACGAAATCCGATCTGATCTCTAAGACCGAGGTTTTTTCATTTTCTGTTTTCTCAACAATAACTGCATGGTCATTGATCTCTGATAGTTTTGCAGAGGTAAGGATCTGGACATTGGAATGCTCTAATTCACTCATCAAAGTTGGGAGAATCGTGCTGCTTTCTTCCTTTGCAATCTGATCCATCATTTCAATAATTGTAACGTTACATCCGCGGGCAGCAAGGTATTCCGCAGTTTCAACACCTACAAGACCACCGCCGATGACAGATACGTTGCCGAATACAATTTCTTTTTTAGCAAGAATATCCCATGCACTTGTAACGGTTGGAAGATCTTTGCCCGGAACGGGAATGATTGCATTCGTTGCACCTGTTGCAACAATTACTTCATCAAACGAATCATAGTCTTTTCCGGTAAATTCCTGACCCAGACGGAATGTCACTGATAATTCGGGAAGCACGTTAAGATAGTAGTTAATGCTTCTCATCATTTCTTCTTTTCGGGGTGGAACGCTGGCAATAAGAAGCTGACCACCGATCTGGAGTGACTTTTCAAATATAGTTACCTGATGGCCTCTCAGAGCGGCGACACGTGCTGCTTCAAGTCCTGCAATTCCTGCACCGATAATTGCAATTCGCTTTGCTGTGACTGCAGGAGTAATCTGACGGCTTGTCTCATAACCATTCTCGGCATTTAATACACAGCTTAGGAATGCACGGTTTTGGATATTGTCTGTACATCCTTTATTACACATCATACATGTTCTGACATCGCAGCAGTGTCCATCGGCACACTTGTTTGCAAAATCAGGATCGGTAAGCAGTGAACGCCCGAGTGCAACGATGTCAGCAGAGCCATTTGTAATAACGGCTTCAGCAGCTTCCGGTGTTACAATACGACCAACCACGGATACGGGAATGGAAACGAGTTCCTTGATTTTTTTAGAGTATGAAACCATAAAACCATATGGCTGTGTCCCCATAGCAGGAATGGTATCCCCCATATTTCCGGTGTGGTTAGCCTGCGCGACATGCAATGTGTCAACACCGGCAGCTTCTAATTCTTTTGCAAAAATGCAGGCCTCATCAAGTGGAAGACCACCTTTTCCCCGAAAGCTGTTATCTCCAAGAGGAGTTACGATTGGAAGCTTGTAGTCGATAACCATATCTGGGACAATTGCTTTTAAACGCCGTACAAGAGTTAAGGCGAAACGTGTACGGTTTGCAAGGTCTCCGCCATATTCATCTGTTCTGTGATTTAAAATAGGAGAGCAGAGCGATCCGACAAGGCGGTCTCCATGTACTTCGATACAGTCAACGCCTGCTTTGTGGGCTAAAACAGCACAATTTTCCATGTGCTTAATAATTTCATCCAGTTCTTCCGCAGTTACTTCATTTACAAAGTGCTGCATATCATGGTGAAGTTTGGCTCTTGCCTCCTGCATTTTTCCCTGGTGAAACATTTCGTTTAAAGCTGCGACGTTATAGTCTGGATGGAACAGCTGGATTCCAAGCTTTGCACCGTATTTATGACATGCATCGGCAAGCCGCTGGAAGCCTTCTGCCTGTTGAGGAGAGTAAAGTTTTGGTGTAGGAGAGAATGTTGAAAGAGGAGCAACGTCTCCAATGACAATGTATCCAACACCACCTTTTGCAAGGCGCTCATAGAAACGAAAACTCTGTTCGCCGATAGATCCATCTTTTTCTTCGTATCCTGTTGTAAGTGGGGGAAACATAATACGGTTTTTAAATTCAATGTTTCCAACTTTAATGGGCTCTAATAATTTCATTGTGCACACATCCTTTCAAAGTGATTATCTTATTTCAATGGTGTTAAAAACTCTAATATGAGCCTGTCTAATTCAGCTCTTGCAGAACCGCTTGCAAAGTTGTGATTTGCGCCTTCAATTGTTTTGTAACTGCATTTGCCATTATAGAGTGCTTCATATCGATGACAGGTAGCATCATCTACCAGATCGTCTGCCGTTCCTCTGATAAGAAGAACAGCACCTGTATATCCCGCTGCGGATGAAAACGGTTCATACTGATATAAATCATGGTTAAAAGAAGTAGGGAAGCAAAGCCCTTCTATATCTGCTTTTGTGATTCCCTGTGCTTCCATTGCCTCGGCGCGGTCTTTACATCCAAACCACATGCCGGCTCCCGGGCACATGAGTATGAGAGCATGTGGATTAACGATAGGCGCAGCAGTGGCAGCTGCATAGCCGCCCATGCTCTGGCCTGATAAAATAATTTTATCAGGATTGGCAAAATCCTGCTGTTTTGTCCAGTTTATAATATCTTCGATATCATGTAAGATACCGGTGAATGTCATGTCCTCGAACTCACCGTCGCTTTCGCCATTTCCGTATAAATCAAAGCGGACGCTGGCAAATCCGTTTTCAGCCAGAAATCTGGCTGTGTGGGTATAGATATTTTTGTATCCGCTTTTATTTCCGGTAAATCCGTGTACGTTAATGATGGCGGGGAAGCGCGAGCCTTCATCCGGAATATTTACAATTCCGCGTAAGACATGACCTGAGCGGTTTGTTATTTCAACTTGTTTTGTCAATGCAAGATACCTCGGTTTCTGAAGTTATTCTGCGTTTGCAGCATTTCGTTTGTCTGATAAATTCTGTAACATTTCAGCTGTTTTCTCTTTTGTAAGAGGGTATACAAACTTTAATACAAGTACAGCTAATAAGTACCCGGCTACATATAATCCGGTATATGTTTTCCAGAGACGTCCGGAGAATGCTTCGCTCTGAACGGCCTCATTTACGTTAAAGCCTGCGATTGCAAGTGCAAAGCTGCTCATACTTCCGGATACGGCATTAGCAAGCTTACGGAAAAATGTATATGCAGAGTACACGATACCTTCGTTACGTTTTCCGGTCTGAAGTTCCTGATAGTCAATTGCGTCATTTACAAGGGCCCAGACTAATACCTGGAAACCGCTGACACCAAGATAACAGATTCCGTTGATAATAATAAAGAGCATTGGGTTCTCAAGAGGGAAAAAGAATAAAATAGCATAAACAACAACTGAGAAAGTTGCACTATACATAATCCATTCTTTCTTTCCAAATTTCTTTGCAACAAATTTTGTCCCAATGAATGCGATAAGCGACCAGATAACGCTTAACATGCCTGAAACTGCCATAATGGCGACATTTCCGAAATAGTCACGGAATAAGTAGGTATTTAAGCCGTTTACCATACCGGCACCAACGATACCAATAAAGCTGGATAACATAACACCAAGTAAAGCTTTGTTTTTGGAGATGGCTTTCAGCACGTCTAAATAGTTAAGCTTCTCTTTTTCTTTGGCAACTGGCTCGGTGATAATACGCTCCTTGCACCAGTGTGATGTAAACATAAGGCAGATGAAACCGATAACAGCACAGATGGCTGCCATAATAAGGAAGTGGCTTGGTACAGGCTGGTTGTCTTTGTATAAGAATAATGGACCGGCAATAACGATGACGGTCATAAAGATTGTGCCGCCAAGACTTCTGAAGCGTGAAAGGTCGGTCCGTTGGTTTACATCATCTGTCATAACACTTGAAAGACTTCCAAATGGTACGCTTACACATGTGTACATAATTTCATATACAACATATGTGATGAACATGTAAGCAAGACGGGCACCATAAGCAAAATTACTTACGTTGACGAAGCCTAAGATACAAAGGACTGCGGTTGGAAAAGCAAAGAATTTAATCCACGGAATGAATTTGCCCTTACCCTTGTTCTGGTGACTGTCAACAAGTGCACCGATTAATGGATCGTTTATGGCATCCCAAAGCTTTGTGATAAGCATAAGGATTCCTACGTGCACCGGGTTGACCTTCAGCACCAGGGTATAAAAAATAGCAAGATACATGGCTCGGAACTGTTCTGTACAGCAACATCCCAAATCGCCAAGAGTGTAACCGATTTTGTCCTTCATGGAAAATGGTCTTGTTTCTTTCATAATAAAATACCTCTCGTTTTTGTGTTGTTTTGGTAGCTACATGTTCATTATATGGGGATTAGAGAGATAAACATATACAAAAATTGCTTGCAAACTATGGAAAATTGATGTATTGTATAAATTGACAAAATGAACAAAAATATGGATGCTGGAATGTGCAAAATTAACATATGAAAAAACAGAGTTATGAGATGGAATATGTAAAAATAGAAGATAGCGGACAGCGCAGTTTTGGACAGAAGAAAAACCATACAATTATTTTTGTGACAGGTGGTATAGGATATTTACGTCAGGAAAATGAAAAGGCGGTCTGTACCATGGAGGACTTAATATTTATTAAGCCTGGCAATAAAGTGAAGATTGAATATCGAAAAAACAAATATCCGTTAGAACTATATGTGCTCTATGTGGGAACAGAGTTATTGCAGAGCTTATCAGATGAAAATACAAGACTTGACGAGGCATTTGATATCGTTCCCTTTCAGGTTAAGACAGTTCATTCTGAGAGTGAATCTGCCATGCTTATAAAGAATATTTCCAAAAAGCTGTATTCAATGCTTAAGGAATCTCCTAAATTTGCGCACACATTGTATGAGAAAAGCCTACTGACAATGCTTCTGGTACTTGCGTTGCGGTCGTCTGTCAAGGAGGACGTACAGCTAAAATTAAATAAGAAAAAGCATGTTGTAATGGATGATATTTTCATATATATAAGAGAACACCTGACAGAAGATATATCATTGGAGCGCCTGGAAAACGAGTTTTATGTAAGCCGCTATCATATTGTGAGAGAATTCAAGAAGATGACAGGCGAAACGCCACATTCATATATTGTAAAGAGCAGACTGGATCTGTGCAGACACTATATAGAGCAGGGAAAAAGTATTCGTGAGGTTTATGAACTTGGAGGATTTGGCGGATACAATCATTTTTTCAGGGCATTTAAGAAAGAGTATGGTGTTACTCCAATGCAATATTATAAAAATCTGCAGATCGACAGGAATGAAAGATAAATTGATAAAAACAGCAGTATCATGTTTGAAATAATGCAATGGGTAGCGGACAGTTTCCCGAATAAATTTTTCAGTTTTCCCATATACTAACTCCCAAGCTAATATATAGCAAATAAGAGAGGCTTTATCTATAGAGATGGAAACAGACAAAGCGCTCTTGCGAAAATAAAGCATTGGAGGAAAATTTATGAAAGCAACGGGAATCGTGCGTAGAATAGATGATCTGGGCAGAATTGTGGTGCCCAAAGAAATCCGCAGAACGCTTCGCATACGTGAGGGAGATCCGCTTGAGATATTTACCGACCGTGAGGGAGAGATTATTTTAAAAAAATATTCGCCCATCGGAGAATTGAGCCAGTTTGCCGGGGAATACGCCGAGAGTCTGGCGCACACGACGGGATATCTGGTGCTGATCACGGACGGGGATCATGTGGTCGCGGCGTCCGGCAGTGGCAAGAGAGATTTTGAGGGCAAGCCCATCAGCGGACAGTTGGAGGAGATCATCGGTGAGCGGAAAAGTCTGGTAGCTTCTGACGACGAAAAGACATTTGTAAAGCTGACGGCGGACGATGCCGGCGAGTACAGACAGCAGGCAATCAGCACGATTATCTGTGAGGGGGACGCCATTGGCGCAGTGATCCTCTGCTCACGGGAAGAACGGGAGAAAATGGGAGAGACAGAGAGCAAACTTGTCGCGGCGGCGGCAGGCTTTCTGGGCAGACAGATGGAACAGTAGAACAGAACTGGAAAAAGGCATTTGAAACAGTGTGTTTCAGGTGCCTTTTTGGGCATATGCCTTGAAAGAAGCCGGGAGACATGATAATCTCATAAAGCAAATGAGTTTCATGGAAAGTTAGAAAGGTGGAAACATATGAGCGAAAAACCTGACGTGACGATGGGGGAAATGACCAAAACAAATGGAAAGTCTGGCAGGAAGGTGCCGAAAAAAATCATATGGACGATCGGCGCAGTGGCTGTGGCGGCAATTATTTTGATCATTGGAATTTGCAGCGGAGCATTTTTGAGCAGAAGTAACAGGATTCTGCTTGCAGCAAGAAATACCATAAAAGATCTGCCCACGGTTGTTGAGAATAGGAATGTTGCAGATATTATAGCATCCGGAAAATATACGATTGGTGTAAAAGGGGCTGTCAAGGGAAAAGACTTTGATGGAACGTTTAAATACAAAGATACACAGCTGCAGGCAGGGGGAACGATTTCACTTTTCGGTAGGGAGAATCTGGATTTTCTGGCAAACCTGGATGATGAGCAGCTCTGCGCAAGCATCCCGATGCTTACAGATAATCTGCTGGTATACAATTACAAAGAAGAGAAAGACGGCTACATAGTGGATCTTCTGGGAGCGGATGGGGTTGCATCGATCGATGCGGCACTTCGTGAACTTACCTCGAAAGAAGAACAGAACAGAGCGGCGCAGGAGATCCTGTCCGTAATATACGATGAGTACAAGACGCTCGATATAAAAAAAGCAGAAAAAGAAGAATTCATAGTGGACGGCAGCGTCAGAAAATGTAACGGGTATGAATTTACCGTCACAGAGGATGAACTTCTGCAGGTAATGAATGGAGTGAAGGAGGTATATGATGCGTATTATGGTGGAGCAGCAGATGCATTGAAGCTGAAGCTGGGGGATGACTTTTCGCAGCTCAGAGATAGAGCATGCAGTGTGGGGGATATCAATGTAAAAGTCTACGTGTATCAGAATAAACTGGCAGCGGTTGTTACGGAGGCGGAAAATTCTGATACGGCATTCCACCTGCTGTTCAAGGGAGGAGAATACAGAATGCAGAATCTGGAATTGATCGCAGAGGATTTGGAGGGTGAGCATTCCATACTGGAACTGACAGGAAAAGCAGCAGGGGAAGAAGGGGGCTATGAGTTTTTGATTGATAATGGTGAGCATGATATAAACCTTGTGATTTCGATCAGTGAGGAGGTTCAATTTGAAAAAATGAGCGGCGACAGAATAGATGTGGGCAACATGTCTGAAGCAGATCTGAGAAAATTTATTTTGCGTACGGTTGGAACAATCATCACAAGCCACATCAGGTAACCGCAAGACGGGGATAAGAATACCAGTATCCCGGAGAGAGATGTGACAGCAGCCGGGCGTGTGAGTGGAGATGAGACTGTATTGCGGTGCATGGAGATTGGAAAGATACAGAGAAGAACAAATATGGCAAAATAAAGCCAAGATGTGTAATTGTTCCACAGTATGGATCTGTCCTATAATGAGGACAAAGAAAAAAGAAAAAAGGCGGCGTCTGACGGGGGAGAAGACGATCAGATGCTGCGGGCAGGGGGAAAACATGGAGAAGTATGGTTTTGGCGTAGATGTCGGGGGCACAAGCTGCAAACTTGGTCTGTTTACAGACAGCGGGAAACTGATGGAAAAATGGGAGATTCCAACGGATACCAGTGAACAGGGGGAACATATTATAGAACATGTGGCAGCCTCACTGGAACGCAGACAGAGAGAGCGGGGGCTTGCGGATGAGCAGATCATAGGTGTCGGCATTGACACACCGGGAATTGCCGGGCGGGATGGAGTTGTCAGAGGCGCTGTGAATCTGGGATGGGAGGCATGTCCGGTGCAGGAGCAGTTAAAGATGCGCCTGCAGAAAAAGGTCTGTGTCTGCAACGACGCAAATGCGGCGGCTCTCGGAGAACTGTGGCAGGGCGGCGGCAGGGGGTACCGCGATATGGTGATGGTAACGCTTGGAACAGGCGTGGGCGGAGCGGTCATCCTGAATGGGAAAGTGCTTGCAGGCGCCCATGGAATCGCGGGCGAGATCGGGCATATGACCGTGTTCCACAAGGAGACCGAGCGGTGTGCCTGCGGAAAATACGGGTGCGTGGAGCAGTATGCTTCCGCAAAGGGACTGATCCGCATAACGAGAAAATTATTGGAGAAAAAGGATCCCTACACGATACTCGTCGACACACCGGAACTGTCGGCAAAACAGATTCTGGATGCGGCAAAGAGAGGCGACCGTCTGGCACTGGATGCTGTGGAGGTTCTGGGAAAAGCGCTTGGAAGCGCGCTCGCAGCCGTGGCGGAAGTGATAGATCCAGAGGTCTTTGTGATCGGTGGAGGAATCGCCAGGGCGGGAGAGATCATCCCGCGTATCGTACAGAAGTATTACAGACCTGACGTACTGCCAGCAGGTGCGGACATTCCGTTTGAACTGGCGCGTCTGGGAAATGATGCCGGCATGTACGGCAGCATGAAACTTCTGCTGGACTCCTCAGAGGAAAAATAACTGCCGGATTTCTGAAGCATAGAACGGCATATGTTTTATATGGAGAGAGAGAAAACGATAAGTTCCAGATGCAGCCGGCAGCGGCATTCTTTGGAGTAAAATCCGAGTATTTCTTCCGTGCCGCGTCGGACATCGAATTCTGTGTCTTTCCACGTTTGGACAGTTCACGGGGAGTGTCCGACAAACCGCAGACAATGAGCGGACTTTCTGGTGCCCCTAGTGGCACCGCTTCACAGACAATATAAAACCGCGCGAACCGAAACTCACTGCCATCTGCTATTGAAAATAAGGCAGATGGCAGCTCAGACATCGGCTTCGCGCGGTTATGTTTTGTTCATTGGTGCCAACAAGGGGCACACACAAAAGTCCTAAAATTGTCTGCGGATTACGAACACACCTTGTGGAATGTCCGAAACTTGGAAAAACACAGATCATCCAGAATGTTCGACGCGGCATGGTTAGAAATACCGGATTTTACGATTAGAATTGCTGTCCCAGATTGCATCTGGAACGCGATAGTCTCCTTTTCTTATCGCAAAACGTATCCCATTTAAAATACAATATCGTGTGGCAGCCCCGTCCGCTGCTTCACATCTTAATCTTCATATCCGTTCGGATTGTTCTTCTGCCATCTCCAGGAATCCTCACACATCTCACGGATACCATACTGTGCCTCCCAGCCAAGCTCGTTCTTTGCCTTGGACGGATCACAGTAGCAGGTTGCAATATCGCCCGGTCTTCTCGCCTTGATTACATAAGGAATCTTCACACCTGTTGCAGCCTCAAAATTCTTCACGATGTCAAGCACGCTGTAGCCGTGTCCGGTACCCAGATTGTAGATGCAGAGTCCCGCTTTCTCCTCAATCTTCTTGAGTGCCTTCACATGTCCGATGGCAAGATCGACCACATGGATGTAATCTCTCACGCCGGTACCGTCCGGTGTGTCATAATCGTTGCCGAATACACCGAGTTCTTTTAACTTTCCGACAGCCACCTGTGTTACATACGGCATGAGGTTGTTCGGGATACCGTTCGGATTCTCTCCCATCGTGCCGCTCTTGTGTGCACCGATCGGGTTAAAGTAGCGAAGCAGAATCACATTCCACTCCGGATCTGCCTTCTGGATGTCGGTCAGGATCTGCTCTAACATGGACTTTGTCCATCCGTACGGATTGGTGCACTGACCCTTCGGGCAGTTCTCCGTGATCGGGATCTCTGCCGGATCGCCGTATACTGTCGCTGAGGAGGAGAAAATGATATTCTTGCAGCCGTTCTGACGCATCACATCCACCAGTGTCAGCGTACCTGCAATGTTATTGTTGTAATACTCCCAAGGCTTTGCCACGGACTCGCCCACTGCCTTTAATCCCGCAAAATGGATACAGCAGTCGATCTTGTGCTCCGCAAAGATTTTGTTCAGGATATCACGGTCTAAGATATCCCCTTTATAAAAGGTTACCGGCTTTCCTGTCAGCGCCTCCACACGCTGTAAGGACTTCTCGGAGGCATTGCTTAAATTATCCAGCACTACCACGTCATATCCGGCATTCTGTAATTCTACGCATGTATGGCTGCCGATATATCCGGCTCCGCCTGTTACTAAAATCGTCATAATGATTCCACCTTTCCCCGTTATGATTCATTGTTCCATCTGCCTTACGAAAATTATATTACTCTATCCTCCGTAAAATGTATAGCCCAAAATGTATGAAATATATGTAATAATGTTGCTTTTCGGCTTTTCTGTTTTTATAATGGACTTATACGATAAGGATTTTACTGTCAGAAAGACAAGGAGTGTGTTCTATGCCGCATCATTACAAAAATTCCTACAAAGTGACCGAAAAAGAACTGGTTTCCCTCTCCGTCTACAACGTCGGCTTCCAGAAATGTGACGCCCTCTACCAATGGGGTCCCGGTATCCGCGATCACTATCTGATCCACTATATCATTTCCGGAAAAGGCACCTACCGCGTCGCCGGTCAGACTTACCATCTGTCCGGCGGAGATACTTTTTTGGTCTACCCAAACACCGAGGTTGTCTACTGCGCGGATGAGCAGAACCCCTGGGAGTATGCCTGGGTCGGTTTTACCGGAAGCGACGCCTCCATGATCCTGAAGGCCACGGACTTCTCCCCTGAGAATCCTTTTATACGGGACACCCCACGCGGCAATGATATTCACCGGCAGATTCTGCACATCTACGATGCACGCGGCAACGAATTCGAGCACGCGGTGGAGATGACAGGACGTCTCTATACCATGCTCGCCCTGTTCATGCACGGTGCTACGCACGCCGGCAGCCAGAATTCCGCGAACAGCTATGTACAAAAAAGCATTGAGTACATCTCCTCAAATTATTCCTACGCCATCACCGTGGAGGATATTGCTGGCTATGTCGGCGTGAGCCGCAGTCATCTGTTCCGCTCGTTTGAGGCTGTCCTAGGGCGCTCCCCCAAGGAATACCTGACGGATTTCCGCATGAAGCAGGCGTGCTATCTGCTGGAGCACTCCAGCCTGTCGATCACCGCGATCGCAAACTCGCTGGGGTTTGACAACAGTCTCTATTTTTCCAAAACCTTTCACCGGCAGAAAGGCATGTCGCCCAAAGAATACCGGGAAAAGAACCGCTCGTAATCACTCGCTTTTGCAGCCGTCCAACAGTTCCACCGCCTCTCTGCCAAGCACCGCGCGGGTAAAGTCATGGACGTCTTT
>OJNP01000902.1_pt1 | contig 17434 bp, 16 predicted proteins | sample 1597921 | NCBI WGS metagenome assembly OJNP01 (sample SAMN01915213, study PRJEB22387) | human gut metagenome | isolation source: stool | host: Homo sapiens | place: USA | reverse complement strand
TGAATCTGGTCGATGATCTTCTGGTTATGGCTGGTGATAATGTGTTGGATTTCAGTCTTTCCAAGTTCGTGGAGTTTGCCAAGGAGAAGAATACCTCTTGCGTCATGTGCCATGAGGAAAATGAACTGAAAAAGCAGCAGAAAACGGCAATCATCACGTTGGATGGCAATGACCTGATTACCAGTTATGAGGAAAAGCCGAAAGAACCGAGAGGAAATCTGGCTGTGCCGCCGTTCTACTGCTATCGTGCCTGTGATGTGAAGCGTATTCAGGAAGCACTGGACAATGGCTGTGGCTCTGATGCACCGGGCAGCTTTGCGGCTTGGTTGAGCACGCAGACTCCGATGCACGCTTTTCTGATGTCGGGAAAACGATATGATATTGGAGACATTAACAGCTATGAGTATGTGAAAAAAGCGTTCTCAGAATAGGAAGATAGAGTAAAGGTGTGATGGGTGACACAGTGATTTATTAATCAAAAATGTATAAAGTGGAAGAAGAGTGTGCGACATAGTCAAAAAGACAGGGAGGAATAAGAACATGGATAAATTGCGGATATTTTTAAACTCCAAAATTGGGTGGATTATGGAAGTACTGATTACCGTAACAATTCTGTTCACGAGTTTGTTCTTACCGACTGCATTTGTTGATATGGCTGTATCAGTAACGATTATTTTAATGGTTGTTGGTGTCTATGCAATATATGGATTTTTCTTCAATAAAGAGAAGAGAACAGCGTATGGCTTTTTGCTGTTTAATATATTTTTGTCAATGATGTTTGCCAATAGGTTATATATTTACGATAATCTGGTACACATTTTTCCGATTATTGATCAAGTGGATAAGGGAGCTTGTGTTCTTGCGGTTTTCTTGTTGGTAACATTTGTGTTTACCCTTGTAAAAGTTTCCCAAAAAATAGGTGAAATAGCAAAAGAAGAAAAAATTGTTGAAGAAAATGAAAAACAAAACCAGTGCGAACTTGAAAATCAACGGAAACAGAAGAATGAAAATTATGTAGCCAATGAAAAAGTTCAACAAGAATGGAAAAAGGAAAATGAAAACTTAAAAGGTAGAACAGATGTTGATAGCACGAAGTTGGCAACATCTATGAAAGCAAGCACATTTTACTATGTTGTGAGTGTAATTGTAATGCTGCTAATTATAGTGGCTCTTTCATTTTTTCTAATATTTAAGGTTAATGGAATGCCTTTAGACAAGATGAAAGCAAACCCAATGGAGAATGCGACTACTGTTTTCATCTACGGAATTCTTTTTTTAATGGTAGCATTCGCTGTAGTATTTGGCTTTCTGATTTTACTGACCTTTTCAAGCTATTTGGTTCGTAAAGTATTGCAATTTGTAAATGAATTGAAAAATCCACAAAAGGAAAAAGATGAAGAAAACGGAATTCCATTATATGTATTAAGCGTTTTTGTGGTGTTGGCTCTTTTCTATTTATCCTATAAAATGGGGAAATTTACCATTGATGATTTTACGAATTTTGCGATTGATGGAAAATATTTAGCATATCCATTACTGCTGATTCTAATTATTACAGTGTTTGTGCTCCTGCTGTGGATCGTTCATGGAATGCTTGCTTTAATAAGTACAATCAATGGTAAATCAATAAAGGAAAAGTTTAAAAGCATAGAAGAAGAAATTTGTTTGGGAGAAAATTGCAAAGAAATTATAAAAGCACTGTTTGACTATGTATTTATGACAATCCTTTCCATCCTTAGTTTTTTATCATTTATTCCCAGCTATTTTACCGCTATGGCAAATTTAGCAAATGTGACGATTTTGACGAAAAAAGAAAAATCAAAGGAAGAAAGAAAGAACAGTGAATCTCACGAAGAGGAGGAAAACAAAAATGAGTGAAAATGACGCCAAGAAAAATAAGCATCGTTTTAAAGATATTGAAAAAACTTCTCGTGAGAGCAATGAACAACAGGTTTTGACTGTGGCGGCTTTTTGCTTTGCAATTGTTTCGTGGATGGCAACAGCAAGAGGTTTGCAGGCATATGTTTTCTCAGGTGGAGCTGAAGCAACTTTGATTTCGTTCGGAGTTCAAAGCATTCTTTTTGTATTCAATCTTAGGCTTCCATTCCTTATTGAAAAAATTGGAGAATCAACGCCTAAAGAAGAACGTAAAGTAAATCGAAAAGGGAAATATAAGTATACTTTTGCGCAGAAAATCGCGATTGTTTTTTATGCTCTGGTGCTGATTACATCTTCATTCTTTTCGTTTGTGTATATCGGAAATGAATTGGTATATAAACATGATACGGGTTACGCGGATGATAACACAGTATTGATGAGCTTTTATAGGAATCAGTTGAATGAGGCGGAAAAGGCGATAGATGAGAACCTAAGAGTTTTGCCATTGCGTGCGAGTAATAAACTGTCCAATTTACAGATTAAAATGAGCGAGGCAGGACTGATTGAAAATTCACAATCGGTGAACTTGGAAGCTTTAAATGCAAAGAAAAGCGACATCATCAAAGTTGTTAAAGAAAAACAAACCGCCTTTGAAAATGCGGAAAGAGAATACAATCAGGCAAAAACGGATTATGAAGATGCAAAGGCAACAAGATATTGGAAATCAGATGAATTTGAAGACGCAAAAACGAACTTGGAAGAAAAGAACAGGGTGTACACTGCAGCCAAGAACGAACTGACACAGGCGCAAAATGACCTTATGGATGCAGAAGATGCAGTAACGAATTATAAACCGTCTAGTGGAAGTTTGGTAATGGAAATGCTGGTTGAGTTTTTGAAGCCGAACTTTAACATAAATGACATGAATAAACACATGGAAGACCTTGTTGACTACGTTTTGAGCATTGGAGAGGGCGAGCAGATACCGAGTAATTATGCCGAGATTGTTGAAACTGTTTTAGAAATTAATAATGTACTCGATGATTATTCGCGTTTGAAAAATGCAGATGATAGTGAAAGTGCCGAAGAAAAAATCAAACAATTGAAAATTGATGTAGAGGAAAAATTGACAATACCAAATCCACAAGAAGATGACTTTGAAAACACAAAAACAATGTGGGTAGCAGAGTGGAAGACACGGCTAGAGAATTTAAGAGAAATTGTTTGGCGTATTCCCTCGTATTCAGGGGAAGAAATAGCAGCTTTTAGTGCGAGTGGCATTGAAATAAATAAAGATGCGCTGGAATATGATTCGACCGATATTTCTAACAAAATTGATCGCTTGGAGAGAAACAAACTGACAGATATAAATGTCATGGAAAAAGTTTGTCTTTTGATAAGTGGAAAATATCCATTGACTGCGATTGTCGCCCTTCTTATTGCAATAGAGTTGGACATGATTTCTCTGCTAGTAGGAGTTGTTATCTACTGGATGAGTAAAGTTAGTAAGGGTACCGATAAAGAAATAGTATTGACTTAAAATAGGAGGATATAAAATGAAAAACTACAAAATTGCTGTAGCCGGAACTGGCTACGTTGGACTTTCCATTGCAACGCTGCTGAGCCAGCATCATAAGGTTATGGCAGTGGATATTGTGCCGGAAAAGGTGGAACTTATCAATAGCAAAAAGTCTCCGATTCAGGACGAATACATTGAAAAGTATCTGGCAGAGAAAGAACTGAACTTAACTGCAACACTGGATGCAAAGGAAGCATATAGCGATGCAGATTTTGTTGTTATTGCAGCTCCTACCAACTATGACAGCAAGAAGAATTTCTTTGATACTTCTGCGGTTGAAGCAGTTATCAAGTTGGTGATTGAGTACAACCCAGAAGCAATCATGGTAATCAAGTCTACGATTCCTGTTGGCTTCACTGCAAGTGTTCGTGAAAAATATCACTGCGATAACATTATCTTCAGCCCGGAGTTCCTGCGTGAGAGTAAGGCTCTGTACGACAACCTGTATCCGAGCCGTATCATCGTTGGCACAGATGTAGAAAACGCCCGTCTGGTGAAGGCTGCACATATTTTTGCTGAATTGCTTCAGGAAGGCGCAATCAAGGAAAACATTGATACGCTGTTCATGGGCTTTACCGAGGCGGAAGCGGTCAAATTGTTTGCTAATACCTATCTGGCTCTGCGTGTTAGCTACTTCAATGAACTGGATACCTATGCAGAGATGAAGGGGCTGAATACTCAGCAGATTATTAACGGTGTTTGCCTTGATCCGCGTATCGGTACTCATTACAACAATCCCAGCTTCGGCTACGGCGGGTACTGCCTGCCCAAGGACACTAAACAGCTGCTCGCAAATTATGCCGATGTACCGGAAAATTTGATTGAAGCAATCGTTGAATCAAACCGTACACGCAAGGACTTTATTGCAGATCGAGTGCTTGAAATTGCTGGTGCTTATGAAGCAAATGACAGCTGGGATGAGAGCAAAGAAAAAGAAGTTGTAGTTGGCGTTTACCGTTTGACAATGAAGAGCAACAGTGATAACTTCCGGCAGAGTTCCATTCAGGGCGTTATGAAGCGCATCAAGGCTAAAGGTGCAACGGTCATCATCTATGAGCCGACCCTGAAAGATGGTGAAAAGTTCTTTGGCAGCATTGTGGTCAATGACCTGGACGAGTTCAAGAAGCGCAGCCAGGCTATTATCGCAAATAGATACGATAAGTGTTTGGATGATGTGAAAGAAAAAGTGTATACCAGAGATATTTTCCAGCGTGACTAAAAGGTATTAAGGAGAAATATTCATGACTTCTGTGCGAAAAAAGAAAATCTTGATACTTGGTAACAGTCACTTGGTAGTATTTAAATTTAGAGGAGAACTGATAAGTACACTGGTTGAGCGAGGATATGATGTTTGGGTATGTTTCCCCAATGGACCATTTGGGGAGGGAGAACAGGCAGCCAAGATATACGGATGCCATTTTATTGAAAATAAAATGGAACGGCGAGGTACAAATCCAATTAAAGATTTGGAACTTATAAAAAACTATTATTGTATTATTAAACAGGTCAATCCGGATGTTGTTTTAGCATATACAGTGAAACCAGATGTATATGGTGGGATAGTTTGCGCAATAACCAAAACTCCATTTATTCCTAATATTACAGGACTTGGGAAAGGATTGGATGAAAAGGGCATCGTACAGAAGCTAACTATTGAGCTATATAAAAAGGCTGTTAAGAAAGCGAAATGCGTGTTTTTTCAGAATGACAGCGATAGAGCCTTTTTTGATTCAAACCACATTGTGTACCCAAAAGGGATTACGTTGCCGGGATCAGGGGTAAACTTAAAAAAATTTGTTCCACTTCCATACCCAGGGAAAGAAGAACCTATTCGATTTATTTACGTAGCTCGCGTAATGAAAGCGAAAGGCATAGAACAGTTCTTTGAAGCAGCACATGAAATCAAAAAACGTTACCCTAATGTCGAATTTCATATCTGTGGATACTGTGAAGAAGATTATAAAGCTGCTATAAAGGAAAAAACATTGGCAGGAGAGGTTATATATCACGGTTTGGTAGATGATGTAAAACCCTATGAGGAAAAGTGTCATTGTGTGGTTCTTCCATCGTTTCATCCAGAAGGAATATCAAACGTACTTTTAGAAGGTGCTGCGTGTGCGCGACCTTTGATTACAACAGACCATGCGGGTTGCCAAGAAACTGTAACAGATGGAGTTACAGGATATATAGTAAAGCAAAGAAACAGCAAGGATTTGATAGATAAAATGATACGGTTTATTAAACTTTCATACGAAGAAAAGGTACAGATGGGTATAGAGGGAAGAAAAAAAGTTGAAAAAGAGTATGATCGAAAGATAGTAGTTGACTGTTATATGAAAGAAATTGAAGAGTTAGGAAGAAAAATATGAACTTTGTTAGAAAAATAATGGGAAGAGAAGTCCAAAATGCGCTCGTTAGCTGTCTGAGGTTTCTTCCAGATGATACATATTTGAAACTGATATATCGACTTAAAGTTGGAAAGAAGTTAAATCTGGACAATCCTCAAACATATACGGAAAAAATACAGTGGCTGAAAATTCATGATCGGAAACCAATTTACACAACGATGGTTGATAAATATGAAGCCAAAAAGTATATCGAATCAATTATTGGAAGTGGACATACTATTCCGACATTGGGGATTTGGAACACTTTCGATGAAATTGATTTTGAGAAATTGCCAGAACGATTTGTTCTAAAATGTACGCATGATTCAGGTGGCTTGGTTATTTGTAAAGATAAAAATAAACTTGATAAGAAAGAAGCTAGTCGTAAAATAAATAAATCGTTAAAAACAAATTTTTACTGGGTTGGAAGAGAATGGCCTTATAAAAATGTAAAGCCGAGAATTATTGCTGAAAAATATATGACATCCCAAAATGAAGAATGCTTGACAGATTACAAATTCTTCTGTTTTGAAGGTGAACCAAAGATAGTATATATCTCGAAAGATAAGGCAAAAGATCCACGGACAGATTTCTTTGATGCAAATGGTAATTTTTTGCCTATAAGAATGAGAGATAAAAACTCGGATGTGCCACCTAGAATTCCAGAACAGTTTGAGCAAATGAAAGAAATTGCTCGTAAACTTTCATGCGGGCTAAAACATTTACGTGTGGATTTCTATCTTATAGACGGGAAAATTTACGTAGGGGAATTGACCTTCTATCACAATGGAGGATTTTCCGAGGTGAAGCCTGAAGAATGGAACTATAAACTTGGCGAGATGATAAAAATTGACGAATAATATAAATCATATCCAAATAAAAGAAAAATGTGAGATGAATTAATTATTTGTATGGATTCCGGAGGGGTATGAGTGGAGCTGAAAACAGTAATAGTGATTGATAATAGTTCTTATCCGCTTGGTGGAACTGCCCAAGTTGCATTTATAAGTGCACTTGAATTAAAAAGACGTGGATATGAAGTGGTATATGTATCGACAGATAAAAGCCCAAATCCAGCGCTGACAGAAAAGGGAATTAGAGTTGAATGCTTAGATAATTTAGGAATCAGAGATAACCCCAATAGACTGGAAGCGGCGGCGAATGGAATTTGGAATGCTGATATAGGAAGCAAGGTTAAAAGAATTTTGCAACACTATGATTCGCAGTCGACTATAATCCATATTCATGGATACCTACATACATTTTCGCCATCAATACTGAAAGTGTGTTCTCAGTCAGGGAAAAAAGTTATTTTAACATTGCATGATTATTTTACGCTTTGCCCATGCGGGGGCTTTTATGACTATAAGAGTAAAAAAGTATGCAATAAAAGTCCTATGTCGTTAAAGTGTATTCTTTGTAATTGCGATAAGAGAAACTACCCTCAGAAAATATGGAGAGTAATTCGACAAGTAGGCGTGAATAAATGGCTGACTAATAATAAGAAAATCGCATTAGCGTATATTTCGGAATTTAGTTATTCTAAAATGAAAGAACGTGTCGAAAAGAGACATAAGACGTTCTACGTTCGGAATCCGTATGATTTGGGCGAAAATTTTGTTTATAAGGCAGAAAATAATTTTGATTATGTATTTTTAGGAAGGTTGAGTGAAGAAAAAGGTGCTGACCTTTTCTGCAGAACGTTTGTGCGACTTCTGAAAAATGGAAAAGTACGTGGAAAAGCAATTGTTGTCGGAGACGGAGAATTAAAAGAAAAATTGGAAAATAATTATCCTGAAATTACATTTGTTGGTTGGAAAACACATGATGAAATGCCTGAAATTATGAAAACAGCAAGAGCATTGGTATTTCCCTCACGTTGGTATGAGGGTGCGCCTTTGACACCGATTGAATTTATGGCTCATGGAATTCCGTGCATTGTATCAGATGCGTGTGCTGCTACTGAGTATGTAAAAGATGATAGTAATGGTTTGATATTCCAAAGTGAAAATGAAGATGCGTTGATAGATAGCGTTTTGAAAGCCGAAGATGATAGAAAGTGGAGTTCAGTTGCGGCAGAACTGAGAAATTCATTTGATAGAATGCAGTATTCAGTGTCCACTCACTGCGATAGGCTAATTGAGGTATATAATATGATATTATGTGGAGGGCAAACTTATTGATGGGAAAGTTGGTAATATATGTTGACAGTCTTAGTAGGGGAGGAGCCGAGCATGTGTCTGTGACGGTGGCTGATTATGCGGCTCATCATGGAATAGAATGCATTCTACTAACAGAAAGAATTTTGCAAAATGAATATCCAGTACCGAAAGGTGTTAAGAGAATCTCGCTTGAATTAGATCATTGTGGAAATAAATATTTCCATTATTTAAGTAATGTGTCAAGACTTCGAAGCAAACTGAAAGAGATTAAACCAGATCGACTTTTAGTGATGGATACACCGGGCTGTTTACTGGCTATTCCAGCGACAAGAGGACTGCCAATTCGTGTAATTGTTTCAGAGAGAAATGATCCAAATCATTTTCCAGGAAAAAATGTGGTTAAACATATTTCAAGAACACTGATGAAGTATGCAGATGGGTTCGTGTTTCAAACTGAAGATGCAAAAAAGTTCTATGATAAAAAGCTAAGAAACAGAGGAACGGTTATTTACAATCCATTATACATCGAAAAGCTACCGACTATCTACAATGGAAGGCGAGCAAAGAAAATTGTTACAATGGGAAGGCTTTCTGAACAAAAAAATCAGAAAATATTGATTGAGGCATTTTCAAAAATTGAAGGTGCATATCCAGAGTACGAACTGATTATATATGGTGAGGGCTCGTTAAGAGAAACTCTGGAAAAACAGGTGCGTGATCTTGGAATTGAACAAAAGGTAAAATTGCCTGGAAATGATGCAAATGTATTAGAGAAAATTCGGGATGCCGGAATTTTTGTTTTGTCATCTAATTATGAAGGAATGCCTAATGCGTTGATTGAGGCGATGGCATTGGGCATTCCGAGCATATCAACGGATTGCCCATGTGGAGGCCCTAAAACACTTGTTCAACCATATATTAACGGATTGCTTTTTCCCGTAGAGGATGTTGATGCTTTAGTATCGTGTATTAAATATTTTATAGAAAATGAAGAAAAAGCAAATGAAATTGGTATGAGAGCAACCGAGATTAGAACATTGCTCGCGTCGAATCGTATTTGCGAAGAATGGAGCAAATATATTTGGGCTGTATAATAATAGGGGGAGAGAAAATATGCCGACTGTCGAGGGATTAAGAATTAGATTCAGAAATGATATTTTTATTCCGTTAACATGCCATATTCGGAGAAAAAAGCTAACTAATTGCGAATTTACGATTATATCAAATAACTGCTGGGGGGGGGTCGTGTATGAGGCATACAATTTAAAAAAGCAATCTCCCACTGTTGGTATGTTCTTTATGGCAGATGATTATATAAAATTTTGCAAAGATATAAAATATTATCTCGGACAGGAAATGGAATTTATTAAACCCGAAGAGTCTAAGTATGTGAAAAAATTGTCTGCCAATAAAAATTGGGGAAGCTATCCTATTGCAAGATTAGGAGATGTTGAATTACATTTACTACATTATCATGGTACTGAAGATGAAATAAGAGCAAAGTGGACTAGGCGTATTAAGCGTATACATTGGGATAGACTGCTTATTAAATATAATGATCAAAACGGATGTACAGAAGATAACCTTAGGGATTTTCTGGATTTGCCATATAGTAATAAGATATTTTTTACATGCAAGGACTGGAACATAGCTGATTCTCGAATTGTAAAGATACATCAATTTAAGGAAAAGCGGAATGTACTGGCATCCTTAGAACCATTTGACAAGTGCAAAGAAGTGGATATACCGTATTTGCTAAATAACCTAAAATGAGGTGATGAAAGGATACGGCATTAGAAGGAGAGTAGAAGTGGTTGTAATAGTTGACTTATGCGTTTTTTTAATATCGACATACATTGCGTTAAGGGCAGTTACGAAAATATATCATGGGCGTTATAGTATGCTACACTTTTGTGTGTTGATTTTTTATGCTATGCAAGTTTTACCGATTTTTGTAAGTCTTTTCGGAAAACTTGATAAAATTCAACTATACTATGAATATATGTATTACGCAATGATAGATGATAGTGTTGCATACATATATGATTTGTTTGCTATTGCCGGAATGCTAATCCTAAGTTATAATGCGGACAAATTATCAAAGTACAGTAACGTATCAGTGTTATCGAACTTCAAATTAGGGGCTAAGCGACAATATATAGTCGCTATGGCAGCAATATGTATGGTGCTGCCATTATTTGGAATCATCTTAGCTCCACATCCGCAAGTGTATTTGAAATTTTCATATTTTTATATGAATGAATATTCCAATACAGGCGTGGACTATTTATATCATCGTACGATAATGAAAATCCTAACATACATATCGTTTGCGGGTATGATGGTATTCTACTATTTGGCGAAGCGAAACAAAAAACTATATACTTACCTCGTATTGATACTTGTAACATGGGTGAATGGAAAAAGAACACTCATGGTTTTCATGATAGCAGGAATTTTAGTTATAGATTTCTTGAAATGGGATAAGCATAGTAGACGATATATCAATAGATTGATATGGAAAGCAATTTTCTTTGGAATTATAATTGTTGGATACTATTTGTTCTACAATGACAAAACAGGTAAGTCAAACTTTGCAGATGATTATTTGCTATACGCTACATATTTTAGCCGAATGAGTAATGTGAAAGTGTCAATATATGATTTGCTGAACCAAGGAAAGATGCTTCAGTATCCGTGCCAAACACTTTTATATAATTTGCTTTTTTTTATTCCGCGCGTTCTGTGGGAAGGAAAACCGTATCCATATTATAAATATTTTACGTCCTATGTATATTATGGCGTTTCTAATAAAGTTGTTCCTAACATGCAATTTCAAGTTAATATATGGTCTGAATTTATATCCAACATGGGGATTTTTGGATATGTGGCGGCACTATATCTTGTAATCTGGATAGTTAAGAAAAGCGAAAAATCAAGTAACAGTATTATAATGCTTTCAGGAACAGTTTTCGCTTTTTTGTATATGATGTATGGATTTGAACATATTATTCAGATTACCTATGTTGTATGGGCTGTATCTAGCATATGGACATTTATTAGGAGCAAATTTAAACTCGTGCATGGGAGATAGATATGAGAAAAAAGAAACTTGCAAAAAATACTATATCGTCGCTGATCTTCCAAGTAACGACAATAGTCTGTGGCTTTATACTGCCGAGATTGATTTTGTTATACTATGGATCTGAAACAAATGGATTAGTAAACTCGATTACACAGTTTTTATCTATTATATCTTTTTTGGAATTAGGTGTTGGCGCAGTTGTACAATCTTCGTTGTACAAACCACTGTCGAAGAACGATTCGGTTGAAGTAAGTAAAATTGTCAAGTCAGCAAATAAATTTTTTAGAACGTTAGCGAAGATAATGCTGGTGTATGTTGGAGGGCTAATACTTTTCTTTCCGTTTATTAGTAACCAGAGTTACAATTTTGCATACACTGCGACATTGATTTTGGCTATGAGCATAAGTTCTTTCGCGCAGTACTATTTTGGAATTGTAAATAGACTTTTACTGTTGGCCGATCAAAAGGGCTACATACAATACAATGTACAAACAGTTACATTAATTGCTAATACTGCTGCATGTGCTGTAATAATTTCGCAAGGGGCATCAATTCAATTTGTCAAATTGACGACATCATTGATTTATTTAATAAGACCGGTTTTACTTCAGATATATGTTGACAGAAATTATCAGATTGATAAGAAAATCGAGTACAAAAAAGAACCGATAAAACAAAAGTGGAATGGTGTTGCACAGCATGTAGCAGCGGTTGTATTGGATGGTACGGATACGATTGTTCTTACAGTATTCTCGTCACTCTCAAATGTTTCAATTTATTCGGTTTATCATTTGGTGATTTATGGTGTAAAACAGCTGTTTACATCAATGACAAATGGAATTCAATCGCTCATGGGGGAACTATGGGCTAGACAGGAACTAGATGAATTGAGAGACTTCTTTGGTTGGGTTGAATGGAGCATCCATACAGGTGCTGTACTTGTCTTTAGTTGCACAGGCGCACTTGTTGTGTCATTTATCGGAATATATACAAATTGTGTTACAGATGCAAATTATATTCAGCCTTTATTTGCAGTTTTGTTGGTACTGGCTAACGCGGTTCATTGCTTAAGGATGCCATACAATTTGATGATTCTTGCAGGTGGACATTATAAGCAAACACAGAATAATTATATCGTGGCAGCGATAATGAACATTACAGTATCCATAGTACTTGTTAAGGCGGCTGGTTTGATTGGAGTTGCAATAGGAACGTTGGTTGCAATGCTTTATCAAACCGTATGGATGGCAAACTATGATTCTAAAAACTTGATTTGTTGGCCTCTAAGAAAATTTATGAAGCAAATATTCGTTGATGTTTTGTCAGTGGTTTGCTTTAGCTTTTGTGTGAGATTTTTAAACTTGCAAGCACAAAATTATTTGCAGTGGATATACAATGCGGTTAAAGTTGTTACTGTCGCGGTAGCTATAACGGGTGTGATTAATTGGATATTCTATAGAGATAAAGAAAAGAAATTGCTTTCTAAAATTATAAAACGGTAAGAAAGCTGAACGGAGAAAATATAATGGAAAGAAAGAAAAAGTGTTTCTGGAATCCGTATAAAATCTTTGAATCGTTAGCCATGAGAGGGTTCTTTAAAAATATGAGTGACAAAGAATACTTATCGTGGCTTTATCGGGCGCGGATGGGAAGGTTCCCTGATTTGAATTATCCTAAGTCATTTAATGAGAAACTGCAATGGTTGAAGTTGAATGATCGAAAGCCAGAGTATACAGAAATGGTAGACAAGTATCTGGCAAAAAAATACGTAGAAAAACGCATAGGCGAAAAGTACATTATCCCTACGCTTGGTGTTTGGGATGAGTTTGATCAAATTGGATTTGAAAAATTGCCAGATCAATTTGTTTTGAAAACGACACATGATTCAGGCGGTGTTGTTATTTGCAAAGATAAAGCAAATTTCGATAAAGCAGCGGCAAAGAGAAAACTTGAAAAAAGTCTAAAACGAAACTATTATTGGGCAGAGCGTGAATGGCCATATAAAAATGTAAAACCGCGAATTATTGCGGAAAACTACTTGTCCTTTTTAAACGGATCGGATTTGGTTGAATATAAGGTGTTTTGTTTTAATGGGAAACCGGCGCTTTTTCTGATATGCAAGGGAGAGGGGCACACAGATGAGAGAACAAATGACTTTTATGACTTGGATTTTAATCATATTCCAGTGACAGTCACATGTCCTAATGCTAAAGAGAAATGTCAGAAACCGGATGAGTATGAAGAATTACTTGGGTTATCGAGAAAACTTGCAAAGAATACATATCAGTTGAGAGTGGATCTTTATGTTATAAATCATAAAATTTATTTTGGCGAATTGACTTTTTTCCATGATAGTGGATGCTGTAAATTCAATCCACCCGAATGGGATAAGCGCTTTGGTGACATGTTGAAGTTGCCGATAGAGGAGGAGAGATAAACAATGGAATTTATAGTTGTTCTCCTTTTGGGAATATGGCTTGCCTTTGCCGGTATTGCCTACACACTACTGGTGAAAGGAAAAGGTAAAAAGAAGTGAATATCTATTTGATAGGTGTCATGATTTCAATGGCCATTTACATTGCAGTTGGAACATTAGCTGGACGTAAAGTAAAAAATGTAGATGATTACTATGTAGCGGGACGTAGAGCACCTACAATCCTGATTGTTGGCTCTCTTGTTGCGTCGTTTCTTAGCACCGGTGCTTTTCTAGGCGATACAGGTGAGGTTTACAGCGGCTTTTTATGCCGATTGTAATAGTTGGTGTTATGCAGGGAACAGGGTATCTTTTTGGTGCAACGCTATTTGGTCGTTATGTTCGCAGAAGCGGGGCATTTACATTATCCGAATACTTCGGAAAACGATTCAAAAGCAAGAAACTGCAAAAATTGGCAGGGTTTACGACTATTGTTGCAGTTACAGCTTATATGCTGTCGGCCATTCAGGGCATTAGCACACTGATGTCATCCATCACGGGCTTGTCATATTCTTTTTGCGTAATTATTGCATGGGTTTCTTTTGCAGTGTTTACAGTGTGGTCTGGATCCTCCGGTGTTTTGATTACAGACACAATTATGTTCTTGGTGTTTTTGACGGCCGCAATTATTGGTATTCCCTTTATTGTAAAAGCTGCAGGTGGTTGGATTCCGGCAATTCAAAACCTTGCATTGTCAACTACAAAACCTGGAATTATTTCTGCTGGCGGTAACTTGGAATATCTCTATCCTACCGGCGCAGAGAATATCACATGGGCAGTTACATACGGTATTGTGTGGGCGTTGGTTGTTATGATCAGCCCTTGGCAGACGAGCCGCTATCTTATGGCGAAAGATGAAAAGACGGTTCTGAAATCGGCAGTGTGGTCATCTGCACTTGTTATTATGATTACAACACTGCTTTACTTCTCGGCTGCATTTGTTCAGAGCATAAACCCGGATTTGGTAGCTTCACAGAGCATTATTTGGGCTGCAATGAATCTGATGCCAAAATTGGTAGGCGTTGTTCTGCTGACTGGAATCCTTGCAGCAGGTATTTCGAGCGCATCCACCTTTTTGTCACTGATTGGATTCTCAATTACAAACGATTTGATGAATCTTAAAGGTGGCGAGGTTGATAAACAGTTAAGAATCTCGCGCGTTGGAATGATTGGTGCAAGTGTTCTAGTTTTGATTCTGGCATATTTTAATCCTCCGCAGATTTTTTGGATTATGTATTTTGGCGGTACGGTTATTGCCAGCTCTTGGGCAGTTGTTGCTTTGGGAAGTGTTTGGAGCAAAAAGCTTTCTTCGATGGGAGCTTTTCTAGGAATGCTGTTAGGGTTTGTCGGCTGTGTTGGAGTAAAAAGCTATAGTGTGATGATGAGCGTAACATTACCGATTTGGGCTGATTCATTCTTTATTGGAATTCTTCTCAGCATTATCGGTGCGGCGGTCGGTTCCATTGTATGGCCAAAATCTGATGCAGAACAGAAAGAACAGAATCAGCTTAAAACTGAGGTGGAGTCGGTGGATGGAATACACAAATACGGAATAGCCTATTTGGGATTTGCTGTGGCTTTCACACTGTTTATGCTGTGCATGTATGTATTTCCGTATGTAGAAGCCTTATAATAGTGAGCTTTGTCGAGACGATATATTATAAACAAGACTAACAAAATCTTCAATCAGTTTTCCTATAAGACTGATTTTATGATATACTGGAGCCACGAGAAATCGTAGCTCTTACTGCTCAAAATTCTGCATACCTCTTTGTGGTGAGCAGTAGGCAACACAGCAATATACCGTGGACAAGAATACAGAGAAGATTGTTAAATACATTGGATGGGTATTAAGTATGCCAACAAGTCAGAAAAAATGTAATTATCCTGAAAGGATGAATGATGTAGAGTATATCGAATCCTCAAAAGCAAAAAAAATCAATCGGATCAGAATTGACGCAATTGAACCGGAAGAATTCTCTGGCGAATGGTTGGAACATCCAACAGCGACTTCCTATCCTAATAATTTGAAAGAGGAAAGTTTGGATGGACAGCAAATAGTTGAATTGAAACGAGGGTCTAAAGGTCGAAAGTTTCTCCCGGCAGCAATTAGCAATTTAAACATTCAGACATTGGGATATATAGGGGATATTCCTGATTTTAGATATGATACTAAAAGCAAGAAATTCTATACAGAAAGTTCAATTTGTCATGAAAGAACAACAACAGAATTGAACCAGGCGGCAAGTGCGTTGAGGTTGTTTGAAGGCATTAGCTTTGATGAAATATTGAATTTGTGCAATATTTTATATGAAAATCCTTATTTTGCTGCGTATACGAATATTGGGAAAAGAGTGTATCAGATTATTCGAGATTGGCCTGTGAGTATGACGTTTGATGAACCGTATTATTATAGAGCGCGCATCGCGGATAGTGAAAACGAATTATATTTGGCGAGCGATATGATGATGCCACCGGAGGGGATTCCTTCACAGGGAAGATATAATGAATATGGCAGAAGTTGTTTCTACTTTACAAATTCGCCAGAAGGTGCAGTTAAAGAAGTTGCTGGGCATCAGGGTCAACGAGATAAATATGTTCAGATTATTCAACTTAAACCAAGCGGAAATGTAAAACTAATAGATTTATCTAAGATGGTAGGAACACGAAATAGCTTTGTTACGGCTTTGCGAAAATCTGTTTCCGATGAAAAGGCTAAGGTGAAAAAGGAATATTTATTGCCTAATTATGTGGCAGGATGCTGTCGCGCAGCAGGATTTGATGGAATTAAATACCGAGGAAGTAATTATAAGTGCTATGTGTTATGGAATGATACAAAAATGGATATTGCACATTATCTTGAGCCAAAGCAGATTAAAGAATACCTAAAGTGATAAAGATATACACACAAAACTATCATTTGGATAATGCGGAAGTAATATATTGTATTCTAATCATTATAGTGGTATATTTAAACAACTATTATAAAGGAAAAGAGGTTCTATATCTTATGCCCAGAACAAAAGGTAGCAAGAATAAGCCCAAAACTGTGACCACCGATTTTGCAACACAGATTGCAGAAAAGCAGTCTGCAAGGGAAGCACTCGCTGCTGAAATTGCATCCATTACTGCCAACATTGATTCTCTGAAAGCTGACCTGAAAGAGAAGAAAGCATCGCTGAAAGTCATTGACAAGGAAATTGTCAAACTGGAAGCAAAGAAGGCGAAAGCAGATGCCAAAGTCGCAGAAGAAGCGAAAAAGGCAGAAGCCGAAGCTGTTCTGAAAAAGTTATTGGCCGAAGGCATGAGTGCCGATGAAATCCTCGCAAAGCTGAAATAAGAAAAAGGACCGTGACTGGCAGATGAACTGCTTCGTCGCGGTCTTTTTGGTGGAATTTTAGCCAAGGGCTACTCCATCAAATCGGAAATACGCTGGGAGGTTGAGATGCTTGATAAACGCATGGTGCTGAGCGTGGTAGTGCCGCAGATCGTATCCCAGATGATGCAACTCAAGAAGTTTCACCATCACCAGATTGAGGTGAATCCGCTTAGCTACAGCAATCTGCGCAGCGTCCAGCCCACGTTTCGTCATTTGATAGACTTCATCACTGTCCAGCATCAGGTGGGATGTGAAAGCATTATGCTCGTAAAGAAGGATGTGCTTATCTTTAATGGTCAGAAACTTGTTCAGGGTATGCAAGTCCATAAGCAGCTGATGCTCCAGATAATGACCGAGCGCATAGCCGCACACCATCTGCTTGGTCTGTTTATCAAGATGGCTGTTGATAAGAATCAATGGCTTATCAAAATAGAGCGAAAGCAAACCCAACATATCTTTAATGCGGGATGTTTCACTGATGTCCAGACTGC
>OJNP01000878.1_pt1 | contig 17848 bp, 14 predicted proteins | sample 1597921 | NCBI WGS metagenome assembly OJNP01 (sample SAMN01915213, study PRJEB22387) | human gut metagenome | isolation source: stool | host: Homo sapiens | place: USA | reverse complement strand
GCTATTGAGTGTGTTTCTTGATTATGAGTGTTCAAATTCAACTTGCAATTTACCTCTTATTCTTAATTATATAAATTATCATTAGGTATGTCAAACAAGCCAAATTATAGTCGTTCGGCATAACTAATAGAACGACTGGGAATATACGGGCTTCCGCAAACGCTGAAAACCCTGTACCAGAGCGGATTTCCCAATCGATGGTCCCCCGTTTCCGTGCGTTGCAATTTTTCTTGTCACCAAGCCCCCCGGCCGTTATAATGGAAAACAGGCAAGCATCATGATTGAGCCGGAATCATTTTACGGACAGAATTATCTTCCAGGAGGCAATTATGAGCGATGTAAAAATTTTTGACGAAAACCAGCTCTTCGATATGTATGACTATCTGCTGCAAAAAGAAAAGGAGCTGCAATCGGCCAAACTGAAATCTTCTCCGGAAGGCCTGAACCTCGGCCACGAAGAAGAACAATTGAAAATGCTGAAGGAACTCTTACGGTCGGAAATCAAGGACCTCATCAGCAAGGAAACCCTGACCGGCAAAGAATTGGGCAAACGGGAGAAGATCCTCAAATGAAGAGATTTTCCACCGTGTCCGTCCTGTAATTTCCCTATCCCGATGGAAACCATCGGGATTTTTTATTTTCATTTTTTATTTGAGAATATATTTCATTTATCATATATTCCTAATTATTCCTTTTGGACATATAAGTATTGCCAGACCGGTATTTTTTATTTGCCGGCCAGGAGGATATACTTGATTTGTCCGTAAAAATCCTCTCAATCCTGTCAAGCCTTGTCTCCTTCATCTGACAAACAGCAGGAACATTTCAACAGGAGGTCTGAATTTGGAAGAGGCAGTCATCATGGTTTATCACAAGAAAACAGCTGATTCCGCAGTTGCGCGTAAAGAGAAAATCCATTTGCTGAAGTATTTCCGGAGTCTTGATACGCACCGCTATTATCGAATTTTGGACAGCGCGCAAAACACGCCGTTCTATCTGGATCCTGCGAAAATGTTCACGATGCGCGAGCTTTCTGCCATCTCCCAATCCGAGATGCAGAAATTGAAAGAGGAAGGTAGTAAAAAGAAATGATTCAATGAATGAACCAATGGGAGGTTTTAAGAAAATGTCACCTGCAGTAAAATGCCTGTTGCTGCTCTTGGTAGTAGCCATTTTATTCATTACGGAAATCATCCCCCTGGCCGTAACCGCCATGGGAGCCTCCGTAGCATGCTGGATTCTCGGCCTGATTCCGGAAAAACAGATTTTCCTGGGACTGGCGGATTCCACCGTTGTCCTTTTTGCCGGTATGTTCGTCGTCGGTGCCGCCATGTTCCACACCGGCGTCGCCCAGAAAATCGGCGCCAAAGTCGTCCGCGTCTGCGGCACGAGTGAAAACCGGCTGATGCTTGGTTTGATGCTCGTTGCAGCCGTCATGTCCGCCTTCTTGTCGAACACCGGCACCACGGCGTGCCTGATTCCGGTCGTCATGAGTATCTGTGCGACCGCCAAAATCTCTCCGTCGCGCCAGTTGATGCCGCTGGCATTTGCCGCTGCGCTGGGCGGTACCTGCACACTGATCGGCACGCCGCCGAACATGCTGGCCAATGTCGCCCTGAAGGCCGCCGGCATGCCGGAGCTGCAATTCGGATTTTTTGAATACGCCTATATCGGCATTCCGATTACGGTCGCCGGTATCCTTTACATGATGCTGATTGGCAAACACCTGCTGCCGAACAATCTTGCCACCGATGTGGACGAGCTGGAATTTGCCGAAGATGACGCAGCCGCCATCTCCCACAAAGCAAGCCGTCAGATTATTTGCGGCATCATCCTGGTCGGCGTCATCGTCTGCATGGGTCTCGATGTGGTTCCCCTGCATATCGTTTCCGTCATCGGCGCCCTGCTGTGCGTCCTGACCGGCTGCCTGACTGAAAAGCAGGCCTATGATTCCATCGACTGGATTACGATTTTCCTGTTCGCCGGCATGATTCCTGTAGCGGAAGCCATGAATACGAGCGGGGCCGGCAAGCTGCTTGCCGCCGAAACCATCAAGTTCATGGGCGGCAGCCCCTCTCCCTACCTTGTGACGGCCGTCCTCTTCATTCTGGCCGCCGTGCTGACGCAGTTCATGTCCAACACGGCATCCAAAGCATTACTCTGCCCGGTCGGCATCGCACTGGCCCAGCAGCTGGGAGCTTCGCCCCGTGCCGTTTTGATGGCAATCCTGATTGCTTCGTCCTGCGCTTTCGCTTCGCCTGTAGGCACGCCGCCGAACACGTTGGTACTGGGCCCCGGCCATTACCGCTTCCTTGATTACATCAAATGCGGTTTCGGCCTGATTGTGGTATGCCTGATTGTTTCCATTATCGTCATTCCTATCGTCTGGCCTTTCTTCCCTGGAAAATAAGGAGTCGGTAACTTATTTCCCGGAGGAAGGTTCACCATACAACCGCGGATGCCTGGACACCATCCGCTGGACACCTTCTCCTTATATACTGCCGGCACGTTTGAGCATATCGCGCCGGCAAACGTAAACAAGACGCCCGTCTGGATATCATTACCAGGCGGGCGTCATCATCTGTCTGTGTCAGGACATATCTTAACCGGCCTGTTGATGCGGGTTAGCGCAATTTTTAATGCCGTAATTGCATATTTCATATGCCGCATGGATATTATACATTCCAGCATTTTAGGAATATAATCCAGTTAAGAAAGGTTCCTGATATACAGGCCTTTGAATACAACAAACTTCATTCCAATCCCCTCCACCTAATGATTCTGAAAGGAGCTATCATCATGGCAGAAAACAAGACCGTCGACATCTCTAAAATCATGGACCGCATTTCCTATCTGGAAACGGAAGACTTCAAGGGCAAACCGGAATTCAGCAAGGTTCATGTCCTGGACAAGCTGGAAAGATGCGCTGAAGAAAAGAACGCGCAGTACCGCAGCATCGCAAACCACCGCTTCAATAAGGTAAGCCGTTACCAGGGCGTTCCGATTCATCTGGGAGGCAGACGCGATTCCTGAGGCACAAGGCGTTAAGCCTTCCAGAAACAACGAACCTCCTCCTCTCCGGCTGCAGACGTGACCGCCACTGTGTCGCGTCAAGCCGGGCCCTGCCCACCGTGCGGGTTTCCTGTTCAGGGGACCGCACAGGGGGCAGGGCCTTATTTTTTTAATGTTCCCTTCATCAAATTCTGCTATACTTTAGGCACAAAAGTGGGATATCATAGGTACAAGATGCATTCATTCCAACGAATAGAGGTTCTGAATTATGAAAGTTCTGGTTGTGGAAGACGAAGAGACCTTGAACAAGGTCATCACGAAACGGCTGAAAAAGGAAAATTACAGCGTGGACAGCGCCTTGGACGGTCAGGACGCCCTGGAGCTGCTCGCCGTGGCGCAGTACGATGTTCTCGTCGTCGATGTCATGATGCCGAAGATCGACGGCTTCACCCTCGTCAAGCGCCTGCGCGCCAAGGGCGACGCGACGCCGGTCCTCTTCCTGACGGCGCGGGATTCCCTCGACGACAAGGTCACCGGCCTGGATGCCGGCGGGGACGACTACGTCGTCAAGCCCTTTGAGTTTCCGGAGCTGCTGGCGCGGCTGCGCGCCCTGCTGCGCCGCAACCACAAGGAGGCGTCGAACGTGATCGGCATCGCCGACCTGACCATGGACACGGCGACACGCCGCGTCTGCCGGGCCGGCCAGGATATCGAGCTGACCGCCAAGGAATACGCCATCCTGGAATGCCTGCTCCGCAACGCCGGCAGCGTCCTGTCCCGCGGCCAGATTCAGGAGCACGTATGGGATTTTTCCTACGAAGGGGCCTCCAATATGATCGACGTCTACATCAACAGCCTGCGCCGCAAGATCGACAAAGGCCACGATGTGAAACTCATCCAGACGGTCCGCGGCATGGGCTACACCATCCGCGAAGAAGAAGGACCGTCCGGAAATCACCAGAAATAAGGATCGGGAGTACAACATGTTGAAACAATGGTTCCGTAACATCCCCATCGCCGTGCGGGTCACTGCCTGGTACACCATCCTGCTGTGCCTGCTCTTCGTGCTGCTCGGCGGCGCCATGGTGAAGATGAACGACACCCTCCGCATCAGCCTTATGCAGGACACGGTGCACCACCAGCTGGGCAAGGCCGTCAAGACGCCCGACCGGTTCGACGCCTTCGACGACGGCGTCTACACCATCCTGTACGACAACGAAGGCAACGTCATCCGCGGCCAGCTGCCCCAGGGCATGCCTGACGCCGCCAAGCTTCCCTATAAAGGCGAGGGCCCGCGGGAATTCTCGGCGAACGGAAAGACATACCATTACGAGGACCGGCCCGTGGAACCCCGTTACCTGCCCCGGCGCATGGGTCCCGGCATGATGAACGGCAGGAATGGCATGGGCGGCATGGGCATGGGCCGTGGCATGGGTCCCATGGGACCCGGCATGATGGGCGGTATGCACGACGAACACCACGACGTGCCCGCTGCATCCGGCCAGTCCGGCCAGTCCAGCCCCTATGGTTCGGCCGGTAAAACCTACTGGATCCGCAGTGTCACGGCGGAAAGCGACTCGGCCAAGCAGGCAGCCCTGCTGGTCCGCAGCTTCCTGATCCTGATGCCGTTCTTCATCCTGCTGGCCGCTGTCGGCGGCTACCGCATCATCAAGCGCGGGTTCCGGCCCGTGGAGGTCATCAGCGCCACGGCACGCCAAATCGGCGAGGAACAGGACCTGTCCCGCCGCATCGAACTGGCTCCCGGCAAAGACGAGCTGCACCAGATGGCGGGCACCTTCAACACCATGCTGGACCGCCTCGAAGAATCCATGCAGCGGGAAAAGCAGTTCTCGTCCGATGTGTCCCACGAGCTGCGCACGCCCGTTTCCGCCATCATGGCGGAAAGCGAATATGCCGGCAGTTACGCCGAATCCCTCGACGAGGCAAAGGAAAGTTTCCGGACCATCCATGCCCAAAGCAAAAAAATGTCCGTCATGATCAACGAACTGTTGGAACTGACACGCATGGAAAAACCCGATGCCGTGCGCCTCGAACCGCTGGATCTGACACAGCTCCTGCGGGATACCCTGCAGGATTACCGCCTGCTGGCGAGCCAGCAGGATATCCGGCTGACAGCCGACCTGCCGGACCATGCGACTCCCATCCGAGGCCATGCCATCCTGCTCCAGCGGGCTGTCGGCAACCTGTTGGACAACGCCCTCAAATTCACGCGCAGCACCATTCTCCTTTCCCTGCAGGAAAAACAGGATTCCTACGTAATTTCCGTGCAGGATGACGGACAGGGAATGGCACCGGATGCCGTGAACAAAGTCTGGGAGCGCTTTTATCAGGCTGACGCTTCCCGCAACCGCAAGACGAACAAAGGCCTTGGCCTGGGCCTCTCCTTCGTCGCCCAGGTGTTGAAAATCCACCACGGCAAGTATCACGCCGCCTCCACCCCGGGCAAAGGCAGCACCTTCTCCCTGGAGCTGCCAAAAAGCTGACGCAGCAAAACCTTGAACAGAAAAACCAAACCGCAGACAACCGGTTTTACCGGTGCCTGCGGTTTTTGTATGTTTCTTTTGTTTACTTCATCTGTTCCTGAACAGACGCCTCTCCCGTTTAATATTCTTAAGGAAATGTTTAGGCTTCGTTTCTGCCTTCTTTCATATTTTTTGAGAAACTGAAAGCGAAGAAAGGGAGGTGTACTTTTTGCTGGGCGGTGCCCTGCTGGCCATCCTGAACCGGTTCAAGCAGCTGATGTCGGCCTGATGCAGAAAAACAAAAAATTTTCTCCGTATTAATTTTCGTTTAATCTTCCTCCCCTATGATACAGGTAAAGGCAAGGAAAAAAGAAACCAACCCTGCTGCTGAACCTGCTAATAAAAAGGAGGAACATAAAATGGATGAAAACCTGAATGAAAACAAAGAGACGCTCAATACCCCGGAAGAAGAAAAGGAAACCCGCTGGTCCCGGATCCGCCACGTCATTACGCCGAAACGGATGAAACAGGCCGGTGCCGCCGTCGTACTGCTGGCCGTACTGGGTGTCGGCGGAAGCGCCTACACGCATTACCAGCACGGCATCGCCCGCGCGCAGGCCATGGAAACCCGCAGCAACATCCTCTCCAACCTCGCCGCCAAGGAAAACATTCAGCTGATTTCGGCGGACCAGGCACGCCAGGTTGTGGCAGAAGCCCTGGGCACGGATGCCGCTTCCCTGAAGATCGACTCTGTCATGCTGGACACGCCGGGGTTCGGCCAGGACAAACGTTTCAAGAAGGATAAGGACAACGGCGGCCGCAAAGAGTTCCGGGAAAAAGCCGGAGCCCGTTTTGATAACGGCCGCCGGGAAGGCCGGCCGGTACAGTTCGCCAAGGAACGCCGCGGTGACGGCCCGCGGGCCATGGAATGGGAACGCGGCCGGGATAACGACAACGAAGAAGCTTACTGCGGCGGCTGGGGTCCCGGCTACGGCAGACGCGGTGACGGATACGGTCCGTGCGGCGGTCCCTGGGGCGATGGCTATCATCGCGGCTACGAAGGCCGGCGCTACCGTGACGACGACCGGCAGGAAGAAGCCGCCCCCATGCCCGGCAATTTGAAACAGGCACCGGAACAGGCCGGCCCGTCCGCCCAGGCACCCGGTTCCACCCAGGCGCCGGCTCCCAAACAAGGCCTTGCTTCCCCGGACGCTCCGAAAGGCGTCACGATGGCTGACCGCCAGAGCCTGGCCAACCGGCCCTTGTTCTACAAAGTACGCTGCAACACCGGCAATTCCGAGGCCTCGTTCCTCGTGGACGCCCGCAGCGGCAAAATCCTGAACACGGCCGTACGGCCGCAGAAATCCGCTCTGGCCAAACTCTTCTGACGCTTACGGCTGGAAGCAATTCCTTATGCACAAACAGAAAACAAACAGACACTGAGACATAAATCCCCCCTCTGAATCCTCTCCTCAAAAAGGCGCCCTGCCCGGCCTCGTTTCTCCCCCTGAGACCGGCGCAAGGCGCCTTTCCGTCTGCTTCCTTTTTACTTTTTCCCCGCCGTGTTCCCCTGCAGGTCCGTCACTTTTCCAGGTAAAGCACCTGGGGCGGATCGCCGCCATCCCCGCGGCGGCTGCCCTGCCGGTCGTAGCGTTCTTTGACCTCCGGCGTGGCCGGCAGCAGGCGGGCTACCATGGTTCCGTGAAACAGGAACAGCACTTCCACAAAGAACGTGTTGTCCACTTTATCGTAAACACGCCCGGCCGACCATGTCCCCCGCACGGTCGTCGACCAGGCATTGGCCAGGTAGCCGATTTTTCCAGAAGCCGGGGCCATTACGAAAATGGCCTCGCTATCCACCGGGTTGTCCGGTTCCTTCACGCAGCACAGCACGTCGCCGCAGAAAAAGTTCCCGTGGTCATAGTGCTTTGTCCCTGTCACCGTCACGTACACCGGCGCTTCCTGTTCTTCGTTTTTCCGTTCTTCCGTCCCGGACATCATAACCGTTTCCTCCTTCCGTTTTCTACATCATACAGCCTGGCCCGGACACATAATGTCGCATGCAAAATAAGCGGAGAAAATTTATTTTTCCGCTATTCGTGCTATACTATAAGAAGAGTTCCAAACAAGGAGGTATTTCAATTATGAAGAAAATCGCCATCATCCGCTGCCACGATGTCAGCATGCGCTGCGGCGCCACGGGCTGCCTGCGGGCGTTCAATGAAAAAGACAAGGCCTTTGCGCCGTACGGTGACGAAGAGCTGCGGCTCGTCAGCCTCATGACGTGCAACGGCTGCGGCCAGACCGTGGAAAACGATCCGGGCCTGAAAAAGAAGCTGGACCGCCTGATTGAAAAACAGGTCGATGTGGTTCATCTGAGCCACTGCACGAGCAAAAAGGACAAGGACAATCCCGACAACCGTCATACTTGTCCGTGGATCGTCAAAATCGCCGATTACCTGAAACAGAACGGCATCCAGGTCGTGGAAGGCACCCACTGAGGGCCTGTCCCGAACCACCGGAGGAGGGCTGCGCGGAATACAGTTGATACTGCATTCCGTGACAGTCCTTTTTTGTGTGCCCGAAACCGGCTGCGGAACAAAAAAATTTTGTATTCTGCCCTTCCATTGCTTAAAATTTATTCCTAAAAGTATTATAATATTAAAGGTATTATAATCTTATTGATATAGAATATCATTAATAGCCGGGCGGCATCCGGGCGGAGCCGTCGGGAAAGGAGATTTCCATGGAGCTGAAAATTATTTACATGACCAACCACGACCGGCGCTACGCCGCCATGCGCAAGGCATGCGGCGAGCTGCAGGAAGAGGGGCGGATATCCGACCTTTGCATCCCGGTCCTGGCAGAACGCTCCAGCGACTGGAATGCTTCGTGGGAACGCAAGTTCACCGGTGCGTCCCTGGTCATGATCCATTTTATGAAGAATGCCTCGAAGAGTCCATTCTGGAAGGCCTGCCGGAGCTTTTTGGAGGCTCACGGCATTCCGTACTTCCTGGATTCCGTCGAGGGAGACGCGGCAGAGCACAGTACTGCCATCGAAACCAGTGTCCTGCATCAGTTCCGCCTGTATTTCCTCTATGGCGGCAACACCAATTACCGGAACGTCTGGCTCTATGCCACGGCCCTCTGCGCCCCCGGGACGGCGCAGCCGGAAGCACCGAAGCCTTTTGCCTGGGCCGGCATTTACGACCCGGAGCAGGAAGAGCGCTACACCACTGACGCCGAAGCCTACCGGGCAGCGCACTGCGCCGCGGACAAACCGGTCGTGGGGCTGCTTTTCTACCGCGACGAATGGATCTGGGGCGATCTGTCGTACCAGGATGCCTTGATCCGGGCCCTGCAGGCACGGGGCTGCCAGGTCCTGCCTGTTTTTGCCAACAGTTTTCTCGATACATCGGCCGGGATGCCTTCCTTATCCGACGTGTTCGACCAATACTTTTTCCATAAGGGCAAACCGGTACCGGATGTCCTGATCAATACCATGAAATTTTCCCTCACGGGCAGCGGCCGCATGAACCCGGCGAAGCTCCAGGAGCTCGGCGTGCCCGTCCTGGATGCGTACACGCTGCTCGTCCCGGAGCAGGATTGGCGGAAGAACCCCGAAGGCCTCAATGCCGTCGAGGAGTCCATTGCCGTAGCCATGCCGGAACTGGACGGCGTGATTCACGGCGTTCCTGTCGCCGGCAGGGTGCGGGAAGCCGACGGGGCGGTCCACTTTACGCCCTTGCCCGAACGTATCGAACGGATGGCGGCCAAAGCGGCCAAGTGGGCCCGCCTGCACCGCCTGCCCAACAAAGACAAGAAAATCGCCCTGATTTTCCATAACTATCCTGCCAAAAACTCCAATATCGGCAGCGCCTCCGGCCTGGACACGATGGAGAGCGCCATCCGCCTCCTGCGGCGCATGAAGGAAACAGGCTACACGGTGGACTTCATCCCGCCCGACACGGAAGACCTTGTCCGCCTCATGACTTCCCACGCCACGAACGATATATCGTCCCTGACGGAAGAACAGGCCGAAGCCTGCCAGAAACTGAAAGCGTCGGATTACCGCGCCTTTTTCGAGAGCCTGGCGCCGGAAGCGCAGGCCAAAATGACGAAACAATGGGGCGAAGCACCGGGCGATGTCATGCTGTCCGAAGCCGGGGACATCCTCGTACCGGGGACCATGGACGGCAACCTGTTCCTGAGCGTACAGCCGTCGCGCCAGTACGGCATGGACCCTGCCAAAGCGTACCATGATCCGTATATTGCGCCGACCCACCAGTACCTGGCCTTCTATTACTGGCTGCGCGAAGTCTGGAAGGCCGACGCCGTCATCCATTTCGGCACCCACGGCAACCTGGAATGGCTGCCCGGCAAGAGCACGGGCCTGGACGAAGCCAGCTATCCCGACATTGCCCTGGGCGATTTACCGAACATCTACCCGTACCATATGACGATCACCGGCGAAGGCATGATTGCCAAGCGCCGCGCCGCAGCCTGCCTGATCGGCTATCTGCCGGCGCCCCTTACGGATGCCGGTGCCTACGACGAAATTGCGGAACTGGAAAAGACGCTGGACGAATATGTCCGGCTGAAAGAAGCGGGCAGCGACGTGTCCGACATGAATCAGTCCATCCTGGACCTGGTGCGGAAAGCCAAACTGGAGCAGGATGTCCCCTACGACGCTTCCCGGCCCTTTGAAGAGTATACGGCCTCGCTCCATGACTATATCGAGGAATTGAAAGACAGCGAAGTCCACGCCGGACTGCATATCCTGGGCCAGCCTCCCGAAGGGACCCTGCTCACGGACAGCATCCTGCAGCTGCTGCGCCTTTCCAACGGCGACGTGGATTCCATTTACGAATTGTGGGCTGCCAAATACGGCACCACGCCGGACTGGATTCAGAGCCACGCGGCGGAAATCATGCCCTGCGGGATGACCGGCGGCGCCCTGATGGACCAGATCCGCCGCGAAACGCGGAAAGTCATTGCCACCTTGCAGGAAGGCGGCTTTACGGAAGAAGCCCTCGCAACAGCCCTCGCCCTGCCGGAGCTGCAGGCGGCCGACCCCGTGTCCGCCCCGCTGCCGGATGGCTGGACCGCCAAAGCCGAAGCCTTGCTGCGCTTTGTGAACACCGAAGTATACCCGCGTCTGGCGCGTACGACCGAGGAAATGGACCACACGCTGGACGCCCTCTCCGGACGCTTCGTGCCGCCCGGACCTTCGGGTTCCCCCAACGCCGGCGGGGTCCGTCTCCTGCCGTCGGGGCGCAATTTCTACGGGGTCGATCCCCGCGCCCTGCCCTCGCCGGCAGGCTGGAAACTGGGTGTCCGCCTGGCGGACAAGATGGTGGAAAAGTTCATCGCCACCCAGGGCCAGTATCCGGAAAACATCGGCATGGTCCTCTGGTCCGGCCCGAATATGCGCTCCTCCGGCCAGGACATCGCCGAATTCCTGTACCTGCTCGGCGTGCGTCCGGTCTGGCAGAAAGGCAGTCTCCATGTGCGCGGCCTGGAAATCATTCCCCTGTCGGAGCTGAAACGTCCCCGCATCGACGTGACAGGCCGTATCAGCGGCCTCTTCCGGGATACGCTGCCCCAGCTGGCCGAGCTGATGGACAAGGCCGTCCTGCTGGCAGCCTCGCAGGAAGAGGCACCGGAAGACAATTTCGTCCGCAAACATATCCAGGAAGACACACAGCTGCTGGAAGACAAAGGCGTGTCGGCAGACGACGCCTGGCGGAGCGCGGCCTACCGGATTTTCGGCAACGCACCCGGTACCTACGGCGCCGGCGTCAATACCGTCCTCGATTCCCACAACTGGGAAACCCAGGACGACCTGGCGAAGGTCTATGTCCGCTGGGGCGGCCATGTCTTCGGCGGCGGAACCCGCGGGGAATTCCATCCGGAACTGTTCCAGCGCCGTCTGGCCCAGCTGGACCTGACCATCAAAAACGAAGAAAACCATGAAAGCAACATTCTGAGTTCCGATGACTACAACGCATTTCACGGCGGCATGATTTCCGCCGTCAAGAGCCTGGGCGGCAAAACGCCGCAGTCCTACGTAGGCGACAGCAGCAACCGCTCGGCCGTCGGCGTCCGGACCGTGCAGGAGGAAATGCGCCGTGTCTTCCACGCGGAATCCATGAACCCGAAATATATCGAAGGCCTCATGAAACACGGCTACAAGGGTGCGACGGATCTGGCCAACCGCCTCTCCATCAGCTTCCAGTGGGATGCGACAAGCGATGTCATGGACGATTCCATGTACGAGCAGTACGCCCAGAAATACGCCCTGGATCCGAAGATGCAGCAATGGATGAAGAAAGTCAATCCCTGGGCACTGCAGAGCATTGCCGAAACACTGTTGGAGGCCGACCAGCGCCAGATGTGGAACGCCAATGACGAAACGAAAGACGAGCTGCAGCAATTGTATCTGTCCGTAGAAGGAGAATTGGAAGATGACGGCGATGACGACGAATAAACCGCCGCTGCAGGAAACAGGCCTGCCCCCTGTCCGCATGCTGGTCCTGACCCTGACGGGCCGCTGCAATTTCGCCTGCCGGTATTGCTACGCCGCCTCCGTGGCTGCCGAAGACATGGACGAGGACACGGCGGTGGCCGCCGTCCACCTGGCCGGACGCGGGAGAAAGCGTTTCCTGCTGCAGTTTTCCGGAGGAGAACCGCTGCTGTGCTTCCCCTTGATTCAGAAGCTGATCCGCGTCGTGGAAGAAAATCACTACGACGCCCAAATGCAGCTGCAGACCAACGGGTCCCTGCTTACTCCGGAAATCGGACGTTATCTGTTTGACCACCAGGTCGGCCTCGGCCTTTCCTGCGACGGGCGCCCCGCCCTCATGGACCGCATGCGCGCGGCCAGGGACGGCTCTTCTTCGTCCCGCCTGACGGCCGCCGCGGCGCGGAACCTGGCCGCCCAGGGTATCGGCACGGGGCTGACCTGCGTTGTGACGGCAGACTCCGTCGAAGAGCTGCCGGGCATTGCGGACATGGCCCACTTTTACGGGAATGTGCATCAGGTCGGCTTCGACATCCTGCGGGAACAAGGCCGGGGCGCCGGCATGAAGGCGCCGACGGCGGAAGCCATGACGCGGGCCCTGGAAAAGACCTATGCCCGCATGGAAGCACTGGAAAAGGCAACAGGCCGAAAGGTTCATTTTACGCAGGAAGACCGGGTGCGCCGGCTGGCGCAGACGGGACAGCACGACTTTCCCCAGTGTTACGCCATGCACGGCGAAGCGGCCTTCGTCGACGTTCACGGCGACATCTACGCCTGTTCGTCCCTGGTCGGGCGTCCGGAATACCGCCTCGGCAATGTACGGACCGGACGGGAGCCGGAAAAAGTACGGGCCGTGGCGCGGCGGATTCAGGAGGCCATGGCGGAGTGCCGCCACTGTCCTTACTTTCCCCTCTGCGGCGGCGGATGTTTTTCCCGCTGGCTCCGAAAGGACGGCGTTGTACGCCGGGTTGACGCAGAATGCGCCATGAAACAGTTCTTCATTAAAAAATATAAAGAGCATCACAAGGAGGAATTTTCCAAATGAAAAGACAAGGTACCTTTCCCTTCACGGCCATTATCGGCCAGGACACGATGAAAAAAGCCCTGGTGCTGAACGTCGTCAATCCGAAACTCGGCGGCGTCCTGATCCAGGGGGAAAAAGGAACCGCAAAATCGACGGCCGTCCGCGCCCTGGCAGATCTGCTGCCGCCGCGCAGATGCATCAAGGGCTGCCGGTTCCATTGCGACCCCGATGACAGAGCAAACTGGTGTGACGAATGCCAGGAAAAATACGCGACGGAAGAACCGCCGGTGGAACTGCTGCCCATGAAAGTGGTCGAACTGCCCGTCAGCGCCACGGAAGACCGCGTCGTCGGAACCCTGGACATCGAAACCGCCATCCGCGAAGGCAAACGTTCCTTCGAAACGGGTATTCTGGCTGACGCCAACCGCAACATCCTTTACGTAGATGAAATCAATCTGCTCGACGACCATGTGGTCGATGTCCTGCTCGACTCCGCCGCCATGGGCATCAACACGGTGGAACGCGAAGGCATTTCCTACTCCCATCCGGCGCGCTTCTCCCTGGTCGGCACCATGAACCCGGAAGAAGGGGACATCCGCCCGCAGCTTCTCGACCGCTTTGCCTTGTCCGTCAAGGTCGCCGGCGAACAGGATCCGGAACGGCGCGCGGAAATCATCAAACGCCGCCTCGCCTATGAAGCAGATCCGGAACCGTTCCTGGAAAGCTGGAAGGACGAACAGGCCAAGGAAGTCCGCCGCATCGAACGGGCCCGGAAACTGCTCTCCGAAGTGACCTGCTCCAACGATATGCTCCTGCTGGCCGCGAAAATTTCCATCACCCTGGGCGTCGACGGACACCGTGCCGACATCACCCTGATCAAGACGGCCGAAACCATCGCCGCCGTTGCCGGCCACACGGAAGTCACGAAAGAGGATATCCGGGAAGCCTCCAGACTGGCATTGCCGCACCGTATGAGACGCCGTCCGTTCGAAGAACAGAATCTGGACTGGACGGAAGTCGACGAGGTCATTGACGATGAAGCGTAATCTCTTCCCCTTTGCCGCTGTCTGTGGCATGGAAAAGCCCAAAGAAGCCATTCTCCTGACACTGGTCAATCCTTTTGCCGGCGGCCTGCTGCTGTCCGGTGAAAAAGGGACCGGCAAATCGACCCTCGTCCGCAGCGCCCGCGAACTGCTCGCCGACGCGCCGTGGATCGAAGTCCCCATCAGTATCACGGAAGACCGGCTCTTTGGTTCCATCGACACAGAAGAGGCGATCCGCAGCGGACACAAGAAACTCCTTCCCGGATTGATTGACGAGGCAGATCAGGGGCTGCTTTATATGGACGATGTGAATTTACTGCGCGACGACCTTCTCTCGGCCGTGCTGAACATTCGGGAAGCCGGCGGGTACCGGCTGGAGCGGGACGGCCTCTCGGAACAGCGGGATGCTTCCTTTACGGTCCTGGCCGTCATGAATCCCGACAGCGGCACCCTGCCGGCCTCTTCCCTGGACCGGTTCGGCCTGTTCGCCCAGACAGAAGCCGCGCAGGACGATGCGACCCGCCTGGAAATCATCCGCCGCGTCCTCGCCTTTGAAAAAGACGGCCTGGCCTTCCGGTCCCAATGGGCCGGAGAAACGGCGAAACTGCAGGCACAGGTGCAGCAGGCACGGCGCGTGCTGCCTACGGTCACCGTCTCCCCTGCCATGATGCAGCTGGCTGCCGTCTATACCTTGAAAGCCCACGTGGCCGGTCACCGGGCCGATATTTACCTGATTGAGGCGGCCCGGGCGGAAGCGGCCCTCGCCGGCCGTTCTTACGTGCTGCCCAAGGACCTGGAAAAGGCGGCGGAATTCGTGCTGCCCCACCGTATGCGGAAAGCCGAAGAACAGCCGCCCCAACCGGAGGAACAGCCGCAGGAAGAACCGCCGGAAAACCAGGAGCAGGACCGGCAGACTCCGGACAACCAGCAAGAGTCTCCCGACGACAATGACTTTGCCCGCCCGCCGCAGGAAGAACCGCCGCAAATCGACACGGAAGACCACGAAGGAAACGACAGCACGGATGCGGACCACTCCGGCATGGCGAACCCCCAGGGTGCCAGCCGGGAGCGCATCGACGCTGCCGACCTGCGCGTGCATATGCCGCCCATGTGGATCGAACCCGCCAAAACCCGTAAACCGAAAAAAGGCAGCGGCAAACGCAGCCTGACGATTACGGACCTGTCCCAGGGCCGCTACGTGCGGGCAGAAATTCCAAAAGCCAAAACCACGGACATCGCCTTCGACGCCACGCTGCGCGCTGCCGCACCCTACCAGAAAGCCCGGCCTTCCAACGGCTGTGCCGTCGTAATCCGCAAAGAGGACGTGCGCGGCAAGATCCGCGAAAAACGGACCGGCAACATTTTCCTCTTCGTCGTCGACGCCAGCGGCTCCATGGGGGCCCGCGAACGGATGAAGACCGTCAAGGGCGTCATCTTCAAAATCCTGCTCGACGCCTACCAGAAACGGGACCGCGTCGGCATGATCGCGTTCCGGAAAAACCGGGCCGAAGTCCTGCTGCCGGTTACGCGCAGTGTCGACTTTGCCCAGAAAAAGCTGGCCGCCATGCCGACAGGCGGCAAAACGCCCCTGGCCAAAGGCCTGCTCAAAACGGAAGATCTGCTCGACATGCTCTACCGCCAGGACCCGAACCAGGATCCCGTCGTCATTTTGATTACGGACGGACGGGCCACGCGTCCTTTGAACAAGGATACCGACCCGGTCCGTGACGCGATGGAGGAAGCGAAACGCATCGGCCGCCGGAAACTGCCCGTGGCGGTCATCGACACGGAATCGGGCTTCGTAAAGCTCGGCCTCGCGAAAAAGATGGCGAAGGCCATGGGCGCCTCCTACTACCGCGTCGACAAAATTTCCGAAGACCAGCTCCTCCACATCTGGAGGACCACGGCCGGCGAATAAGAAAAAAGGCAAAAATTATATCCTCTTTGCCGGGTTTGACCCGGTAAGGAGGATTTTTTTCGTGCGCTATCCGGTTGCTGGAACTATCTTCCTTCCCCTTTCCGGTACAGCCGGAAATAAGGCCCGTGCCGGGCCAGCAGGTTTTCGTGTGTACCCTCTTCGACAATCCGGCCGTTTTCCAGCACAATGATGCGGTCGGCATTCCGGATGGTGGACAGGCGGTGGGCAATGACAATCATCGTACGGTCTTCGGACAAGCGCTCCAGAGACGCCTGTATTTCCGTTTCCGTCTCATTGTCCAGGGACGAGGTCGCTTCGTCCAGCACCACGATAGGAGGATTTTTCAAGAACACGCGGGCAATGGCGATACGCTGCCGCTGCCCGCCGGATAGGCGCACGCCCCGTTCCCCGATTTCCGTATCCAGGCCCCGGGGCAGCCGGTCAATGAATGCCAGCGCCGATGCCTCTTCCGCCGCACTGCGAATTTCCATCTCCGTTGCCCCGGGCCGCCCGAATTCGATGTTGTGGCGCACCGAATCCGAAAAAAGGAACACATCCTGCTGAACCAACCCTATCTGGGAACGCAGCGAATCCCGCCGGTACAGGCGGATATCTTTCCCGTCCAGCAGGATCCGCCCTTTCTGCGGCTCGTAAAACCGCAGCAGCAGGCTGGCAATCGTCGTTTTACCGGCTCCCGTCGCTCCCACGATGGCCACGGTCTCCCCGGCCCGGACAGAAAAGGACAGGTCCTGTAAGATGTCCCGGCCCGGTATGTAGGCAAATGTCACACGGTCGAAAACAATATCGCCCCTGGCCTTGCCGCGCATCCGGACGGCAGCGTAATCCTGTTCCTCCGGCAGTTGAATGATTTCGTAAAACCGCCGGAACCCGGCCATGCCCCGCTGGTACATTTCGGTAAAGACCGTGAGACGCAGCAGCGGCCGCATAAACAGGTTGACATAGAGCAGAAAAGCGACGAAATCGCTCACGCCGATTTCCCCGTCGGAAACCATGACGCCGCCAAGGGCCAGGACCGCCAAATTCGCAAAGTTCGTAAAAAAGTTGATGCTCGCGGAAAAATAGCCAAGAATTTTGAACGAAGCCTGACGCGTCGCCATTACTTCCGCGTTTTTCCGCATAATTCGGGTCAAATCCAGTTTTTCATTGGAAAAGGCTTTCGTCAGCCGGATGCCGCTCAGGCTTTCCGTCGCCTGGGCCGTCAACTCCCCGTTCTTGACACGGCTGGCAGAAAAAGCCCGTTTCATGCGGTGATTCACCACAACGGTATGCACCGTCTTAAAGACCAGCAGAAAGGCAACCAGCAGCCCGAGTTTCAGGTTCATGCGGAACAGAATGACGATGGTGCCTGCCATCGTGATAAGGCAGACAATGACATCGTTCGGCCCCTTAAAGGTGAGTTCGCTGACTTCCGCCAAATCTGCGGTAAACCGTGATAACAGCTGCCCCACTTTGTTGTTGTCAAAAAAGGAGACTGGCATGGCCTCGAGGTGGGAAAACAGCTCCTGCCGCATGTCGCGTTCCACGCGGATGCTCATGATATGCCCGTAGTAGTTGATGGCAAACAGCAACCCGCTGTTCACCACGTAGAGCGCGAACAGCAGGGCGGACCAGCGCAGAATGGCACGTACATGGTGCGCCGGCAGTTCCGTGTTCAGAATATAGCGGACCACGGAAGGAAATATCAGGTCCAGTCCCGATGTCACGATGGATCCCGTCACGACAAATAGGACGATTTTCCAATAAGGACGGTAATAACTTAGAAATTTTCGGGTAAATTGCAAGTTGAATTTGAACACTCATAATCAAGAAACACACTCAATAGCA
>OJNP01000869.1_pt1 | contig 18061 bp, 13 predicted proteins | sample 1597921 | NCBI WGS metagenome assembly OJNP01 (sample SAMN01915213, study PRJEB22387) | human gut metagenome | isolation source: stool | host: Homo sapiens | place: USA | reverse complement strand
CAGCTCATGTAGCTTATGCGTTTACAGATGTTGCAGCTATTTACCCAATTACACCATCCAGCCCTATGGCAGATACTGTCGATCAGTGGTCAGCAGCAGGACAGGAAAATATCTTTGGCAATCAGGTCAAAGTTGTAGAAATGGAATCCGAAGCAGGTGCTGCAGGTGCAGTTCACGGTTCCCTTGCTGCAGGTGCATTAACAACAACATTTACAGCTTCCCAGGGTCTTTTATTAATGATCCCTAACATGTACAAAATCGCTGGTGAGCAGCTTCCATGTGTATTTGATGTTTCTGCACGTACCGTTGCAACACAGTCTTTAAATATTTTCGGTGATCACAGTGACGTATATGCTTGTCGTCAGACAGGTTTCGCTATGTTATGTGAGACAAACCCACAGGAAGTTATGGACTTAAGTCCGGTTGCTCATTTAGCAACAATCGAAGGAAAAGTTCCATTCATCAACTTCTTCGATGGATTCCGTACATCTCACGAAATTCAGAAAATCGAGAAATGGGATTATGCAGATCTGAAAGAAATGTGCAATATGGACGCAGTAGCTGCATTCCGTGCACATGCATTAAATCCAGAGCATCCAGCTATGCGTGGATCTCATGAGAACGGAGACGTTTTCTTCCAGCATCGTGAAGCTTGTAATACAGCTTACAATGAATTACCAGCTATCGTTGAAAAATACATGGCTAAGGTTAATGAAAAATTAGGAACAAACTACGACTTATTCAACTACTACGGAGCAGAAGATGCAGAGCGCGTTATCGTAGCTATGGGTTCTGTAAATGACGTAGCAGAAGAAGTAATCGACTACTTAACAGCTAAGGGCGAGAAAGTCGGATTAGTGAAAGTTCGTTTATACCGTCCATGGGTATCTGAAGCATTCTTAAAAGTTCTTCCAAAGACAGTTAAGAAAGTTGCAGTACTTGACAGAACAAAAGAGCCAGGAGCGCTTGGTGATCCATTATACTTAGACGTAGCAACAACTCTTCGTGAGGCAGGTCTTGATACAATCGTATTAACAGGCGGACGTTACGGATTAGGTTCCAAAGATACACCACCTTCAAGCTTATTCGCTGTATACAAAGAATTAGAGAAAGATGCTCCAAAAGCACGTTTCACAATCGGTATCGTTGATGACGTTACAAACTTAAGCTTACCAGAAGTAAAACCAGCTCCTATCACAGCTGCTGAAGGAACTGTAGAGTGCAAGTTCTGGGGACTTGGTGCTGACGGTACTGTAGGTGCTAACAAGAACTCTACAAAGATCATCGGTGACCACACAGACAAATACATCCAGGCATACTTCCAGTATGACTCAAAGAAGACTGGTGGTGTTACAATTTCTCACTTGAGATTTGGTGACAACCCAATCAGAAGCCCATACTACATCAACCAGGCTGACTTCGTAGCATGCCACAACCCTGCATACGTTATCCAGGGCATGAAGATGGTTCAGGATGTTAAGCCGGGCGGAGTATTTATGATCAACTGCCAGTGGTCAGATGAAGAGCTTGCTCATCACCTCAACGCTGACGCTAAGAAATATATCGCTGACAACAACATTCAGCTTTACACAATCAACGCTATCGACAAGGCTATCGAGATCGGAATGGGTAAGAGAACTAACACAATTCTCCAGTCTGCATTCTTCAAGCTTGCAGATGTAATGCCTATCGACAAGGCTGTTGAGTACATGAAAGCTGCTGCTAAGAAGTCATACTCAAAGAAGGGTGACGCAGTCGTAGAGATGAACTACAAGGCTATCGATGCCGGTGTTGACGCTGTACATAAGGTAGAGGTTCCAGAGTCTTGGAAGAATCCAGAGGCAGATGCTCCTAAGGCAGAGCGCACAGGACGTCCAGAGGTTGTTAAGCTTGTTAACGAGCTTCTTGATCCAATCGCTAAGATGGATGGAGACAGCCTTCCAGTTTCAGCATTCGCTGACAAGGCAGACGGACAGTATGTAACAGGTGCTTCTGCATACGAGAAGAGAGGAACAGCCGTTACAGTTCCACAGTGGGATCCAGAGAAGTGTATCCAGTGTAACAACTGTGCATTTGTATGTTCTCACGCTACAATTCGTCCATTCTTACTTACAGATGACGAAGTAAAGGCAGCTCCTGACAACATGAAGGTTGCTGATATGAAGCCAAAGGCAGGCGCTTACAAGTATACAATGAGCGTATCTCCACTTGACTGTATGGGATGTGGTGAGTGTATCACAGTTTGTCCTACAGCAGCTATCTCAATGCAGCCACAGGAGTCTCAGGCAGCAGAGCAGCCAGTATTTGATTACTTAGTAGCTAACGTTTCTAAGAAGACAGATGCAGGAATGGTTGATACAACACCTAAGGGATCACAGTTCAACCAGCCACTCCTTGAGTTCTCAGGCTCATGTGCAGGATGTGCTGAGACATCTTACGCTAGACTTATTACACAGCTCTTCGGTGAGCAGATGTACATCTCTAACGCAACAGGATGTTCTTCTATCTGGGGTAACCCGGCAGCTACATCACCATACACAGTAAATATCAACTCTAAGAAGGGACCAGCTTGGTCTAACTCACTCTTCGAGGATAATGCTGAGCATGGTTTAGGTATGGAAGTTGGACAGAGATATCTCCGTGACCAGGCTATCGAGCTTGTTAAAGAGATCGCTGCATCAGACAAGGCTACAGCTGAGTTCAAGGCAGCAGCAGATAAGTTCCTTGAGACAAAGGATGACACAAAGGCAAATGTTGAGCCAACAACAGCTCTTATTGCAGAGTTAGAGAAGGCAGCAGCAGCTGGATGTGAGAAATCTAAAGAAGTACTTGCTAAGAAGGATTACCTCGGAAAGAAATCTGTATGGATCTTCGGTGGTGACGGATGGGCATATGATATCGGTTTCGGTGGATTAGACCATGTACTTGCTTCTGGTGAGAACGTAAACGTAATGGTATTCGATACAGAGATGTACTCTAACACAGGTGGACAGGCTTCTAAGGCTTCTAACATCGGTGAGGTATGTCAGTTCGCAGCAGCTGGTAAAGAGACAAGCAAGAAGTCACTTTCAGAGATCGCTATGAGCTACGGATATGTATACGTTGCACAGATCGCTCTTGGAGCAAACCCAGCACAGGCTGTTAAGGCTATTACAGAGGCTGAGGCTTATCCGGGACCATCACTTATCATCGGATACGCACCTTGCGAGCTTCACGGTATCGCTAAGGGTGGTATGAACCACTGCCAGGATGAGATGAAGAAGGCTGTTAAGGCTGGATACTGGAACCTCTTCTCATTCAACCCTGCACTCAAGGCTGAAGGAAAGAATCCATTCACACTTACATCAAAGGCCGGCGACGGATCTTACCAGGAGTTCCTTAACAACGAGGCACGTTATACTCGTCTTATCAAGCCATTCCCAGAGAGAGCAGAGAAACTCTTTGCTAAGTCTGAGGAGACAGCTAAGGCACGTTATACACACCTTGAGAAACTCGTTAAATTATACGGAGAGGACTAATTAATTAGTCACGGTATATATTTTATCCCACAGGGCATATGCTCTGTGGGATTTTTGCTTATTATCCTGTGATTACCCTATATTTCGTGGTTTTTGTTTACAAATACAACATGTAATGGTACAATACTTACGTTAATGGTATTTAATGGAACCATCGGAGGGATACGAATGTCAGGCATATTTGATAGACGTGCAAAAAGATTTATATCGACAGAACAAGCGGAGCGGGCAGTACCTTCAAGAACAGTAATGGCATCCCGTGTAGCAAGAGACGATGTTAACCGTAGTGAAAGAGTGCAGAAAAAAGAGGATAATATACAAATGGATAAAGATGATTTTTTGTTAACACAAATTGATGAGTTTCGTGAAAAGGCAAAACGTCTTCAGGAGATGCTCAATACGAAAGAATCAAAAGCAGAGGAGCTTTCAACCATAGTTGAGGAGAGGGAAGCTAAGGCAGAGGAGCTGCAGCAGATACTTGACGCGAGACAGGAAAAAGCCGATGGAATCACTGCACAGGTTGCTAAGCAGATAGATGTGCTTATAGAAAGTGTTCATGAAAAGATGGCTGAGATAGAGCAATCTATGAATGCAGGCATGGACAGCTTAGGCCGTCAGGTAAGCTCAGATATGGATAATCTTGGCAGTTCGGTGTCCGGACAGATTGGAAATCTCGGACAGTCACTTGGCACTGAGATATCAGGCATCAGCCAGAATATAGGTCAGAGTCTTGATTTTGGTGACACATTAGAGCAGACAAGGCGTATCACAGAGGAGGGCACAGCAGCAGTTACATCAGCGGTAAATGAGGCGAATGCCCATATGCTTCAGTCGCTTAAAGAGCTTAATGATCAGCTTGTTTCGATAAAGGCAGAGTTGGCTGACAAGGTACATACAGAGAATGTTAAGTGCTTCAGGAATATCCAGGATCTCTTTAAGGTAATGGGAGACAAGGTGGACACAGTGTCAGAGCTTGAGAAGCAGGTAGGAACAACAAAGACTTTTGCAGTCATCTCTACTGTGCTGGCTATTATCAATACATTTGGTTTTGTTGCAATCGCATTGTATATATTGGGGTTCTTTGGTTCGATTTTTTAATAAATATTATTGTAATAGGGTGGTGCAGTTCCCGGTTAGGGAGTTGCACCATATTTTGACATTTTATAAGGCAGACAGAGAGGAAAACTAAATGGCAAAAAAGATTGTAAGAGTTGTTGGACATAAAAATCCTGACACAGATTCTATCTGTGCAGCAATAGCGTATGCAAACCTTAAATCACATACAGATGATACAATGGAATACATACCAATGAGAGCAGGCAGCATCAGTGCAGAGACAGCATTTGTGCTGGATTATTTTAAGACCGATACGCCTGCCCTTTTAAAGGATGTTGGCACACAGATAAAGGATATACATATCAGAAGGACTGAGGGTGTCAGCAGTAATCTATCCATGAAAAAGGCATGGGAGATGATGAAGATACTCAACGTAGTCACTCTTCCGGTTGTCAATAAGAAGGACAAGCTTGAAGGGCTTATTGTGACAGGTGATATAGCAAAGTCATATATGGATGTGTATGACAATTCTATCCTGGCAAAGGCGAGGACCCAGTACAGGAATATTGTAGAGACGCTGGATGGCAAGATAGTTGCAGGCAATGAGCATGGCTATTTTGTGAAAGGAAAGGTTATAGTCGGAGCAGGTACACCTGATACAATAAAGGGCAATGTGGCTGAGGATGATCTGGTCATCATATCAGACCGTGAAGAGTCACAGCTTATATGTATTGAGGCAAACTGCAGCTGTATCATTGTGACAAGTGGCTTCGATATATCGAAGGATGTCATAAATGCTGCAAACGCTAAGGACGTGGTAGTGATAAGTACACCATATGACACGTTTACCACATCGCGTCTGATAAACCAGAGTATGCCGATAAAATCATTTATGACAAGGGAAAATCTTATTCATTTTGATTTGGATGATTATGTGGATGATGTGCGTGATACTGTTTCAAAAATCCGACACAGGGATTTCCCAATACTTGACGAAAACCAAAATTATGTGGGTATGTTTTCACGCAGAAATTTAATGAATGCAAGGAAAAAACAGGTGATACTTGTGGATCATAATGAGACCTCACAGGCAGTGGCCAACATTGATGAGGCTGAGATTCTTGAGATAATTGATCATCATCGAATTGGTTCTCTTGAGACAATAGGACCTGTGTATTTCAGAAACCAGCCGCTTGGATGTACCGGAACCATCATCTATCAGATGTATATGGAAAAAGGTGTGGAGGTTACTCCTCAGATGGCGGGGCTTATGTGCGCTGCAATACTCTCTGACACACTAGTGTTCCGTTCGCCTACATGTACCCAGGTTGACAAATCTACAGCACTTATCCTGGCGGAGATTGCGCAGATAGATGTAGAAGAGTTTGCCCAGAAAATGTTCGAGGCAGGCAGTAACTTTGCTAACAAGACAGAAGAGGAAATATTAAATCAGGATTTTAAAATCTTTCATTCAGGGGATTATACGTTTGGAGTATCGCAGATTTCTGCTCTTTCGAGGACAGAGCTTGATAAGGTACAGGCGAGAGTGGTGCCTCTGCTTGACAAGATGCAGGTGGAAAAACAGCTTGATATGCTCTTTGTTATGCTCACGGATATACTTAATGAGTCTACATATCTCATCTACAGTGGTGCAGAGGCAGCATCAATAGCAGCTTCAGCATACAATCTGCCACAGAGTAAGGATGGAATTATGCTTAAGGGAGTAGTGTCGCGTAAGAAGCAGCTCATACCTGAGCTTATAAATGTGATTAATGAGAGATAATGCAGCACTAAAAATAATTAAAAGCTTCCTGTGATATATCGTGAAGCTTTTATGTATTTGTAGGGGTAGAATGGAATTGCTTGCGGTATGCACGGATAAATGAGGAATAGCTTCCGAATCCACAGGCATCGCAGGCGGCAGACACACTGCTTCCGTCGCGAATCATATCGCGGGCGAGCAGCAGACGCTTTGTTGTGATATATGAACCTATGGTGCAGCCGGTTTCTTCCTTGAAGGTGTGCATCAGGTGATACCTGCTCATATAGAATCTATCTGCCAGTTCATCAATACTTATACGGTTTGTTAAATTCTTATTTAAGAAATCCAAAATCTCTACAATTTTTTTGTTTGAGGAAAATGTGTTAATATATTCTATACCGCCATGCAGGGTGATACGATTGAGCTGTATCAGAAACTCTAAAAACAGGAGCTTCTGGTACAGCTCATTTGCGTATTCATTGGTTTCTCTAAGTGTAGAGTCTAGTCCCTTGATTGTATCAGCCAGACGGCTGCCCTTGGTTGCAGCGAGTCTTAGTACATGTGACTGGTTAGCATAGGCCTGCTTGAAACAGCATGCCAGATCATAGCCTTTGCTCACATAATCGTCAATAAGCTGCGGTGACACATATATAATGATTCTTTCATAAATTGAATCGTCATTTAATATTGGCTTATGAACCTCGCCGGCATTGACAAGTACAATATCATGTTCTTTGAGCTCATAGCTGCGGCCCTCAATGCAGTAGGATACATTGCCGTGCAGATGAATCAGAATTTTGTGGAAATCATGGTAATGGAAATCTATATTTAGCTTGTGTTCATCTCTTAGATGAAATATTTTAAAAGGCTCCGTCAGGTAGCCTGCTTTTGTATAATTTGAATCCATGATATGCTCCTTTGATGATAAGATGTTAATATAAGCATAATCTATAACAGCACAAAACGCAACATAAAACGCACAAAATGCTATAGAAAAACAAGAAAGTGCGCTGTATAATATAATTAAAGTAACTATTCAGAACCACTGAGAACAAGAAAAGCTGATGCGTCATGCTCGCATGTAAGCAGCAGGTTTTCTTGTTCTCAAGGTGGCTCGAATAGAGCCACCCCCACACATATGAGCAAAATTAGCTGCGTAGCAGTGACTAAGCACGAGTATCGTGCGGTTTTGCGAATGTGCGTGGGATGGTTCTGAATAGTTATCAGTATAAAACCAATAACGAGGTGATCACTATGAAATTTACAAAAATGCACGGCTGTGGAAATGATTATGTATATGTAAACCTTTTTGAGGAGAAGTTGGATGACCCGGCAAGGGTGTCAATATATGTCAGTGACAGGCATTTTGGAATAGGCTCAGACGGACTAATCACAATAGGTCCGTCAGACAAGGCAGATTTTAGAATGAGGATATATAATGCAGACGGTTCGGAAGCCGAGATGTGCGGAAACGGCATACGCTGCGTGGCGAAATACGTGTATGACCACAAACTTACTGACAAGACTGAAATATCGGTTGAGACAGGAGCAGGCATCAAGTACCTTACACTATATGTTGAGGAAAATAAGGTATCACAGGTGCGCGTGGATATGGGTGAGCCTATTCTGACGCCTGGGGACATTCCGGTTGTTAAAGCAGACGGAAGTGCTTATAGTGATGACTACAGGGTAATAGATGAGCCGATTTCAGCAGGCAATAGAGAGTGGCACATGACCTGTGTTTCAATGGGAAATCCTCATGCGGTAGTGTTTGTCGATGATGTGGCAGGTTTTGAGCTTGAGAAATACGGTCCGCTTTTTGAGAATCATAAGATGTTTCCAAAGCGAACCAACACGGAGTTTGTAGAGATACTTTCAAGGAATGAGGCGAAAATGAGAGTATGGGAGAGGGGCAGCGCTGAGACCTGGGCCTGCGGTACAGGAACCTGTGCGACCGTCATGGCATGTATACTCAACAAAAAGACTGACAACAAGGTGCTTGTGCATCTAAGAGGCGGAGATCTGACTATCGAGTATATACCAAAGACCAATCATGTGTTTATGACGGGACCTGCTACTGAGGTTTTCTCAGGAGAAATTGATATCATATAAAGCAAGTATTGTGCGGTTTGGCGAATGTCTGTGGTTGAATAGTTACAAATCTTTAAGAAACAAAATTAACAGAAAATATATATCAAAAATATAATAAAATATGGGAGAAAATAAAATGAAGCTTGAAAAATTACTTGAAAGAATGGATTATAAAGTATTAGCAGGAAGCACAGATATAGAGATTTCCACACTCGTGTATGACTCGCGCAAGGTGGAGAAGGCATCGGTATTTGTGTGCATATCGGGAGCTGTGTCAGATGCACATGATTTTATCCCTGATGTGGTAAAGAAAGGTGCAGCGGCAGTGGTTGTCGAAAAAGATGTGACTCCTATCGAAGGGGTGACATATATTAAGGTAGATAATACAAGGCTTGCACTTGCGTGTATGTCAGCAGCTTATTTTGATTATCCGGCCGAGAAAATAAAGACTATCGGTATTACAGGTACAAAGGGTAAGACCACTACCACATATATGGTAAAGTCAATTCTTGAGTCAGCCGGCATAAAGACAGGACTTATCGGTACAATAGAGTCTATATGTGGTGACAAGAGAATTCCGTCAGCAAATACCACACCTGAGTCATACAGAGTTCAGGAGCTGTTTAAGGAGATGGTGGATGAAGGCCTTGATGCAGTTGTTATGGAAGTGTCATCACAGGCTCTCATGCTTCACAGAGTATCGGGCTTTATCTTTGATATTGGTGTATTTACAAATCTTGAGCCTGACCACATCGGAGAGCATGAGCACAAGGATTTTGCAGACTACATGCATTGCAAGAGCCTTTTATTCAGACAGTGCAGGCTTGGTATCTTTAACGGAGATGATGAGCACTTAGAGGGTATTATGAAGGGACACACATGCCAGGTGGAGACTTACGGCTACAAGTCCACAAACAACCTGGTAGCAGAAAATGTTGAGCTTAAAAAGGAGCATGGAGCACTCGGCATTAAATACCATGTATCAGGGCTTTTGGATTTTGATGTGGAGGTCAATGTGCCGGGCAAATTCTCAGTATACAACTCACTAACAGCCATTGCTATCTGCCATCATTTCAATGTGGATAAAAAGGCAATCGGGGAGGCTCTTCATCATGTGAGTGTAAAGGGCAGAATAGAGATTGTTCCTGTTACAAAGAGATATACCCTTATGATTGATTATGCACACAATGCCATGGCACTTGAAAGCCTTCTCACCACTCTTAAGGAGTATGAGCCGGGCAGACTTGTATGTCTGTTTGGCTGTGGCGGAAACAGGGCAAAGTCACGCCGTTATGAGATGGGAGAGGTGTCATCGAGACTTGCAGACCTTACCGTTGTCACATCCGATAATCCAAGAGATGAGGAGCCTATGGACATAATCAATGATATTTTACAGGGTGTACACAAGGCAGATGGAGAGTATGTGACAATTCCTGACCGTAAGGAGGCTATCAGATACTGCATGGAGAATGCCCAGGATGGTGATATCATAGTGCTTGCAGGAAAAGGACATGAGGATTACCAGGAGATCAAGGGTAAGAAATATCCGATGGATGAGAGAGTTCTTATCGCAGAGGTGCTTGAAGAATTAAAGGATAAATAATGTACGCAGATGTAATTATAGACATTTCGATTGAACAGCTAGATAAGACATTCCAGTATGCAGTTCCAGATGAATTGGCAGATGTAATTAAAGTTGATGCATTTAAGAAGCAGATGAAAGATATTATTGAGTATCGTACGATGGAATATTATCGGAGAAGGTATGTAGAAAACTGATTCTTAATATTACTTCAGAGGAATTGAACTATGATGTACACAGTAAAACGAATCGATGAAGACCTGAATTTTGGTTGTGAAGAACGACCGGATGATGCACCAGTCATGGCAATAGTGACTCTTGTGGATTCTTCAGGAAAAGAAGTGACAGTAAAAGCAGAGGACGCCAGGCTCTATGAGCGTAATATCAATGAAGGAGATAAAGTTTGTCTTGATGTAAATAATAAATTAGAAAAAGTAGAATGAAAGCTACAGGGAGAAAGTAAATGGTAAAGCAAATTGTAAGAGACGTTTTCTTTTTAGGCCAGCCATCCGAACCAGCCACGAAAGCAGACATCCAGGTTGGAAAGGATCTGCAGGACACACTGCGGGCAAACCGGGAACGTTGCGTTGGTATGGCTGCAAATATGATTGGTGTAAAGAAGAATATCATCATTGTGAATATGGGATTCATAGATGTTGTGATGTTTAATCCGGTGATTGTTTCAAAGCATGACATGTATGAGACGGAAGAAGGCTGTCTGTCTCTGGATGGTGTTCGTAAGACGACCAGATATCAGGAAATTGAAGTAGAATATTATGACTTCAACTGGAAAAAACAGCGGCAGAAGCTGTCCGGATGGACGGCACAGATCTGTCAACATGAAATTGATCATTTGTCTGGGAAGATCATATAATCGAATGCGGATTGCGAGGTGGCCGGTATGTTAAAGAATGTACTGATTGTGGTGGATGATATAGAAAAATCCATAGAGTTTTATAGGGACTTATTTGGACTGCAAGTGATTCTTAAGAATGAAGGTAATGTGATCTTATCGGAGGGACTTGTTTTGCAGGATGCCGACATATGGGGGAAAACATTGAATGAAACTTCTACGCCGTTCAATAACATGATGGAATTGTATTTCGAGGATTTTGATATAGATGGATTGCTTGCGAAATATGAATCTGGTAAGTATTTCGTCCGATATGCCACAGAATTGACAGAACTTGCAGGTGGCCAGAAACTTGTAAGGCTGTATGATCCCAGTGGTAATCTCATTGAGGTTCGTACTCCATTCAAATGTAATTAAAGTAGGAGAAAATATGCAGATTTTTGTTGATGCAGATGCCTGTCCGGTAGTTGGTATTGTTGAAAAAGTTGCAAAAGAGCACAGTGTTCCTGTAACGTTGTTGTGTGATACAAATCATGTGTTGTCTTCTGATTACAGTGAGGTGATTGTAGTTGGAGCCGGAGCAGATGCAGTGGATTATAAACTGATCAGTATTTGTCATAAAGGCGATATTGTTGTGTCACAAGATTATGGAGTGGCGGCAATGGCACTTGGAAAAAATGCGTATGCGATTCATCAATCCGGGAAATGGTATACCAATGAGAATATTGACCAGATGCTTATGGAACGGCATTTGAATAAGAAGGCACGAAGGGCATCCGGAAAGAATCATTTAAAAGGACCAAGAAAACGAACATCGGAGGATGATGAGCATTTCAGAGAATCCTTCGAGAAAATGATACATATGGCGATGGATAAGGAGAAGTAGTTAGAAACAGAACACAGGGGAATCAGGAGGTGTAGAATGATGGAAAAGGAAAGAACCTATATTGCAATCGATCTTAAGTCATTCTATGCGTCTGTGGAATGTAAAGAACGAAATCGGGATCCTTTGACGACCAATCTTGTGGTTGCGGATAAAAGCAGAACAGAAAAAACGATCTGTCTTGCGGTATCTCCAGCATTAAAGTGTTATGGGATACCCGGAAGGGCTCGTTTATTTGAGGTTGTTCAAAAAGTAAAAGAAGCCAACAGCGCCCGCAGGTGGAAAGCACCGAACAGAACATTTATTGGTTCTTCTGATGACAGTACAGAATTAAATAGCAATCTTGCACTGGAGATTGATTATATTGTTGCGCCTCCCCGGATGGCTCTCTATCTGGAATACAGCACCAGAATTTACAGCATTTATCTGAAATATATTGCGCCGGAAGATATTTTCCCGTATTCGATCGACGAAGTATTTATGGATGTAACGAATTATCTGCATACTTATAATATGACAGCAAGAGAACTTGCAATGACCATGATACAGGATGTGCTGAAAACGACAGGTATAACGGCAACTGCTGGAATCGGAACAAATATGTATCTGTGTAAGATTGCGATGGATATCGTGGCGAAGCATATTAAAGCAGATAAAGATGGTGTACGAATTGCAGAACTGGATGAAATGTCATACCGAAGGAAACTCTGGAGCCACAGACCTCTTACTGATTTCTGGAGAGTCGGAAAGGGATATGCAAAGAAGTTGGAAGAATATGGCCTCTATACGATGGGTGATATTGCCAGATGTTCCATCGGAAAAGAGAATGAATTATATAACGAAGATCTGCTATATAAACTGTTTGGCGTTAATGCAGAGCTGCTGATCGATCATGCCTGGGGATATGAGCCCTGTACCATGGAAATGGTCAAGGCTTATAAACCGGAAACGAACAGTGTTTGTTCCGGGCAGGTACTTCATTGTCCTTATGACTTTGAAAAAGCAAAATTAGTCGTCAAAGAGATGACGGACCAGATGGTTTTGGATTTGGTGGATAAGAAGCTTGTGACGGATCAGATCGTGTTGACAGTTGGTTATGATATTGAGAATCTGAACAATCCTGACCGGAGAAAGAAATACCATGGAGAGATTACTATCGACCGTTATGGAAGAAGAATTCCGAAACACGCACATGGAACGACCAATCTGAAACGGCAGACTTCCTCAACAAAACTGATAACGGATGCAGTAATAGAACTATATGACGGGATTGTTGACAGAAACCTGCTTATCAGAAGAATTAATATCACAGCGAACAGGCTTGTGGATGAAAATTCTGTAAAGAAAGAAAAAGTGTATGAGCAGTTGGATCTTTTTACGGATTATGAGGCGCAAAGGAAAAAGCAGGAAGAGGAAGAGGCTGCGCTGGATCGCGAAAAACGTATGCAGGAAGCAATGCTCAGTATCAAAAAGAAATTTGGAAAAAATGCTATGCTGAAGGGGATGAATCTTCAGGAAGGTGCAACCGCCCGGGACAGAAATGAACAGATTGGCGGACATAAGGCGTAAAGGAGTTGGAAGGGATGAAAAATAATTCTTATGACGATATCATTAATTTACCGCATCCGGTCTCTAAGAATCATCCGCAAATGCCTTTTCGGGATCGGGCAGCGCAGTTTGCTCCTTTTGCAGCCTTGACTGGACATGATGCTGCGATAAAAGAAACGGCAAGATTAACTGATGAAAGATTGGAATTGAGTGAGGAAGTGATTGCTCAGCTGAACGAAAAAATCAACATAATCAGAAATAATATCGGTATAGAACAGAATGTATCGATAACTTATTTTATTCCCGATGCAAAAAAAGCCGGCGGATCCTATGTTACGTATTCTGGTATTGTAAAAAAGATAGATGAATATGAGCATACCATAATCATGACAGATCAAACGGTCATTCCAATCGAACAGATAAGTGAGATTAGGAATTGTAAATACAGATATAGACGATGAGATTGCTCTTAATGCAATTAAATTGCTCGTAAAAAATGGAATAAGTGTAAACAATTTGAACCGTGAAAATAGTGTAAAACATTAAAGAACAGATTTCAATATCAATAAAAATCAGGATTAATAGGAGAAAAACTAATGAAAAATATATTGATTCCACAGGGGCTTGGGGGGAGTAGCCACCAAATATCTTCTTTTTTCCTTAGGGAAAAGTGTCATGGACATATGTCATGAAAAAATAATTGTGGAACAATATGCTGCTATGATATGATAAAGTGTAACTATTCAGTAGCCACTGTCCCACTGTGAAGGTACTGAACAGTTACGATAAAGTAAATAATTTGATGTGTATATTCGGAATTTTGGGAAGAGAATGAAAAACGGATAAACTTTAGAAATAAAACAGAAAACTTAAAGTCATTTAAGACTTTTTGAGCACGAGGGAACCGTATGGATGATTTCAAAAAACTCACAGAGCAACTTTTGAAAATATATATTAATGCCGGATCAGTAAATAATCTTGGTATAGAAAATTATTTTGATGAAAATATCAGTCTGATTGGAACTGGGAAACATGAGTTATTCACGAATCTGCATGAGTTTTTAGAATCATTTAAATTTGATGTAAAACGAAGAGGTAAAATCAGAATCGAAGTACAAAATTTACATCAGGAAGAAGAAAGACTTGATGATGACCATGTTCTTGCACATGGAACAGTAGATTTTATTGGTCTGTTTAAAGATGGTTCGATCTGTTTTAAAATGGAGACAAGATTTACGATTATCTATAAGTGGACGAATGGAAAATGGCTGGTTCAGCATCTGCATCAGTCAACACCAGATTTGGAGCAGATGGACGGTGAAGAGTTCCCTGTTACATTAGGAAAGCAGGTGAAAAAAACCCGGCAAGCATTTTATGCATTAGGCACTGCCTATTATCATATCTCAAGGCTGAACTTGAAAACAAAGAAGATCGAACTTGTCAAAAGATCCCGAAAAATGGATTTGGATATTAAAAATAATATTGCAGATTGGGATCTTCAGTTCGAGGGTATCAAAGCTATTATAGCAGAACCGTTTGTAAAGAAGTATACAGTTTTTTTTGATATACAAACCATGGCGGCACGTCTTCATAATAAAGAATCTATGTCTTCCGAATTTAAACTGAAGGAAGGATCATGGTTTCTTTCTATGATTGTTCCTCAGAGTTATGATAAAAATGGAAATGTTACATCCGTGCTGATTGCGAATCGAGATGTGACAGATGAAAAAATGCGGGAATTAAGACAAGAGGAAGAATTACGGGAAGCTAAATTAAAAGCAGAATGTGCAAATAAAGCAAAATCGTCATTTCTGTTCAATATGTCACATGACATCCGTACTCCTATGAATGCAATCATTGGTTATGCAGATTTGGCATCCAGACATTTGCAAGAAACAGAAAAACTTGGCAGATATCTTGAAAAAATTCAAATATGCGGAAAAGAACTTTTGTCGATGCTTGGTAATGTTTTGGATCTTGCAAGAATTGAAAATAATAAGGTCGAAATGGAATACACTGTTTCGAATGTCCATGAGTGCTTTGAAAATTGTGTCATTATGTTCCAACAACAGGCAGAAAGTAAAAATCAGACGATCTCTTTGACAGAACAAATCATGTATCCGTATGTGTATATGGATGAACCTCATCTGTCAGAAGTCTGTCTTAATATAATAAGCAATGCAATAAAGTATGCAAATACAGGAGGTTGGATATCCTGTAATGTTGTACAGAAATCCTGTGAAAAAGAAGACTGGTGCAATATGATCATTACCATTACCGATAATGGAATTGGTATGTCTGAAGAATTCCAAAAGCGTATTTTTGAAACTTTTGAAAGAGAACGTAACACGACATTAAGTCATATTGATGGCAGTGGCATTGGAATGGGCATTACAAAAAAGCTTGTAGAGCTCATGGATGGCACAATAGAAGTGGAAAGTAAGCAGGGTGAGGGTTCCACATTTACAGTAACTATTCCTTGCCGAAAAGCGTCAGAAGACGATTCTCTGGTGAAGAAAAACAGTAATCTGTGCAATAAGAATTGCCTGAACGGTGTTCGGATTTTGTTGGTTGAAGATAATGAGATCAACACTGAAATCGCAACGGAATTATTGACGGAAGAAGGATGTATTGTTGAGACTGCCAATGATGGTGTTGTATGTATTGACATGATTGAAAAAGCTGATGCTGATTATTACAAGATGATCCTTATGGATATCCAGATGCCGGTTATGAATGGATATGACGCTACATTAACTATCCGAAAGATGAAGGATACGAAAAAAGCCAGGATCCCAATTATTGCGATGACTGCCAATGCTTTCGCAGAAGATATACAAAAGGTTCTTTCTGTTGGAATGAATGCTCATGTTGCAAAGCCTGTTGATATGAATATTCTTGTCCCAACAATGATGAAATATTTAAAAGAATAAGACAATCCGGAGATATACATCAGACAGAGAACTACAAAGGAGCAGATATTATGAAAGCATGGGAAAGACTGATCAACTATGTGACAGTGCGTACGCCGAGTGATGAAGAGAGTGAGACAGTTCCGTCTTCTGTGTGTCAGTTTGATCTGGCGAGGAAGCTGGAAAAAGAAATGAAGGAACTTGGCCTGACAGAGGTAGTCCTTGATGATAAGTGCTATCTGTATGGAAAACTTCCGGCGACGGAAGGAAAAAAAGAGATTCCGGCACTTGGATTTATCGCACATATGGATACAGTTTCTGATTTTTGTGATCATGAGATCCGACCGATGGTTACCGAAAATTATGATGGCGGGGATCTGGTACTTGGCACAAGCGGACTGGTATTGAGTCCGAAGGAATTTCCACATCTGACAGGGCTAAAAGGACGTACACTGCTCACTTCGGATGGAACAACGATTCTGGGAGCAGATGACAAAGCAGGAATTGCAGAGATTCTGACTATGATTGAAAGAATCCAGACAGAAAATCGGCCGCATGGCACGATTTGTGTAGCATTTACTCCGGATGAGGAAATTGGAATGGGAGCGGAACATTTCAATCTGGATCAGTTTGGCGCAGAGTATGCTTATACTCTGGATGGTGACAGTGAAGGGGAGATTCAGTACGAGAATTTTAATGCCTGCAAAGCAGAATTTGAAATCAGGGGATTTAATGTTCATCCGGGTGAAGGAAAAGATACGATGATCAATGCCAGTCTGGTTGCGATAGAGATCAACAACTGCCTGCCATCTATGGAGACACCGAGAGGAACCGAAGACTATGAGGGATTTTATCATCTGATCAGCATGCAGGGGGAAGTCGGTGAAGCGAAACTTAATTATATTGTCAGAGATCATGACAAAAACGGATTCGAAGAGCGGAAGAAGACTCTTCGACTGATAGAAAAGAACTTAAATGCAAAGTGGGGCGAAGGGACGGTAACGCTTAAGATTACTGACCAGTACCTCAATATGAAAGAAATTGTAGAAGAGCACATGCATCTGATCGACCATGCGAAAAAGGCATGTGAGGCAGCAGGTGTGGCACCATTGATCCTTCCAATTCGTGGAGGAACCGATGGATGCCAGTTAAGCTTCAAAGGACTGCCGTGTCCAAATCTTGGAACAGGTGGACATGCTTTTCATGGACCATATGAGCATATCAGTGTGGAAGGAATGGAGAAGAGTGTGGAGCTCCTTCTTGCCCTGATTCAGGAATATACGAAATAATCTACGGAGTTACAATAAAACGGTTAACATGCTCCAGTGTGGCTTTTATAATCGAAAGATCTGCCTGTACATCGCCGGTCTCCAGAGAGTGATTGGCATTTGGCGTAAGAAAAAGAGGGACTTCTTTTTGTTCAGCCAGTGTACGGATAGAGTCTGTTTCTGCCCATGGATCTGCAGTACCGTGAAATGCAATGCTGCCGGGACGAGCAAAGGAAAAAGTGTCAGTCAGAGGTGTGAACAGGATGCTTTTTCCTTTTATATTATGTCTGGAAGCATAAGCGGAAGCGATAACTGTACCGATGCTTTTGGAAATAAAGAGAATGCTGCCATAGGAATTCCAGTCGATATCCTGCAGAGCCTGTTCTGTTTGTTCATAAGCAAGCTCAAAAGCCTGCTTCATTTTTGCGTGATCACCCTTGACATTCTCAGGGAGGGTTCCATAGGATCCAGCGAGAATCTGATACCCATAATGTCTGGCAAGACGGCTTGCATAATACAGGAGTGGTTTGTCAGCAGTATAGCCGACTCCCGGGAAAATTACTGCCAGTTTTGGGGCGCTTTTATCAG
>OJNP01000867.1_pt1 | contig 18117 bp, 23 predicted proteins | sample 1597921 | NCBI WGS metagenome assembly OJNP01 (sample SAMN01915213, study PRJEB22387) | human gut metagenome | isolation source: stool | host: Homo sapiens | place: USA | reverse complement strand
GTGGATACCGTGGGCGCGGGAGATGCGTTTAGCGCCGGTTTGATCAGCGGGCTGCTCGCGGGATGGGATGTATTCCGCAGCGCGCGGCGCGGCGCGATCCTTTCGGATTTTGTGGCGTCATCCAGCGGGGCGCTTCCGGTCTATTCGGAACAGTTAAAGGCGAAGCTGGACACTTGCTGAGTGAAATTGTTTACAAATACTGACTTGTATCCTCCGAGGCGGAATGCTAAGATGGGAAAACATAAGGGAAGAGATGCAAAGCTTCCTCTTTTCAACTGCGCTTTATGCCTGTTGCGCACAAACCTGACTCAAAATTTTAGCGCCGCCTAAACCGCAAAATTCTGTGGCTTACCGAGAAAGGAATGGTCATAAGCGTGAAGAAAACAATGCATACCCGGTTCCTTGCGCTGGTGCTTTCCGCTGTGCTTTTACTGCCTGCGCTTGCCGGTTGCTCTAAGAAAACCGGGGCGGAAAAAGACCTTGCCTACCCAATTGACGGCGAGCCGGTTTGCCTTGACCCGCAGATTGCTGCGGATGAAACGGCTAAGCTTGTCACGGGCAATTGCTTTGAGGGGCTTGTCCGTCTGGATGAATCAGGCGCAATCGTGCCCGGAGCCGCCCAGCGGTGGGATGTGTCAGCGGACGGGCGCACCTACACCTTTCATTTGCGCGAGGGGATGAAGTGGCACATTGCCGACTCCGATGAGCTGGAAGAGTTGCTGGGGAAGGGAAAAACGATCGACACCACGCTGAATGCGGAGGATTTTGCGTTCGGCCTAAAGCGGGCGTTGTTACCGGAAACGGGCATGGCCTCCGCCAAAGCGCTTTATGCGATTGAGAATGCGCAGGCGGTTCATCGTGGAACTGCCCGCTCCGATCAACTCGGCGTGCGGGTGGTAAACGCCAGCACGCTGGAGATTCGGCTGGCTCGCGCGGACAGCGCGTTTCTCTATGCGCTGACACTCCCTATGAGCATGCCTTGCGATGAGGCATTTTTTCTGGCGACGTCAGGCCGCTATGGGCTGGAGCGGAAGTATCTAATCTGCAATGGGCCCTTCTATCTTTCAAAATGGAACCATGACAAATCTCTGCTGTTAAAAAAGAATCCGGATTATCAGGGGGAAACAACCGTATCGCCCGCTACCGTCAGCCTCTATATCAATACAGACGGGCAATCCCGCCTTGATAAGCTGTTGGAAGGGCGGTATGACGCCGCCCTGCTGGAACAGGGCCAGGCCCATGCCCTGGATGAGCGCTCTGGCATTACGACGCAGGAGATCCCCAATATCACCTGGTCGATCTGCTTCAATGCAGGGAATGCTCTGCTGAAAAATGGGAACCTGCGCATTGCGCTCTGCCAAGGGCTAAACCGCTCCGCGCTGGAGCCTGCCTCCGGCCTGACGGCCGAGGCGCAGGGCTTTGTGCCGGCATCCTGTATGCTGGGCAGCACGAGCTACCGGGAGCAGGCAGGCGCTATCGGCCGGCTGGCCTACAATGCGGATGAGGCGCGCAGGCGCTGGGAGAGCGGGCTGGATGCGCTTGGCCAAAAAAGTGCAACGCTTACCATCCTCTGTGCGCAGGAGCATGCCGATATGATCCGCAAGCTCATACAAACCTGGCAAGGTGCGTTGGGCATCACGCTGATCCTGCGGCTGGAGGCGGTAGATCGGGCAGAATTGCGCACTCGTTTGGAAAAGGGGGATTACGAAATTGCTTTTGCCCCCGTGACAGCCTCCGGCTCTTCGGCGGTAGAGTTCCTTTCCCAGTTTGCTTCCGCTGCGAGCGGTAACCTGCTCAACTATAGCTCGGAAGCCTACAATAAGATCATATCTTCCATGAATATGGCTGCTTCTAGGCAACTCATTCAGCTGTGCAAGCAGGCGGAAACGCATTTGATCCAAAACGGCCTAGTTTACCCGCTGTATGCAGAGAGCAGTTTCTTTGCGATGGCACAGAATGTTTCCGGGATTGTTTACCACACGCTGGATGGCACGGTGCGCTTTTTGAAAGGGGAGCGGCTGGATTCATGATACGGTTCCAATCCAAGAGGCAGGCCTTTCTCTGCGCCCTATCCTGGGCGTTTGCGGTGGCCTGTATGGCGCTGATCTTTCATTTTTCTCAACAGTCCGGTGTTCAGTCCCAATCGCTTAGCGATAGCGTTCTTTCCAAAATTTTTGATCTGGTTGGGTTGCTGATCCCTTCCGCCGTGATCCGAAAACTGGCGCATGCGGCGGAATTTGCGCTGCTGGCGGTTCTGCTGTTTCATGCGCTGTACCGCACCTGGGGGCGAAGCAGGCCCTTTCTGGCTTGGGGACTGACCGCTTTTTATGCGGTGACGGATGAGCTGCACCAAATTTTTATCCCCGGCAGGGCGTGCCGTTTTTTTGATGTGTGCGTCGATGCGGCCGGAGCGCTGGTAGGCATCGTGTTGTGCCTTTTGACTGTTTTTTTGTGGAAAAAGCTTCGTGAGCGCCGCTACACCTGATGAAATAAAAAATGGATAGGGGCAAAAAAAACCGGCTGATTGGCAATTCGCCAATTCGCCGGTTTTCTGATTGATAAAACCATTTCATTCTACCTAAGTGCCTAAACAGCAGCAGGAAAGGGAGGAACGCCGATTGCCGCCCGTGGACGCATTAGCCTTCGCTGTGATCCATGCCGCTTCCAGGCTTCTGAAGCATGGCGCGGGGCGCTACCTCCCGCCGGGCGTGGTTATAGAGCTTGCGGTTATCCAGCGCCCATTGCCGTGGGGAGAAGCCGTTTGGCTGCGTCGTCTGGACAGCCTGCGCCATTTCATAGATGCGCGCATCCATCAGGTCAAGCTCAGAGAGCAGCTCCGCCTCCAAGAACATAGGCCGCACAGCAGCTCCAAATTCAGGATCCCCATGGTGGGAGAGGAGCATATGCTCCACCAGCATCGCGGTTTCCTGCGGTGTGCCGAGCCTGCGAGCCGCACGGTCAACCGCCATTGCGCCGGAGGCTAGGTGCCCGATCAGCATCCCCTGCGATGTATATCCACTGGCAATGCCGGTGCTGCTGACAGTGAATTCTTCAATTTTTGCAATATCATGCAGGATCGCGCCGGAGAGAAGAAGCTCCTGGTCGATAAAGGGGTATACGTGACACACGCCCTGTGCGAGCCGCACGATGGAAAGGGTGTGGCACAACAAACCTCCCCGGATTGCATGGTGCAGCTTAAAGGCCGCTGGCCAATAGAGCAGCTTCTCTTCATATTCATCGAGAAGCTCTGTGACAAGCTCCTTTAAATCAGTATTTTCAAAAGCGACGACCAGGGAGCGGATTTCTGAGAGCATCCATGCACCATCGTATGCCGCGCTCGGGACATAATCGCTTATCTGAACGTTATCAGAGGGGACGACCTTGCGAATCCGGTCGATGCGTAGCTGATCAGCGCCGTTGTAAACGTCAATTCGGCCGCGCACCTTAACAAGGTCGTTTGCGGCAAAGGTTCCCTGCGCCTCCTCCTTATAATCCCAGAGCTTGGCTGAAATCTCGCCGGATTGATCGGCCAACACCAAGTCGAGGTAGGGCACGCCACGGGCTGTTTGCTTTTTGTCACAGGTTTTAATCAGGCAAAAACCTTCGGAGACACCGGTTTTATCATTGGTTATAAAATTCATAAAGCTGCCATCCTTTTTCTAAGAGCTGAACGAATCGATCATTGGCCGAAATCCATTAGGAAAATGCCGCTTTCCTCCTCCAGGCGGCGGTTAACTTCTCCCGGGAGCAGGCGGATGAAGATCTCGGCTGTTGCGCTGACTCTGATTTCATTGACATGCCCGCCGTATACATTGCCATCGGCATCGGCAAGGGAACCATGCAGGTGAAGGTAAAGCTCCGTTCCGCGCCGTGTCACGCTGCCTGTCAGCGCGCAGATTTCCATCTCTCCCTCCAGTGTGCGAGGCAAAAAGCGCTTTTCAGCCAGGTGGTAAACGCCAACCTCAGCATAATCTGCCGCACCCAGCGCGGAAATCTCCGCCAGACGCACCCGCTCCGCATTGCATACCGCGCGGATTGAAGCGAGAACGTCCTCGCCCCTCACCAGGCAGAGCACAATGGTATCCCCCAATTTCCGGTATTCCATCACAGCGTCCCCCTTTTTCTCTCTTCATTTCCATTATACGTCTTTGAACCCGCAGGGTCAAGGCGAACGGTCAATCGGCTGTCTGTTGGGCGGGCTTTTTCATTGTTAAGGAAATGCGCTTCTTTGCTACATCAACGCTGAGCACCCATACGGTGACGATATCGCCCACCTTGAGAACCTCGGAGGGATGATTCAGCCTGCGGTTGGCGATTTGAGAAATATGGACCAACCCGTCCTGATGGACGCCGACATCGACGAACGCGCCGAAATCAATCACATTGCGGACCGTGCCCTGCAATTCCATGCCGGGCTTTAAATCCTTCATATCCATGATATCCGTGCGCAGCAGCGGCGGCGGGAGTTCATCGCGTGGGTCACGGCCCGGGAGCAGGAGCTCCTTGACGATATCGCGCAGCGTCGGCACGCCCGCTTCTAGCCGCTTTGCGGCCTCCTCCACACCGCCGAGGCCCTCAACGCGCTCTCGAAGGGCCCCGATTGCGCCGGAAGAAACATCGGCCAGAGAGTAGCCGCACAGCGCCAGCAGGGCTTTCGCGGCCTCATAGCTCTCTGGATGCACGCCGGTATTGTCGAGCACGTTTTTGCTCTCCGGCACGCGTAGGAAGCCCGCGCACTGCTCAAACGCTTTTGCGCCGAGTTTCGGCACTTTTTTAATAGCGGCGCGGGAGGGGTAGGCGCCGTTTTCCTCTCGATAGGCGACGATGTTTTTGGCAACCGTGCCATTGATACCGGATACACGCGCAAGCAGGGAGGGGGATGCGGTATTCAGATCAACGCCTACAGCATTGACGCAATCCTCCACCACGCCGCCCAGCGCGTTATCGAGCTCTTTTTTCGGCATATCGTGCTGATATTGGCCCACGCCGATGGCCTTTGGATCAATTTTTACCAGCTCCGCGAGTGGATCCTGTAGCCTGCGCGCGATGGAAACCGCGCTGCGCAGCGAAACGTCGAACTGCGGGAACTCCTCCGCAGCGAGCTTTGAGGCGGAATAGACGGATGCGCCCGCCTCGCTGACGACCATGTAAGAAATGTTTCGGCCGATCGCCTTGATGAGCTCAGCCGTAAAAATTTCCGTCTCTTTGGAGGCGGTTCCGTTGCCGATGGCGATGATCCCAACGCCGTGCGTTTCAATCATGCGGCGAAGCGTAGATTTTGCCTGTTCTTTTTGAGCTTCGCTATGTGTAATATAGATGACCCCTGTATCTAGCACGCGGCCTGTTGCATCCACAACGGCGACCTTGCAGCCTGTCCGATAGCCAGGATCCAACCCCAAGGCAACTTTTCCCTTCACAGGCGGCTGGAGCAGCAACTGGCGCAGATTGGTGGAAAAAACCTTGATTGCGGCCGTGGCTGCCCGCTGCGTGAGTGCCGAGCGGATTTCACGTTCAATCGACGGCTCAATCAGCCGGTCATAGGCATCCTCCCCGGCCTCTAAGACGGCGCGGGTGCAGGGCGACTCGGTGCTCTTCAAAGCAACGCTGGAAATCACCTTGATGGCGCGCGGGCGGTCAAGGGTAACCGAAACCTTCAAAAATCCCTCCCGTTCTCCCCGGTCGATTGCCAGCACTTGATAGCCTGCGATTTTTTCCACTGGCGCACTGAAGTCATAATAAGGCGCATAGACGCTGTCTTCCTCCTTGGCGGATTTGGAGCGCACCACGCCGCATACGGTAAAAAGATTGCGAAGCCTGCGGCGGATCGTTGCATCATCCGAAAGATTTTCCGCAATGATGTCAAGTGCGCCCTTAAGGGCGTCCTCAGCCGTTTCCACGCCCTTTTCCGGGTTAAGGAAATCTAACGCCAGAGCGAGCGGCTCTTCACAATCAGGGCGCTGCTCGTAAAGCACCTGGGCCAGCGGCTCCAGCCCCTTCTCCCGGGCAATTGAAGCGCGTGTGCGGCGCTTTGGCTTAAAGGGGCGGTAGATATCCTCAATTTCTGCCAAGGTGGCGGCATTGCTCAGCGCGGCGGAGATTTCCTCCGTCAGTTTTTCCTGCCCCTCAATCGAGGCGCGCACTTCTTCGCGCCGTTTATCGAGATTGCGCAGATATTCCAATCGCTCTGCTATTTCGCGCAGCATCTGGTCGTCCAGCGTGCCATGCGCCTCCTTGCGGTAACGTGCGATAAAGGGGATTGTATTGCCCTCGTCGATGAGCTTGACGACATTCTCTACCTGCCAAGCCTGTAAATGAAATTCCGACGTGATTTGTGCGATGATATCCATAGGTTTTGACGACTCCTTTTCCTCTGACTTGAAAAAATTGCCCCTGCCCGCAGACAGGGGAATGCATTATGGAAACTGAAAATTCAGAATAGAAATCTCATGGAGAATGAAAAATTTCTCCGGCATGGTATCCTCCAGCATCTTCCGATGCCTCTTGCTGAAGGACTCCACCTGCTCGGGCGAGAGCGAAGCGCCAACTCCGCGGCAGGCCCTCATCCGGCCGTTCCAAGTTTCCCGGGTGAATGGGATTTCTGCATCCAGCGTTTTAAGCGCCGCCAAATAGATGCCCCCTTTGCACCAGCCCGGGGTAAAATATTGGAGCCGCCGGTCATATCCGTTCCAATCTGGGTTAAATTGCCGCACGGTTTCGATAGAGCGCTGGACGACCGGGTTTTCATCCGGCAGCCAGGCCATGTAAATCACGGCCAAGTGCCCTCCGGGCTTTAAAATGCGCTGAAAAGCAGGGATCGCCCGTTCGGAATCCATATACTGCCAGCACTGTACCGCAGTGATACAGTCAAACATATTGCCCTCAAACGGAGGCTCATGCGCATCACCGACGAAATAGTCGGCAGAAAGGCCCTCAGCCTCAGTCAATGCCCTAGCCTGAAGGATTTGTTTTTTCGAAAGATCCAGCCCAGTAAAATAAGCGCCATAGCGGGCCATCCGGCGGGGCAGGACGCCTGTGCCTGTGCCAATATCAAGGATACGCTGCCCGGGCCCGCCGATGCCCATCTCATAAAGCGTTTGATAAAGCACATCCGGATAAATATCCCGATATTTCGCATAATCCGCGCTGGTAAGCCCCCAATCAAAAGGCTTGCCGCCGTCAATTTTTTGATCTTGCATCGTTCCCTCCCTTTTTATATAGCACCTTTACCTTTTTAACTGGCGAATATCCCGCCCGCAGAAGATCAGGGATGTGTAGCAGCCGATGATGCGTGAAGTAATCCGCTGCGTATATTTTGCCTCCAGCTCCGTTGGCGTCAGATTTGTGCTGATAATAACGGGAAGCCCTGCGTTGATGCGGGAGTTGATGATGTTGTAAAGCGCCGCCACAGTGAAGGAGGTTGAAAATTCCGCGCCGAGATCGTCTAAAATCAGTAGGTCGCAGGAGAGCAGCATCTCCTGCATGGCGCCCTCGTCCGCAGGCCTGCGCCCAAAATGCTCCTCCTCCAGCTCATGGAGCAGGTTTTGCGTGGAGCCGTAGATAACGGCGAAATCCTTTGCAATCGCCTCCCTCGCGATAGATAGGGAGAGGTGTGTTTTGCCAAGCCCAGTTGCGCCGCAAAGAAAGAGGCTTGGGGAATGCCGGCCGAAATCTTCCGCATAGTGCATGCAGAATTCAAAAATCTCTGCCATGCGCCTGCGCGGGGAGAGGCCTGTGCGGCTATCAGGCTCCTCTGGATAATAATCGAGCCGGAAGCCTTCAAAGGAGCAGAGATCCAATGGGTAGCGTTTGTTAATTTGCTGGTAGGCGAGGCTGCGCAGGAGTTTTTTGTGGCAGGTGCAGATCACGCCATTCGCAAAGCCGGTATCCTTGCAAATGGGGCAGGTATAAGGCGTTTCGAGATATTCCTCAGGCAACCCTGCTTTTTTTAGTAGCTCGCGCCGCTCCCTCTGCGCTTTCAGGCTTTGCCGTTTCAACCCGTCCAAAAAAGACTGCGCATCCGGCCGGCCGAGCGCATAGACGATGGAATGCCCTGCCTCTGCCATCTCCCGCTCAATGCGGATCAGCTCCGGATGTTTTGCCTCCACTTCATCATGCCGCCGCTGCGCTTCGCGCTCCGCCTGTGTTTTTCGCCGCTGTAGCTCACGCCGTGCTTGAGCGTAAATTTCCTTCCCGTATGGCATCCCGACGACCATCCTTTCATTGATAGCTTAGGCCCCGTTTTTTGAATTCCGCCGCTTCCCAGGATAGATGAGCGGCTCATGTAGGGCGCGGCGCGTGTACTCATCCAAATCATAGGATGCATCGCGCGTTTCAGCGTTCCCGGAAGTTGTTTTTTTCCGGGAAGGAGCGGGGATCGTGGCTTTATCCCGCTGGCGCGTCTGTTTATCCGCCTGCACCTGCTCTGGTGTGAGCAGGCCTTTTTCATGCCAAGAGCGAAGAACCTTGTTGATATAGGGGAAGCTCAGGCGGTCGGTGTGGTTTGCCATCTCCTCATAGGCGAGATGGATCATATCAATGCTAAAATGGAGGTCGTCGCTCCATTCTGTGAGGAATTTTTCCTGTGCGGCGGTTGGGCGCGGTGTGTGGATTCCGGTCAGAGCCTTCAGCTGATTCCAGAGCGACTGACCGGTACGCAGCCGCGTGAGCTGCTCCTCCGCTTTTTCGAGTGTATCAATTTCGCGTTCTCCCCAATCCCGGCCCATCTTTGCAATATAAGCCATCGAGGTTTTTCCCTGTGAAGCGGCGTATTCGAGGATCATCAAAATTACCTCAACAGGCAACCCATATTGATCGTGGATCATTAAGAGCGTTGACTGGCCGTCGTATCCGATGGTACGCCCGAGCTTTTGCTGCGCTTCCGCATAGAGAAGGCGCAGCGCCGGCTCCTCCATCAGCCGGCATGCGATTTGATCGCTCGTCGGCTTGGAGAGGGGAATCGGCGCAAGAACGGTCTTTTCAGGCGCCATTTTTTTCTCCGACGCGGATGTTTCCGTGTCGGGAGCTGGCGCAGGGGGAATCGTAGCCTCCCCCGCCTTTTTTACGAGCCCACAACCGATCCAATATTGCATGGCGTCGATCGCATCCTCCCGGTCGATGCCCGTATCCGCGCACATCGCATCTAAATCCTTTTCATCGGACGCATGCCGGTAAAGCCATAAAAGAATTTTCAGCTGATCGCGTCCAACCATTTTGATGTGTTCGTCCACAACGCTGGTGGGCATAGTAAAGATGGGCCCCCACGCGCTAGGATTAATTTGATACTCCATGTTTCTCTGCCTTTCCGGTTGCGCCCCTCCGGGAAGAGCCGGAAAGGGAAAGTAATCTATGCATTATTCCATTTGTTTTTGTAAGGTTTAATCAGGCATGCTTCAGAGCATTTCCTAAAAACTAGGATACTTATATGATAGATGGCGTTGCCGCCTTGCGGCAGAAGGCGTATCGCGCCGACAGACATTTTTCCAATGCTTCAAACGTCCCGTTTGAAGCTATTATATCATAAATTTTTAAGGCACTCAAATCCATTCCGGGAAAAAAGCAGCCGCCGTGGACTGCATAGCAATCCACGGCGGCTAGCCGTCTCTTTTGCTCGGTGATTTGTGGAAAAGAGAGGGGGTTACAGAACGTAGATGCGAACCTGCCTGGCACCCCAGCGGCAGGCCTCCTCATACGAATGCATATACAGATCCACAGTAAACGTTTTCTGCTGCACGAATCCGCCGGTGTCGGCTGCGATCGCATAACCGTAAACATATTTACCATCGGTTGAAACGATCCACATTTCCGTCCCGTACGGGAATTGCTTGGGGTCTACCGCGATATGCCCGGGCATAGCTTTGCGCCCGGAGGCGGTGCCCCAGCCGCCCGAATAGGCGGCAGCCTTACCATCCACCACTTTTTTGTATTTGGTGGGTACACCGTTTTGATCCAGCTTCACATAGGAGGGAACCTTTAGATCAGAAATCGGTGTCAAGCCATTTTTGAGCTTGATTTTGTTGACGCGGCGCAATGTGCCGACGAGCGTTTTTTGGTTAACCGCCGCCTTGAGGACCTTTTCAGAGTCAACCGTGGTTTTCACAAGCTTGCCGTTGACATAACGATCCTTGTAGGTGACTTCTTTCTCGCCGTTTTCGCCCTTCTGCACTACTTTGCGCTGATCCGTATACATGGAGACGCTCTTTTCCGTGAGCTTTTTGAAGGCGATCGTCTCTTTTTCGGTGCGCAGCTGATAATCTACGCGATCCACACGGATCTCCATTCCATCGGTTACGGGCTGATCTTTTGCTGGTGTGCTTTCATCATCCTCATCCATCGATATACCCGCCGCGCGGATGGCATCCTCTACCGTGCCGCCGACAACCTCGACTGCTGTGGTTTTACCGTCTGCCGTTATCTGAACGGGGAAAGCAATTTGGATGCTGATGGACATGCCCTCTTTGAGAAGCGTATCCTTGGGGAAATTGAGCACATCGGATTGTTTTAGGGTCATTCCGGATTTTGCAACAGCATCTGCCACTGTACCGGCCGCCACGATCGATTTGGAAAAAGCTTCCCCATCGCTGACGGTCACGTTTTTGGCACGGTAAATTGTAATCGTGCTGTCCTCGCCGCTGATGAAAGCGGAAAGGTCGACTTTATCGTCGGCTCCAATTTCAACTTTGGCCTGCTCCAGAATCGCATTTGCGTCACTGCGCGTTGTAATCACCGAGCGCGCCTGACCGTCATCCACCACGGTAACCGTGTAGGAAGCGGTGGCGGCGGCAAACACGGTCCCCGCACAGAACACTGCAAGCAAAATTGTTGCAATGATTCTGGAACGTATGGAACGAGCATAAGCCGCAAGCTCCTTACATTTGTCAATCATTCAATTGCTCCTTTACTGACCGAATATTATTTTCTAAAAAGAATAATAATGCTCCGGCTTCGTATTCTCGCTTGTGACGGTGAACATTATATGCATCTGATTGTGAGATGTCAAATTCTTGGGAACTTCAATTTTGTGCAATATCTACAATTCAACTTTTGAGGATATTTCTAAATCCTCTGAAAAAACCTTAAAAAGCCAATTTTTTACGCTTTTTCATGAAAGAAAAAAGCAGGTTTTTTGTAAGAATTTGAAAAAGTTACAAACGGTTACAAACACGTAACAAAACGTTAAAAAATACGTGTTTTCTAATTGAAACAAACAATTTCGCGCGCGATTTTCCGGCTGCTTTTCGTTAGAAAACGGCGTGCAAAACAACCCGCCTCTGCGTGCATTTTTCAGCGCTGAAAACAGGATATATATAATGGTATAGGAGCGCTTGTCAAGCGATTCCTCTCTGAGTAAAGGCAGGTGACTTTTTTGGCATTTTTCTTGACTTGCCTGCCTTTTGCTGATATAATCATTAATTGCCGTTCATATAAAGCGGTGATTTATCCTTGCTCCGCCTTAATAGCGGGGCCAAAGACCAAAAGGAGGTGCAAAAAGAATGTCAGCACAGAATAGCTATGAAACCATGCTCATCTTCTCTCTGACGAAGGGTGATGAGGGAACTGCGGAATTGGTTGAAAAGTTCAAAGCGCTTATTGAAGCGAATGGCACTCTTGACAGCGTCGAGGAGTGGGGCAAGCGCAGGCTCGCGTACCCTATCAACGATGAGGCCGAGGGTTACTATCTTCTCCTCAACTACACCTGCGCGCCTGAGTTTCCAGCGGAATTCGACCGGATTCTGAAAATTACAGATGGCGTGCTCCGTTCCCTGATCATCAAAAAGTAAGGAGGATGTAAACGAATGCTCAATTGTGCAGTCATTATGGGCAGGCTCGTGGCAGACCCGGAGCTCCGCACGACGGGATCCGGCATTTCTGTTACATCCTTTACAGTAGCTGTTGACCGCTCCTATCAAAAGGCGGGCACAGAACGTCAAACGGACTTTATCGACGTGGTCGCATGGAGGCAGACGGCCGAATTCGTATCCCGTTATTTCCACAAGGGGTCGATGATTGCCGTGCAGGGTTCGATCCAGACCCGTAATTATGAGGACCGTCGGGGGAATAAGCGCACGGCGGTTGAAATCGTTGCGGATAATGTCAGCTTTTGCGGCTCCAAAAGCGAGACCGGCGCCGGCCCGCGCAATGATCATGCTACGCCGCCCGGCGATTTTGAGGAGCTGCCGGACGATCTTCCCTTTTAGGGGGTGCAGGTGTGGAGATTGATATCTGTGAGTATATCCCTTATGGGCGCAAAAACGCCGTTTCCCGCGCCGAATTACAAAGGCGCACCGGATTACCGGATAGGACGGTAAGGACGCTTATCGAGGCCGCCAGACGCAGCGGGGCACACATCCTGTCGTCCAGCGCGGACAAGGGGTATTGGCAAAGCAATGTCCCAGATGAAATCAAAGAGTTCATCAGAGAAAGCGATAGCCGTATCAGGAAAACGGCGCAGGCCGTGGAGCCCCTGCGGAGGTATATAGCGCAGCAGGAAGGGGGATGCGTCGTCCCCGTGCGGGCGCATTTCCGCAGGCTGAAAAATCCGCCGCTGCCAGAAGGACAAATCACGTTTTAGGAGGCCGTTATGGACTACAGTTTCAATTCCCAGGTAGCACAGATCTACGGCGTTGACGGGGCAATTTTTATCCACAATCTGTATTGGTGGATCGTTAAAAACGAGGCAAACGGAAGGCATCACTACGATGGGCGCACGTGGACATACAACAGCATGAAAGCATTTTCCGATCTATTTCCATTCTGGACAAAGCGGCAGATTGAACGAATTATCAAAAACCTGAAGGATCGCGGCGCTATCCATGTCGGGAATTTCAATAAAGATGGATTTGACCGAACGCAATGGTACGCATTGGACGAAACGGTGTATTGCATATACGCAAATGGTGACGCCCATGTCACCGATCCGTTACACCCATGTACGCAAACGGTGACACCAATACCAGATAGTAAACCAGATAATAAACCAGATAATAAAACCCCCTTACCCCCTTACGACGATTTTAATCCGCTCAACGAGGCGATCTGCGCTTTTATCGAAAACCGGAGGAAGATGAAGTCGCCTATGACGGATCATGCGGTTCAGTTGATGCTGAAACGGCTTCGGGGGTTATCTCCGAACAAAAAAGAACAAGTTGAAATTCTGGAACAATCCATTCTGAACGGATGGAAAGGGATATTCCCGTTGAAAGCAGGAGATTCCCAAGGGGAGAAATGGAGGCAACTGGAATGAATCCAGACGTGCAGGCAGAATGCTGCCTGATCGGGGATATTATCGCCGACCCGCAAAAGGTGATGCCGGAAGCAACCCTGCGGCTTATCCCGGATGACTTCTTCACGCCGGAATATCGGTCGATCTATAGCACATGCCTGAAACTGTACCGGGAAGACAGGCAGATTGATCCTGTAACGGTTTGCGCGCCGTTGGGCAAGGAATACCGGAAGATCGTGTACGACGCTTATCAGACCACCATATCCACCGCAAATTATGCCGCGCACATCGGCGTAGTAGCGGACACGGCCAAATTGATCCGGGCGGAGCAGATGGCAGGAAACTTTCTTGCGGGGCTTCAGGATGCAGACCTGGAGCAAAGCCGGGAGGATGCCGTCAATATCCTGAAAGCCTTCGACGGGCCTGACGTGGGGCAATCTGTAAGCGCGGAGGATGGGTTTATCCAATTCTTCGGCCCGGAGAGAAGCAAAAAGGATTACATACGGACCGGGCTTTCCAAGCTGGACCGCTACGCGTTTATCAGCCGCGGGGATTATGTGATCGTCGGCGGGCGTCCATCATCGGGCAAGACGGCGCTTACGCTGCAAATGATGCTGACAATGGCCGAACAGCATCGCGTCGTCTATTTTTCTTTGGAGACTAAGCCGGACAAGATATTCGACCGGCTGATTGCCGCTTACGCTGGCGCGGATTTTGGAGCAATTAAACGGGGCGCGCTGCCGGAAAGCGAGTGGGGACGGATTTCGCAGTACGGGGATGCGGTTTCAAAGCTTCGCTTCTCCGTCGTGTCCGCCGCAGGGTGGACGGTGGAGCAGGTCAAGGCAAAGGCGATGCAGGAACGGGCAGAAATTATCTTTATCGATTACCTAACCCTCCTCGCGGGGCAGGGAAAGACGCTGTATGAAAAAGCAACAAACCTGTCGTTAGACCTGCATACCCTGTCCCAGCGCTGCAATATTACCGTCGTAGCTCTGTCACAGCTCAACCGCGAGAGGAAAACCGAGCCTGATATGACGAACCTGAGGGACAGCGGCCAGGCAGAGCAGGACGCAGATCTGATCCTGTTACTGGCTGGGGAGGCCGGGAGCGACCACCGCGACCTGATTGTCTGCAAAAACAAGGAGGGGCAAACTGGGAAAATTCCGCTCCATTTTGACGGCGCGCACCAGCGTTTCACCTTAATCGACGAAAGGACAGGACTATGAAATACACAATTCCCATGCTCCCGCCTAGCCTGAACAGGTTTGCGGGACGAAAAAATCATCAGGAATACCGGACGCTGAAAAGCAAGTGGAAGTTTTACGTAGGGCTGTTCTGTACCCCACGCCCCAAATCCCCATTCGCAAAAGTGGTTGTAAAAATCACATACTTTTTCCCAACCAAAAGGCGGCGCGACCCGGATAATTACGCCGGGAAAATGATTTTGGACGGATTGACGGAGGCTGGGGTGATCAAGGATGACAGCTTCGAGTGTATCGAATTAAGGTTGGCTGGGGAATACGACCCGGACAACCCGCGCACGGAGATAGACGTATATGAATATCCCGTATGAAGCTGTTTTAGGAAGAAATCCTTACAACTACCGTCTGAACATCAACCATCCTGCGGTATATCCCCTGTACATGCGGTACAAACGGTGGAAGGGGATCCCTGTTTGGTGCCCGATGTCGGACGAGGAAAGAATGGAATTCGAACATTATCTTACAGCGAAAGGAGATCCCAATGCGAAAAATACGAAAGAGCAAACCGCCGGAACAGGCGATTGAGCAATACACGATTTATGGCACGGTCGTATATACCTGCCCGTACTGCTCTGCCCAACTAGGGGGGGGCTGGGACGAGCAGGAGGCCAGAGAGGTGCCCGGAGTGCGGGCAGAGGATTATTTATGAGGAGGCACAACGATGAAAATAGAGATCAATCAAACAATCGACGTACCCAGTGGTTTTTATTGTAATCAAAACGGGAAATGCCGCGCTATTTTTTATGCAGAAGATTATGAAGTGGATCATGCTGCGATCTGCGGTAGATTTGCCAATCTGGTGTTTCGTAGTGGAGAGGATCAAAAATATATTAAATGCAGAGAGTGCATCAGAGCAACCGAAGAATATCTGAGAAGGAGAAAGTAGTTATGGAACTGAACCGCTTACTTGAAATCACCAATGACCGGGAACAGTGCGAATTTTGCCCGGACCCTACTTGGTGTGAAAATATTTGTACCAGATGCAATAAAGTCAAGCCAATCACGGCAGAGGAATTGCGGGAGTATTACCGGGAAGTGAGAAAGGCACTTAAAGAGGATGCCAGATTGAAAGCTGAACTTGAATTGGCGAAAAAGGATATGACCCGATTGGTCAATGAAAATGAGTCGTGCCTAGTCTGCAATTATGAAAACTGTGCCGATTGTGAGGACGATATTACAGGATTTGTCTGGCGTGGATTATCAGAATGGTGGGGATTGAAGGAGTGACCACCATGTTCGACATCGACCCCGGCAAGCTCCGTGCCGTCCAACGCCTGTGCAGCCTTAAACCGCCGGCAGATAAGCCGCAATGCCCGGATGGGCGGTGTGTGTGGCTGCTGGATGGTGGGCTGTGTCCGTTTAAACGTTGTGTAAGGAGGGATGGGTTTGACCGTGAAGGCCGTTGACTACCACGAAAATAATAGCTCTGCCAGCTTTGAACCTGGGGACTTTTGCTTGTACGCATTTGGCAAAGAAAACAAATCCAAAGCCGTGGTGGAAGTCGTAAAGGTATTGGACGATCCACGTGGAGTGGCGCAAGTTAAATTTCACAGGGTTTTGGCGGATGATACCGGTAACGGCTTGTTCGACTATCTGCGCCGTACAGGCGATACGATGAACGCCAGCTTTGAATATCTTAAAAAGTTGCCCCGAAAGCAGGTGAAAAAGTGACCGTCAAAGATGCCGAGAACATAAAGCTTGCCGGATGTCTACTCCCGATGCGTCGCCACGGCAAAGGGGTATTACCGGATGTTACAGCGGCAACGAGAGATCGAAGAGGAAATCATCCACGAGACGCATGCGCCGGATGGGCAGCCGAGGGGCAGCGGTACGGGGGACCCTACTGCCCGAAAGGTCGAGAAGATCCTTCAGAGGCAGCGAGAAAATGACAAGAAGATCAGAGCGGTGGAACAGGCGTGGATGCGCTGCGATAGCGATGATGAGCGTGAGTTTATTAAGCAAAACCTTTTCAGACATAAACAGATGCAGTTTATCAACCTCCCTTTCTCGATCATCACAATGAAGCGATACAGGAAACGCTTTTTAATTTACTTAGCAGAAGAATTGCGAGAAATTTAAGAAAAGATGATACCTTTTTCTCAGAAAAGGGGTGTAAAATGGTATTGTGGAGAATTTCACAGAGCATAGTGAAGCTTCACTTTTTCATTCTTTCTTCCTTTCTCTCCCGCCTTCCCCGGGGCGGTAATGCCGAGGAACATTCTATTTAATCAGCGATAATACGTGTTAGCATTGGTGTTTTTAATACATTATATATAAATTATATATAATGTTGACATATATTGATTTAAATGATATGCTAAAGCCGATAAATAACAAGAAAGGATGTGATTCCAATGGTTTATCATATTGATTATGTATAGCTTCGATAAATCATTGAAAGGATGGAATAAAATGAAAAGAGTACGATTTACATCGTTGTGCTTATCATTAATTATGGCGCTCTTATCTGTTGCTCCCATAACTGCCTCGGCGATTAGCCAACCTACCATTGAGGACTATATGGAAATTTCTATGGAAATCATGGAGAAGTACGATATGGTTGGTAAAATGGAATACGGTATCAATATGGTTCCCGATCGTACACTTGAAGAGCACCGGGAATTCATGGAAGAAATCGTTTCTATGACTGCTTATGCCTATCAAAGAATGCAAGAAGCTAAAGCGTCACCATCTTCCGAAATGCCACTTAATAGTGGCATTTCTCAAATTACACCTGCGGCAGCAACTTCCGTAAAGCGTTATTCCCAGACGAAATTTTTCCACTTTAATCTTTATTTCAGAATTAGTTGTGCGTATGACATAACGCTCAGCGGATATAACGCTTATATCTCTAGCTCAGCAGCAGAAATTAAGAAAACCATTTGGGGCCGCACATCAATTGCCGGAGGGTTACGCGGCTACTTGTTTAATCAAACAAGTTCAGACGTAATTAGATGGTATGCCGATGGCTCTTTTGAAGCGATGTCGAGTGGTAAATGGACATTCCACACGGCATCTGGAGACATGGATTACGGAACACTTGGTATTGTACAGGATTTTGGAGCTGAAGAGCTTGCTTATGCAAGAGAAAACGGAAAGTTTAAATAAATCAATCTAGCAAACAACGATTCAAAAGCGGCGGGTTGCCCCTTTCAATAGGGTAGCCCGCTATCTTTATGCCGATATAAGTTTTAAATGAGGTGGTGAGGACAGTGTCCGAACAGCTTACGCCACGGCAGGAGCTTTTTTGCAGGGAATATATCATCGACTACAACGGGAAGCAGGCCGCTGCCCGCGCCGGCTACTCAGAGAAATCAGCGGAAACACAGGCGGCAAGGCTGCTAAGGAATGACAAGGTTCTTTCGCGCGTGCGGGAATTGCAGGCGGAGCAGGTCAAAAGGCTATCGATCTCCGCCGACTGGGTGATCCTCAAGTTAAAAGAAACGCTCGATCAGAGCATGGCCGCTGTCCCAGTGATGGTCTGGGACCCGGAACTAAAGTGCAAAGTGGAATCTGGGGAATATGTGTTCGACAGCAAAGGTGCAGAGAGGGCCTTGGAGTTGATTGGTAAGCACATTGGAATGTTTACGGATAAACTCTCAGTTTCTCACGATACGCCCGTCATCATCGATAACA
>OJNP01000860.1_pt1 | contig 18188 bp, 12 predicted proteins | sample 1597921 | NCBI WGS metagenome assembly OJNP01 (sample SAMN01915213, study PRJEB22387) | human gut metagenome | isolation source: stool | host: Homo sapiens | place: USA | reverse complement strand
GTAGATGCCCAGCTTGACGCCCATGTAGAGCATATCGGCCAGACCGCCGTTATTCAGGATCTCGACCCACATCGGGTGCTCGAGGCCGTCACCGACGAAGTACTGCATATGGATGACGCCGCTGCCGGGGAGGTTGGCCAGGATCATGCCGAAAGCCATGGGCAGCAGGATCAGAGGCTCAAACTCTTTGACGATAGCGAGGTAGAGCAGGAAGCAGCCCACGCAGATCATCACCGCGTACAGCCAGCCGCCCGGCTCACCGAACTTGGCAAAACCGGAACTCTGGAAAATACCGACCAGAGTCTCAATAAACTGAGTCATGTTTTTCCTCCTGTGTTAAAAGGGTGCGGTGGTGTCGTTGACGCCAGCCTTGCCCCAGCCATTCTTGCCGCGGCGGACTGCCTTCAGCACATACTTGCCGTTGCCCATAGAGTAGATGGCTGCCATGATGGCTGCCACAACGTCGCCGGGGATGCCGGCCTCGACCTGCGGGGCAGCAGCCTTTGCAGGAGCGGGCGCAGCGGCCTGTTTCACAGGAGCAGCCGGTTTTGCAGCAGAAGCAGCCTTGGCAGCTGCCTTCTTGCCGTTCATGGCGTCAAAGATCTTGCCCTCCAGCGTGATGATGGCCATCAGCAGGACGAGGATCAGAAACACCAGCACAATACCGGTTATGGTAACGATCACATCATAACCTAAATCCATGGTCTTCCTCCTATTTACTTTTTTCTTTGCCGCCCGGGGGGCGGGCGGCAAAAAGCGATTTGAAGATATTATACAATATTTTCCGGGTCGATTCAACAACTATGAACAAAAATCATATTGTTTTTCACGGTTCTGTGAACAGCACTTTCCTCTCAGCGGCGGCCCATGCGGGGGGTGGCGTCCATGAAGCCGGTCTCCAGCTTGTCGCCCAGACGCAGGCTCATGGCCGTACCCAGCGCGACGCAGTTGACGGGGTCAGGCGAGACGGTCACTTCCACCTTCAGCTCCTGGCTCAGGTACTCAGGCAGACCGTGGAGCTGTGCGCCGCCGCCGGTGAGGACGACGCCGTTGCGGTAGATGTCGCCGGCCAGCTCCGGAGGAGTCTTTTCCAGCACCTGATGGGCGGCGGTGCCGATCTGCTCGCTCAGGCGCATGACCGGCTCGTAGAGGTCGGCGGTGGAGACATTGACGCGCACGGGCAGGCCGGTGAGCAGGCTGCGGCCCTTGATCTCCATGGTCTCGTTGAAATCCGCCTTCTGGGGGCAGCAGGCCACGTTCTTTTTCAGGTTCTCAGCGGTGCGCTGGCCGATGGCGATGCTGAACTTGTTGCGCACGAACTTCAGGATCTCTTCGTCGTAGTGGTTGCCTGCCACGCGGACGCTGGTGGCCTTGACCTTGCCGCCGAGGCTCAGCACGGCGATGTCGGTGGTGCCGCCGCCGATGTCGATGATCATTCGGCCATCCGGCACGGTGATGTCGATGCCGGAGCCGAGGGCTGCGGCGATAGGCTCATCAATGAGGTAGACCTGACGCGCACCGGCGGCCATGACGGCCTCCACCACAGCGTCGCTCTCGATGCCGGTGATGGCGGCAGGCACACAGACGGCCACACGGGGCTTGACCATGTGGGAGCTGTAAACCTGATTGACGAAGCGGCAGATGAGCTCCCGGGTCATGGTGTGGTCGCTGATGACGCCATCCTTCAGCGGGAAGATGGCGGAGATGTAGTTGGGTGTGCGGCCCACCATTGCAAGGGCCTTGTCGCCGGCCTCAAGCACGCAGTTCTTGCGGGTATCCACCGCCACCACGCTGGGCTGGTTGAGCACGACGCCCTGCCCCTCCTGCGCGATGATGATGGTCGTCGTACCAAGATCGATACCGATGTCGTTCTGTGCCATAGTTGTGATATTTCCTTTCTCTGCTGCCCATTCTCTATTTCCATCGCCCATCTCCGGGCGCGGGTCATCAAAACACATTATAGTATAACACAGGTGTATCCAAAAAGAAACCCTTAAAGGTTCTCCTGCTCCGGGGGCAGAGCCTGGGCCAGCAGGGCGGCCAGGCCGCTGTAGCGCAGGTTCTGGCGGATGTTGGACATCATCCGGTTCACCACGTCCCGCCGGCCCACCACGATGCAGAGCTTCCGCCCGCGGGTGACGCCGGTGTAGAAGAGGTTGCGGTAGCACAGGCGGGGCGGCACCTGCGCCGCCGGGAGGATGACCGCCGGGAACTCGCTGCCCTGGCTTTTGTGTACCGTGATGGCATACGCAATTTCCAGCTCGTTGAGGTTCTCCGCCGGGTAGACCAGCCTCCGGTCGTCCATCCGCACCACCATGGAGCGGCTGCGCACGTCGATGGACTCCACGATGCCGATGTCGCCGTTGTAGGCGCCCACACCCTGTTCCCCGCCGATGCGCTGCCACGTTATCTCGTAGTTATTGCGCACCTGCATCACTTTGTCCCCCACCCGGAAGACCCGGGCCGCGCTCTGCAGCTCCGGCTTGCCCTTCCTGGGCGGGTTGAGCATGGCCTGCAGCTCCGCGTTGAGGGCCTGGGTGCCGGTGGGGCCAAGCTTCGTGGGGCAGAGCACCTGAATATCCTTCACCGGGTCGAACTGGTAGCTGCGGGGCAGACGGGTGGTCACAAGGTCGCAGACCAGCTTCTGGGCTGCGTCGCCGTCGGCTTCGAGGAAGAAGAAATCGTCCGTTTTTCCGCCCTTTTTCAGCGGTTCGCCCGAGATGATGTGGTGGGCGTTCTCCACGATGAGGCTCTGAGCGGCCTGCCGGAATATCTCGTTGAGGCAGACCGTCGGCACCAGCCCGGAGCGGATGATCTCGCCGAGGATATTGCCCGGGCCGACGCTGGGCAGCTGGTCGGCGTCGCCTACCATAATAATACGGCAGCTGTACCGCAGTGCCGCAATGAGGGCCTGGAACAGCTTGACATCCACCATACTCATCTCGTCGAGGATGACGACGTCGCACTTGAGCAGGTTCTTGTCATTGTGGATGAAGCTGACCACACCGCCGGTGTAGTCCACTTCCAGCAGACGGTGGATGGTGGAGGCTTTCCGGCCCGTCAGCTCGCTCAGACGCTTGGCGGCGCGGCCTGTGGGAGCGCAGAGGGCTACCCGTTCGGCCTCGTTCTCGAGCAGCTGCAGGATGGCGTTGACCGTGGTGGTCTTGCCGGTGCCGGGGCCGCCGGTGAGGACAAGGCAGTTCTCGGTCATGGCCTTGCGAATGGCTTCTTTTTGGAGCGGCGCGTAAGCAAAGCCCTGCGCCAGTTCCAGTATTTGGATGTTCTTGTCGAGGCCGTGGGCCGCCTGCTTCCCGCGCTTGGTCAGCATGGCCAGACGGTCGGCGATGTCCTGCTCTGCGGCCAGCAGATCCGGCAGATAAATATACGGTGTTCCGTCGAACATCCGCACCGCCAGTTTCCCGGTCTGGATGCAGCTGTCCAGCGCCGCCGCCAGCTTTTCGGGGGGCTGGTGAATGAAGTTCGATGCCGTTTCCAGCAGCTGCGCCCGGGGCAGACAGGTGTGGCCGTTGCCTGCGTTGTGGCGCAGGGTGCGCAGGAGGGCGGCTTCCAGCCGCTGGGCGCAGTCCCCTGCCATCTGGTAATACTGAGCGATGCTGTCGGCATGGCGGAAGTCCAGCTGCAGCGGCTCCCCGCAGAGCAGGTAGGGGTTCTGCTGGATGGCCTGCATGGCCCCCGGCCCGAAGGTGCGGAAGACCTCCATCGCCCGGCGGGGGCTGATCTCGAACTGAGCCAGATAGGCGATGAGCTCCCGCATTCCGAACATCCGCTTGAACTCCTGCTGGATGCGGTCGGCCTTGTCCGCCGAGATGCCCGGGATGAGGGTGAGCTGGGCGGGGTCATTGGCGATAACTTCCAGCGCCGCCGCGCCGAATTTGTCAATGATCTTATCCGCCGTCCGAGCCCCGATGTAGGGCAGCGACCGGCTGGCGAGGAAGGCGTAGACGGCCTCGAGGTCTTTGGGCATATCCGTCTCGCACTCCTGTGCGTGGAACTGTCGGCCATAGGTGGCGTGGTTCTCGTACCTGCCCCGGCAGACGACGCTCTCACCGGCGTGGAGCTCTCCCACCACGCCGCACACAACGGTGACGACACCGCCGCCCGACACCTCGAACACGGTGTAGCCGTTGTCCTCGTTCAGGTAGATGATGTCCTCTACCGTGCCTTCCAGCCGTTCCAGCTCCTGCTCCATCGTCCCGCCTCCTCGTTTTGACACAACTATATATAGTATAGCGGTTTTGGGGGGATTTGTAAATACAACAAAAGCTCCCCCGAAGGGGAGCTGTAGGCGAGGTTTAATCCCCCACCCCATATGCATTTTCTTTCATCAGCCGATTGCGCACGGCAAAGTACGCCGGGATGAGGAAGAAGCAGGCGAAGAACCATGCCACAGGGTTGGCGATGCAGGCCGCAAAGTAGCCCCAGAGCGGCACGAACCAGAAGCCCACCATGGCACGGGCGACCATCTCGGCCACGCCCGCGAACATGGCAAGGCCGGAATAGCCCAGGCCCTGGATGGTGTAGCGGTAGATGATGAGGACAGCCAGCGGGATGTAGAACACGCTGTTCCAGAAGATGAAGCTGCGGGCATTCGCCATGATCTCCACCTCGCTGCTCTCGAGGAAGAGGCTGATGAGCGGCACATCCAGCACACGCAGGATGAGGAAGGATGCCACACTGTAGACGCAGCCAATTCCCAGCGCGGTATTGACGCCCCGGTTCACACGCTTGAGGTCGTGAGCGCCCATGTTCTGGCTGGCGTAGGTGGTCATGGCGGTGCCGATGCTCTCCAGCGGCACCGAGAGGAACTGGGCGGCCTTGCTGCCTGCGGTCTGCGCGGCCACGATGCTGCTGCCCAGACCGTTCACCGCGCCCTGCAGCACGACGCTGCCGATGGCGGTGATGCTGCACTGCAGGCCCATAGGGATGCCCATGTTGCAGAGCTTGAGGCAGTGGCTGGCGCTCAGACGGCCCTCTTCCCTGCTCCATTTCAGCTCCGGGTAGTGGCGGCCGATGTAGATGAGACTGCCGATGCCCGCCACCGCCTGACTGAACACGGTGGCGAAGGCCGCACCGAACGCCCCCATCCGGAAGATGAGGATACAGAGCAGGTCGAGGCCGATGTTCAGCACGCTGGCCACCAGCAGGAAATAGAGAGGCCGCTTGCTGTCGCCCAGCGCGCGCATGAGGGCGCTGGTGACGTTGTACAGCAGGGTGAAGGGGATGCCCCAGAAGATGGTGCGGATGTAGATGTCCGCGATGTCGATGATGTTGTCGGGGGTGTTGGTCCAGACCAGCACCGCCCGGGTCAGGGCCACCGTCACCACCGTGAGCACGACGGCAAAAAAGAGGCTCAGCCAGACGGTATTGGCGGTGTAGCGCCGCATCTCTCTGTAATCCTTCGCGCCGAAGGTCCACGAGATGGGGATGGAGAAGCCGCAGGCGATGCCGTTGACGAAGCCCAGCACCAGATAGTTCAGGCCGCCCACGCTGCCCACCGCCGCCAGCGCATCCACGCCCACGAAGCGGCCCACGATGATGGTATCGGCCAGATTGTAGAACTGCTGGAACAGACTGCCCAGCATCAGCGGCACCGCAAAGGCAAGGATGAGCTTGAGCGGGCTGCCCTGTGTCATGTCTTTTGTCATACAAAGCCCCTCCCCGGGCGGTCACTTAACATTTCTTTGCCAAATTTTTACCGACAAAAACGCCCTGCCGGACGAGGGGCAGGACGTTTTGCGCTTCATGAGTGGTATTATACTCAGCTCATCGTGATTTTGCAAGGGGTTTTTCTCAGATTTCTTCGTACAACATTGCTATTTTCTATCGGTGGTTTTTGGTGATTGTGCGCAGGGGGGCGGCAGGGCTGCCCCTGCGCAGGGCCCTCCTGCTGCACTCCCTCTCAGCCCACGCTCTCAGCCTTCATAATCGTACATCCATGCAGAGTCAGAAGATGCGGAGTCATAAAAGAAATCCCACGGAAAATAGTCATGGAGTCTTACCCATTTGTTTGGTTTCCAGTCTGGCTGCTGGGCGCTCTCTTGGCCCGACCGCCATACCCACTTACCCTGACTGTCCTTTACCCATCCTCTTACTTCCGGCTGCTGGGCGATTGTCTCCGGCTGCTTACCGATTGTCTCCGGTTGCTTACCGATTGTCTCCGGCTGCTTACCGATTGTCTCCGGCTGCTGGGCCGTGGTGAGGCTGTCCGGCGAGGGAGTCGCCAGCCCGCTGAGGTCACCGACGGAGGAGGCCGGGTCGTCCTTCTTGCTGTCCTGCTTCCCGCTCACGAGCTTCACGATGTCAGCCGAATCGTCATGCGTGACGTCCTGCTTCCCGCTCACGAACTTCACAATGTTACCGGTAAATGTCTTCCACACCGTCTGGTCCGGGGCGGACTTCCCGGGCAGACGAACCGTGATGGAGCCCATGTCGGTGACCTTCGGGTCTGCGATGGAGTCGGTCACGCCGCCGACGGTGTCCGTTCCCGGCTGAGTCAGCCCGGGCAGTCCGCTCAGGGAGCTGCTTTCCCGACCGGAGAGGACAGTTCCCCATTGCTTTTTCTCCTGTTTACGGCGGGCGATCGCTTCCTCCACCCGGGCGGTCTCCTGCGCTTTCTGCTCCTCATCGCCAACGCGGTACACGAGGACCAGTTCCCTGCCGTTTCGGCGCAGGGCGGTCTCATCCGAGAATGTTTTTCTATCATATCCCGTCTGCCCGATAACATAGAAGCGATAGAGCCCTTCCTGGGACAGCTCGAGTTCGAATGCGCCATTCACGCCGACCAGATCTTTGATCCGGGCCAGCGGAATGACGGCCTCCATTTCCCGCCCTTCCCCATCAAGGAACCGGATGCGAAGCTCATGGACCTCCTTTGCAAGCTCCCGCAGCGAGTCGCCTGTCATCCGAAAGACCGAACCATGGGCATCGAAGCTCAGGACCCTGTTGACCGGGTCATACTCCGCCGTGGTCACGTCACCAAGCTCCTGTGTGCCATCCAGATGGGTGATCACGCCGACGGCCTCGTACATCTGCTTCACACGGTCCGGCACCTCGCCGGTCTGCGTGTCCGGAGCGTCGTCCTCGTCGTCGTTCTCGGTATCATCGGGCTGTTCCGGCTTATCCGGCTGCTCCGGCTTGTCCGGCTTGCCCGGCTGCTCCGGCTGGGAGGGCGTCCGCCTGTCGTAGCTGTAGTCCTCCATCTTCTTCCCGTCGGGGTCGTAGCGGGTCAGACTGCCGCCCGTCACCTTGTGGTCGTCGTTGGAGAGGGCGTCATTGGAAATCTCGCCGACTAGGCCGCCGCCGATGGCCGCAGTTTTGCCGCCGGTGCTGGCGCCTGCCTTGGCCTCCACCTCGGCGTCGCCGGAGATGATGATGTTATTGGGGTTGCTGGACGGCGCATCCGGGTCTATCTCAGACCACGCGCCCGCGCCGTCGCCGATGCCAGCCGCGCCGGGGCGTGGGTCGTCTTCAGGGCCGCTGTAGCTGCCGCCCGAAGCCGACACCTTGCCGCCGGAGATTTCGATGTCGTGGCCCGTGCCGTACACACCGCCGCCGATACCGGCAGCACCCTCGCCGCCCACGGCCTCTATCGTGCCACCGGTGATCTCGATGTTTCCGGCACCGCTTTCGTAGCCGCCGCCGATGCCTGCGCCGCCGTCGCCGCCCTCAGCGGTCAAAGCGCCTTTGGTATCGTTATCGTCCTTGATGGTCAGCTTGCCGGAGGACTCATGGCCATTCTTCTCGAGGCCCGCATTGTGGCTGCCGCTCTTCAGCTCGTTGGCGCCGTCCAGCTCGATGGCGGCATCGTGGTCACCCTGCACGGTGACGGCGGCTTTGCCCGCATCGACTGGGCTGTCACCGCTGCCATCCACCTCGGTCTTGCCGCTGACGTCAATTTTCAGGTCGTCGAAGGTGACGTCCACGTTGCCCTCGGAGGTGTCGATGGTGACGGTGTTCTTATCCGACTCGCCGGTGATGACGGTCTCCCCCTCATCCTTCTCGAAATCCTTTTCACCCTGCTTGACATTGTTATAGTTTCCGCTTTCATCGCTCGCACCTTTGACCGTAATGTCGCCGTCGGCGATGTCCCATGTTTTCGCATAGGCCGGGATGCCGGAGCTCACCACGATGCCCGCGATGACGGCGGCGGCCACGCCCCGCCGGAGTGCGCTCTTCAGTCTCATAGTACATCTCCTTTCGTTCTGTGTATCATGCAATGCCGTCGCTGCGGCTCAGAGGCTCTCCTTTGAGATGCTTATTTCTTTGGGCTGCCCCAAGTCCTCCGGCAGCCAGAGCTTTATCTCACCCTGGGTATCCGGCAGGTCGTCCCAGTCGTCACCAAGGTCGGCATAGCTCCGCAGGTCACTCTCCAACAGATTGGTATACTTTGTGCCATCCGGGACGGTGGTTTCCAGCAGGAAAAGCCGTGGCTTATCCTCCTCGGGAGCGATGGCCTCAAATCGGGAAGCCAGCTGTTTCAGGGTCTCCTCAAGCCCGATTCTCGGCGTTTCCGTTCTCGCAGGCTCGAGCCACCAATCCAAACTCGGGCGGTCGTCCCTTTTTTTCGCGAGTTGGAAGTCCATCATCTCCCGCTCTTGTTTCAGTAATTCGTCGAGTTCACGTCTGAGCTCTTCACTCGTTTTTTGCTCTACCGTTTCCTCTCTCTCAGGCTCGAGCCACCAATCCAAACTCGGGAGGTCGTCCCTTTTTTTCGCGAGTTCGTGGGTCAATATCAGCCACTCCTGCGGCTCTGGCGTCTGCACCGGCACCCACTCCAGATAGCGCTCTGACAGGTCGTCCCTCGTTTCGCCGTCCAGCCGGAGGCTGATGTCCTCCCTGTTCTGCTTCAGCTCCACGTCAGCGTCCTCGCCCGCCGCGTCGGCCATCTTGTCCACGCTATAGTGGGTCATGGTGTCCTCATAGCGGAAGAAGATGTCCTCCACGCCGTCCTCCCGGAGACTGGAGATGTCGGTGGTGACGGTGGAGCGGGGAGCGGCGCTCTCAATAAGCACCACACCCCCCGGGGTGAGGACCTCTCCGGCGTCGCCGGCCTTTACGCTGCCGACCATGGGGTCGGTGCTCTCAATAATGGCCAAAGCAGAATCCCACCGCTGGATGGTGACCCGGCTGGAAAAGAAGCCGCCCACCACCATGCCGCCGGGCAGGGGTTCGGGAGCGTTCTCCTGTGCCGGGGGCGGGACGTCATCATCATCGTCGTCCTCGTCGTCGTCCGGCTGGGGCTTGGGGGTGGAGGTGTAGTCGTAGCCCATCCCCTCCATCACGGTGCCGTCCGCGTTCAGACGGGTCAGCCGTCCTCCCGTCACCTTATGTTCATCGTCAGAAAGGTTCTCCGTGGGTACTTCGCCGTAGCTGCCGCCGATGGCCGGGGCCTTGGCGTCCGTCATCTGGCTTCCCGCCTTGGCCGTCACCTCGGCGTCGCCGCAGATGTAGAGGTCTCCCGGGTTCGGGTCGTCGGTGTCGTCCGACGCACGGCCTGCTCCGTCGCCGATGCCTGCCGCGTTGCTCCCGCCCACAGCCTCGATGGTGCCGCCCCGGATGGTGATGTTGCTGCCGGTGCTCTCGATGCCTCCGCCGATGCCTGCGCCGCCGAAGCCGCCCTCAGCGGTCAGCGCGCCTTTGGTATCATTGTCGTCCTTGATGGTCAGAGTTCCTTTCGACTCGTGTTCGTTCTTCTCAAGACCCGCATTATAACCGCCGCTCTTCAGCTCGTTGTCGCCGTCCAGCTCGATGGTCGCATCGTGATCGCCCTGCACGGTGACGGCGGCTTTGCCCGCATCGACTGGGCCGTCGCCGCTGACGTCCCCCTCGGCCTTGCCGCTGACGTCGATCTTCAGGTCGTCGAAGGTGACGTCCACGTCGCCCTTGGAGGTGTCGATGGTGACGGTGTTCTTATCCGACTCGCCGGTGATGACGGTGTTGGTGTCGTCCTTGTCGATGGTCTCGCCCTGTGTGACCTTGTTCGTTCCTTCGGTGTCGCCCGCTTTCACGGTGATGTCGCCGTTGGCGATGTCCCACCGGGCCGCATAGGCCGGAATGCCGGAACTCACCACGATGCCCGCGATGACGGCGGCGGCCACGCCCCGCCGGAGTGCGCTCTTCAGTCTCATAGTCCGTCCTCCTTTGGTCTGTTCGTCTTTTGAAGAATCAGCCTTTTTCGATACAAGCTTACCAAAAAATCCGGAGAATGTAAATAAAAACTGCGCGAATCGTGGTGTTTTCGGCGTGAATGGCGCAAAAAAGCCCTCCCGAGCGGGGAGGGCCATAGCCTGTCTTATTCAGAGTAGTGCGCCAAAAACTGCTTGGTGCGCTCCTCCTGGGGGTGGTCGATGAGCTGGCGGGCCGGGCCTTCCTCCACCACGACGCCGCCGTCCATGAACATGATGCGGTCGGCCACGTCCCGGGCGAAGTGCATCTCATGGGTAACGATGATCATGGTGGTCTTTCGGTCGGCGAGGTCCCGCAGGACACGGAGGACTTCGCCGGTCAGCTCCGGGTCAAGGGCGCTGGTGGGCTCATCGAAGCAGAGGATGTCCGGGTGGAGCGCCAGTGCGCGGGCGATGGCCACCCGCTGCTGCTGACCGCCGGAGAGCTGGTGGGGGTAGTGGCCTGCCCGCTCCGACAGGCCCATCTGGGCCAGCAGGTCACGGGCCTGTGCTTCCAGCTGGGCGTGGATGGCCTTTTTGTTGGCCTTGTAGTCGGGCTGCTCCTTTGCCAGAAGCTCCCCCGCCAGCATCACGTTTTCCAGCGCGGTGTACTGGGGGAAGAGGTTGAAGTTCTGGAACACGAGGCCGAAGTGGAGGCGCTTTTTCCGCACCTCGCTCTCCCGCTGGGTGGCAGGGTCGGCGGCGTCCCACATGGTCTCGCCGTTCACCCTGATGACGCCGGTGTCGGGACGCTCAAGGAAATTCAGGCAGCGCAGCAGCGTCGTCTTGCCCGAGCCGGACGAGCCGATGATCGCCAGCGCCTCGCCCTGTTCCAGTGTAAGCGAGATGTCCCTGAGAACTTTCGTCTCGCCGAAATTCTTCCCGATGCCGGAGGCTTCGAGTAATGCCATAATTCAGTATCCTCCTTAGCAGCGGAAATAGTCCATCTTTTTCTCGGCCCAGTCCAGCAGCAGGGTGAGTGCGCCGACAAAGACGAGGAAGAAAATCGCGGTGGAGAACAGCGGCCAGATAAGGCCCTTGGCGCTGTACTCCTTCGCCATCATGATGATCTCCTTGTTGGCGATGACATTCGCCAGCGAGGTATCCTTCACCAGCGTGATGACCTCGTTGCCCATCGGGGGCAGGATGCGCTTGACGACCTGCAGGAGCGTGACCTTGAAAAAAATCTGGCTCTTGGTCATGCCAAGCACCTGACCGGCCTCGGTCTGGCCTTTCGGCACAGCCTCGATGCCGCCGCGGTAGATCTCAGAGAAGTAGCAGGCGTAGTTGATGGCGAAAGCCACCACCGCCGCCACCAGACGGCCCGAAGCGCCGGAGGGCCAGGGATTGGTCATGCCCAGCAGGCCGGGGCCAAGGTAGATGACGATGATCTGGAGCATCAGCGGCGTACCGCGGATGACCCACACGAAGGTCTTGACGACGCCCCGCAGCGGTGCGCACCGGCTCATGGAGCCAAAGGCCACCATAAGGCCCAGCGGCAGCGAAAACAGCAAGGTCAGAAAGAACAGCTCACAGTTGAGCGCGAATGCGCCGGTCAGACGCTCCAAAATCACAGTCACAGAATCACTACACCTATCCGTTTATAATGTAAGTTACTCAGCCAGAGTCAGGCCGTACTTGTCGGCCAGAGTCTGCATGGTGCCATCAGCCTTCAGCTCGTCGAAAGCGTTGTCCACAGCCTCGGCCACATCGCTGTCCTTGCGGAAGGCCACGCCGTACTCCTCGACGTTCAGCTCATCCACCATCTTGAGGTTTGCGTAGTCGGTACCCTCGCCGATCATGGCAGAAGCCAGAGTCAGGTCGAGGATGGCGGCGTCAGCAGTGCCGGCGGCGACTTCCATCAGGCAGTCGGTCTGAACAGCCTTGGAGATGAAATCAGCCTGAGACAGGTCGGCGTTCTCGGTGATGGTGGTCTCACCGGCAGAGCCGGCCTCGGCCACCACGGTCTTGCCGATGAGGTCGGCGGTGGAGGTATAGTCGGTGCCGTCCTTCACCACGACGACCTGGGCGTTCTTGACGTAGGGCTTGGTGCAGGCCATATTCTCCTCGCGGTCATCGGTCAGGGTCAGGCCGTTCCAGATGCAGTCGATGCTCTTTGCAGCCAGTTCGGTCTCCTTGGTGTCCCAGTTGATCTCCACGAACTCCGGCTCGACACCCAGCTTCTCACAGACAGCGGTGGCCAGCTCGGTATCGAAACCGGTGAAGTTGCCGTCGGCGTCGGTGTAGTTCATCGGCTCATACACGGTGTAGCCGATGACCATCTTGCCGTTGGACTGGATGTAAGCCAGGTCGCTGTCAGCGGCCACGGAGCTTGCCGGGGCGGCAGAGGCGGCGGCAGAAGAAGCAGCCGTAGAAGTGGATGCAGAACCGCCGCAGGCGGCAAGGCTCAGTGCCATCGCACCGGCCAGAAAAGCAGCTACCAGACGTTTCATGTTGTAATTTCCTCCCTCAGATTCAGCAGAAGCGGCGCTTCGTTTTACCGCTTTACCATGATAAATTGTTAAACTGTGACTATAGAATAGCGCGTTTTGCCCCGTTTTGCAAGAGGAAAACCGATTTTTTCGCGTTTTGCCCGCAGACCGCCCCTTTCCGATCGGGTTTTCGGTGTATTTGTACAAAGGACAAAAAGAAAACCGCCACCTCACGGTGACGGTCAGACTTTCCGTTCAATTTATAATGACGCATTCTCAAACGCATCCCCTGCGGCCTTTTGCAGGGCGTCGATGGAGATGGTGCAGAGGGCCGCGAGGTCGGCGTCCGAGCCGTCGGCAGGGATGTCCGCCACCTCTTTCTCAGTCTTGCCCTTGAGGTAGCTGCAATAGCCCTCGCTGTGCTCGTACCACTCTTTGCCGAGGCTGGATGCGTTCCGCATCCCGTAGCTGTCGCCCAGCTCAAGCTTGGAGCGGACGGTGTCCGGGGCGGTGACGCCGCCGTCTGCCGCGATGGTCAGCGCAGGCTCTGCCATGTCGCCGATGGCGCTGGTCACACGGCCATCGGCATCCAGAGTCAGGGCCACGACGGTAAGGTCAACTTCTGCGTTCACATCCTTGTCGTCGGTGGCGGTGATGTCCGAAGAGGCATTCTCCGCCTCCACGCCAAGGCTCACCCGGTCGCCCTTCGCCGCGCCGAGGGCGGACGCATTCGTGCAGGCTTTCGCCACGGCGTCGCGGTACTGATCCACCCGGATGGTGCAGCCGGACAGCAGGTCGGCGTCCACAGCCTTGCCATCCTTATCCGTTTCCAGCATGGATGCCTGCTCGGGCGTCATGCCGGTGAGGTAGTCGGCGAAGTCATCGGCCTGCTCGGCCCAGCCCTTTTTCAGCGAAGATGCCGCTGCCAGCGGGTAGTCGTCCCCTTTCTGGCGCTTGGTGCGGTAGTCGGTGGGCATGGTGACGACGCCTTTGCCGTCGGCGGTAACTTCCACTTCCAGCTCATCCAGCATCACGTCGGCCAGCTTGCCGTCTCCGTCCAGCAGGACGGCGGCGGCGATGGTATGGATGGTGCCGGTGCGGGCCTCGTCGGAGGCCTCGGTCAGGATGCCGAGGCCGGTCTTCCAGCCGCCGGTCTGGGTGGTGCTGGCGCTGCCGGACGAGCCGGACATGGCGTTCGAACTGCTCATGCTGCCGGAATTGCTGTTGCCTTTGCGGCAGCCGGACAGCAGCAGTGCCGCCGCCACGGCACAGCTCAGAAGAGCTTTTTGTCTCTGTGTCATAAGCGTTACGCTCCCTTTCATCTCTTTGGGAATAGTATAGCCCGACACAGAGCCAATCATGCACGTTTGCTCTGAGACCGACGTGTTATCTGGCGAAGTGAGAAATTATAAACGAAACATCGTCGAGAATGTCACTCCGCCACCGTGGCGAAATGAGCACAGCTGGCGAAGTGAGCAGTTCGCCAAGTCAAAGCACTTCGCCAAGTTGGCGAAGTGATAAAATATAACGTAGATATATCATTAAGTTGTCACTTCGCCACTTATTCTACCGCAGTATCGCTCACATCAGCGGGCTCAACAGGCGGAGCACACTGTCCAGCAGCGTCCCGGCCAGCGAGGTGCGGCAGTCGGCCAGCTGCACTTCCCGGCACTCCGGCAGGGTGCGGAGCACATCGTCCCGCAGCGCAATGACCTGACTGTTATAGAGCAGCAGCGCCCCGCACTCAAAGTGGAGGAAGAGGCTGCGGTAATCCATGTTGATGCTGCCCACCACGGCGGCGCGGTCATCGCTGACGTAGCACTTGGCGTGGAGGAAGCCGGGCGTGAACTCGTAGATGCGCACCCCCGCCCGGAGCAGCGGCACATAATAGGAGCGGGTCAGCCGGAAGATGAGCTTCTTGTCCGGGATGCCCGGCAGCACCAGCCGGACGTCCACGCCCCGCTTTGCCGCCGCCTTGAGGGCTTCCAGCATGGTCTCGCCCACCGCGAAGTAGGGCGTATAGATATAGACATACCGCTGGGCCTGATTGATGATATTCAGGTAGACCGTCTCGGCCAGAGCCTCTTCGTCCAGCGGGCTGTCCCCGTAGGGCTGTATCACTCCGTCCGACTGGGCAGACAGGGACTCAGCCTGAGGCATAAAGGGCGCATAATCCTCCTCGCTGGGGCGGAAGGCGTTCCAGTGGTCAAGGAACATCACCGTAAAGTTCCAGACCGCCGCGCCCTCGGTGCGGAGGGCTGCGTCCTTCCAGTAGCCGAACCGCTCTTCTTCATTGATATACTCGTCGGCCAGATTGATGCCGCCCGTATAGGCTGTATTTCCGTCCACGACCACGATCTTCCGGTGGTCGCGGTGATTCATGACCAGCGACACCAGCGGCACCACCGGGTTGAACGGGATACAGCGGATATGCGCCCGCTCCATCTGCACCACGAAATCGGACGGCAGACCCAGCAGACTGCCGAAATCGTCGTAGATGAGCCGGACATCCACCCCCTGCGCCGCCTTGCGGACAAGGATGTCCTCTACCCCCTTCCACATCTTGCCGGTGCGGACGATGAAGAACTCGAGGAAGATGAACCGCTCTGCCTTTTCGAGGTCAGCCAGCAGGTCAGGGTACATGGCCTCACCGCAGGGGTAATATTTTGCCGTGGAGTTTTTCCATGCGGGGTATGGCCCGTACTCCGAAACATACCGGCTCAGTCCCCTGCTGGCGGGGTCGAGGGCGTCGGTCTGGCCCGGCTGCTGGGCGAGGTCGGCGGTGTGCTGGCGCTCCACCGCCTGCATCCGCTGGCGCATCCGCTTGGCGGGGGCCTTGTTGCCGAAGGCCAGATAGAGCGCACCGCCCAGCAGCGGCATCATGCCGATGAGGACGAGCCAGATGATCTTATAGTCGCTGTTTTCGTCCTTCCGCACGAGGTAGAGGGTGATGAAGAGGCTGAGGACGTTCAGCCCCGCATTCACCCACACCTTTCCGGCGGTGAGGGAGAAGAAAGCCCAGAGCAGCCAGCCGATCTGCAGCAAAACAAGGGCCACTGTAACCGCGGCCCTGTTGATGACACGATTGAAGAACCGTACGACCGGCAGCCGAAAGAACATCTGCGCCTCCCCCGCTGCCCTTCGGCAGCATTTTTATGGGAATAGTATAGCGCAGAGATGCGGAGATTTCAAGCTCAGGCGTCCGCGTCCTCGAAGCCCACCATGAGGCCGCCCAGCTCGGCGTAGTAGCTGCACAGTCCGCCGCACTCGGTCACCCGCACCTGTGCGCCCTCGAAGACAGCCCGCACCATGTGCATCAGGCGCTCGGCGGCGGCGGGGTTGCCGCAGTGGGCAATGATGACCTTGCCGTTCGTGTAGCCGTGGCCTTTGAGCTCCAGCACGATGCGCTCGAGAGCGCCGTGCTCGCCGCGGGTCTTGCAGAGGACGTCCAGTTCGCCCACATCGCTGGCCTTGCCGATGACCCGGATGTTGAGCACCCGCGCCACAGCAGCCACAGCGGGCTTCACCCGGCCATTCCGGGCCAGATTCGCCAGCGATTCCAGCGAGAACAGCAGATGGGTGTGGTGACGGTAGCGCAGCATCTCTTCGCACACCTCGTCAAAATCCTTACCCTCTTCAATGAGCGCACGGATGTGCTCTGCCAGCAGCACCAGTTCCGGGCCGGCAGACAGGCTGTCCAGCACAAAGACCTGAGCACCCGGGTGCTCTGCCTGATACTCTTCTGCGGCCAGCTGGGCGGCGTTGCAGCTGCCCGACAGGGTGCCGGTGATGGTGATGGCATAAATTTCATCTGCGCCCTCATAAGCCTCCAGCCAGTCGCCGATGTTGGGGCAGGAGGTGCTGGTCTTGCCCTTATAGGTGCGCAGGGTAGTCGCCATTTCCACGGCGTCCAGCGTGCCGTCGTCGAGGTATTCCCTCTCGTCGGTCACGATCTTCAGAGGCACAGCAGCAAAATCAATGCCGTCCAGCGCATACAGGCTGGCGGAAGAGTCCACAACGATTCGTTTCATATCCATCTATCTCCATTCCGGCGGGTGTCCGCCGCATTTTTTACGTTCGGTGAGTCCACTATATCAGTTTTCCAAAAACCTGTCAAGCGATTCGTAAAATTCTTAATATTGTTTTCATAAACGGTTGACCCCGACTCAAAAATGCGCTATACTACCACCATGAATCAGGAAATGAAACGCCGTGTCACGGCCTGCGCCGCCGGGTTTTCCCTGCCGCGCTACCGGGAGCTGCCCTCCGTGGGGCTGTATCTCGACCAGACCGTGCAACTCGTCAACAGCTGCTTCCGGGGCTTCCCCGGGGTGGAGCTCACCCCCTCCATGGTGAGCAACTACGTCAAGAAAGGAGTCATCTCCCACCCCGTCAAAAAGAAGTATTCCCGCGAACAGCTGGCTTCTCTCATCTATATCGTATTGTCTAAAAATGTCCTCTCGCTGGAAAACATCGACACCCTCTTTCAGATGCAGCGGGCTCACTGCACCGCCGCCGAAGCCTACGACTACTTCTGCGACGAGGTAGAGAACTGCCTGCCCTACATCTTCGGTGCCGGCAGCACCATCCGCGGCCTCGACCCGGATGCCGACGACGAAAAGCGTCTGCTGCGCGGCACCATCGTCGCCGCCGTGAACAAGATGTACCTCGACTGCTGCTTCGTCGCCATGCGGCAGGAGGAGGCGCTCTGGCCGGGGATACTCGGCGACCTCGAATAAAAAGAAAAACGTCTGTACCTCCAAACGAAGTACAGACGTTTTTATTATGCTCTGATTTTAGGTATCCTGCAGCTCACCACGGCTTGCGGCCTTGAGGTAAGCGAAGATGAAGCCGTCGAGGTCGCCGTCCATGACAGCATCCACGTTGCCGGTCTCATAGTTGGTGCGGTGGTCCTTGACCATCGTGTAGGGCATGAAGACGTAGGAGCGGATCTGGTGGCCCCATGCGATCTCGTTCTGGACGCCCTTGATGTCGTCGATCTTATCCATGTGCTGCTGCTTGGCGATCTGGTACAGCTTTGCCTTCAGCATTTCCATCGCGTAGTCGCGGTTCTGGAACTGGCTGCGCTGGGTCTGGCAGTTGACCACGATGCCGGTGGGCTTATGGATGAGTCGGACAGCGGAAGAAGTCTTGTTGATGTGCTGGCCGCCGGCACCGGAGGAGCGGTAGACCTGCATCTCGATGTCCTCGGGGCGGATGTCCACCTGGATGGTGTTGTCCAGCTCGGGCATGACTTCCAGCGAAGCAAAGCTGGTCTGACGGCGGGCGTTGGCGTCAAAGGGAGAGACGCGCACCAGACGGTGGACGCCGTTCTCGCTCTTGAGCAGGCCGTAGGCGTTGGCACCCTTGACCATCATGGAAGCACTCTTCATGCCGGCCTCGTCGCCGTCCTGATAATCCAGGACCTCGACGGTCATGCCGTGAGCCTGCGCCCACTTGTTGTACATACGGTAGAGCATCTCGGCCCAGTCCTGTGCCTCGGTGCCGCCAGTGCCTGCGTGGAAGGTCAGGATGGCGTTGCTGTGGTCGTACTCACCGTTCAGCATGGTCA
>OJNP01000847.1_pt1 | contig 18469 bp, 15 predicted proteins | sample 1597921 | NCBI WGS metagenome assembly OJNP01 (sample SAMN01915213, study PRJEB22387) | human gut metagenome | isolation source: stool | host: Homo sapiens | place: USA | reverse complement strand
GGCCATGGCCCTGAACGAGCTGGGCCTGATCGATTGCCCCATGCCCCTCATGTTCTCGCCCGATGAGGAGCTGGGCTCCCCCTCGGCTTCCCGGAGCCTGGCGCAGGGCTTGCCCGGCGCACGCGCCGCCATCAACTCCACGCGTACGCGCAAGGTCGGCGTGCTCGCCACGCCGCTCACCGTTCGAACCGGCGCCTACACGCGCGCCATCCAGGATCTGGATGCGGGTGTGGATGTGTACGGATGTCCCGCCCCAAGTTTTGTCGAGATCGTCGAGCATGAGCTCGCCACCGGCGCCCACCTGCAGGAGCGCTGGCTGCAAAATGGGGACATCTTCGACACGCTCGAGAATCGCGTAGAGGTCGAGCGCACGCTCGCGCCCATCATCAGCGGCGGTGCGCAGGTGGACACCGTGGTGCTCGGCTGTACGCATTTCCCCTTGCTGGCCGGTCCGATTCGCCATGCACTCGGTCCCGATGTGCGTGTGGTGTCCTCGGCGGAGGAGACGACGCGTGAGCTCGAGGACATCTTGAGCCGCCGTGACCTGCTCGCCCCTCAGACGGCGCAGCCGGAGCACCGCTTTGCCACGACCTCGGATAACATCGCCGAGTTCGCTGCTGCGGGCAGCTTCATCTTCGGGCAGCCCCTCAAGAGCATCGAGCACATCTCACTCGACGAGCTTCGCGGTCTGTAACGTCTCAATTGGTGCCTGTCCCCCAATTGCTCGTTTTTCTCATCTCGAGGGCAGGCCCCAATCGCCCGTGGGGACCGCGGATGAGAAGCTGGGCCGCCCGGCGTTCAATACCACTTCTGAAAGGAACACGTTCCATGGAACATATGATGATCGACCGCGCCAATGGTCGCGCGGCAAACCAGATGCGCACGGTTAACCTCACCCGCGACGTGATGAAGCACGCCTTGGGCTCTTGCTTGGTCGAGTTCGGCGACACCAAGGTGCTGTGCGCCGCCACCATCGAAGAGGGTGTGCCCGGTTGGCGCAAGGCGAGCCATCAGGGCTGGGTCACCGCGGAATATGCCATGTTGCCCGCTTCGACCAATCGCCGTACGCGCCGTGAGACGAACAACCGCAAGGGCCGCTCCATGGAGATCGAGCGCCTGATCGGTCGCAGCTTGCGCACCGTTGTGAACATGAAGCCCCTGGGCGAGCACACGGTCACCGTGGACTGCGATGTCATCCAGGCTGATGGCGGGACCCGTACGGCGAGTATCACCGGCGCATGGGTTGCCCTGCACGACGCACTCATGGCTTGGGTCGAGGCCGGCAAGATCGCCCGCCTGCCGTTGACGGGCCAGGTCGCCGCCGTGTCCATGGGTCTGGTGGACGGTTGCGAGCTGCTCGACCTCGACTACTCCGAGGACAGCCATGCCGAGGTCGACATGAACCTCGTTGCCACGGATGCTGGCGAGATCATCGAGATTCAGGGCACCGGTGAGCAGACGCCGTTCGACCGCGCCCGCTTGAACCGCCTGCTCGACCTTGGTGAGCTCGGCATCAAGCAGCTCATCGACCTGCAAAACGAGGTTACTGCTTTCCGCGATTAGCGGGTTTTTGCCGATGTGCATTTGGGGACGGGTGCGTTTTGCACATCGGCGAGGCGGCTCGCTTGCAGCCCGCGTGGGCCGCAGCGGGCGTGCAGTCTGCACCCGTCCCCCATTACACATCGAGAGGAAGGCCCCTTATGGCACTTGAGAAGATCGACATCGAGACACTGGACCCCAAGCGCACTATCGTGGTCGCCACGGGCAACGCGCATAAGCTGACCGAGATCGAGGCGATCTTGAGCCAGGTCTTGCCCGACGTTCGGTTTGTGGCACTCGGCCAGCTGGGAGATTTCGAAGACCCCGAGGAGAACGGCAGCACGTTTGTCGAGAACGCGATCATCAAGGCCGAGGCCGCCGTCGCGGCGACGGGCCTGTCGGCCATCGCCGACGATTCCGGCCTGGTGGTGGACGCGCTCAACGGCGAGCCCGGCGTTTACTCTGCACGCTACGCCGGCACCCATGGTGACGATGAGGCCAACAACGCCAAGCTCCTCGACAAGATGCAGGGGGTGGCGGACGCCGATCGTACGGCGCGCTTCATGAGCGTCGTGGCGCTCATCGACGCCGCAGGCTGCGTCCTCACGGGCACGGGGGCCTGCGAGGGCATGATCGCGCGCGAGGGGCGCGGGAGCTTCGGCTTTGGCTATGACCCGTTGTTCCTGCCCACCGATACGCCCGGCAAGACCATGGCCGAGCTCACGCCCGAGGAGAAGAACGCCATCAGCCATCGCTTCCATGCGCTCGAAGACCTGTCTGCTCAGCTCACGACTGTGGGCGGCGCTCAGGCGCAGGAGTGCTAACCCATGCGCGCCGTCATTCAGCGCGTTGAGCGCGCGAGCGTGACAATCGCCGGGGACGTCGTGGGTAAGATCGGCGCCGGGTATCTGATTTTGCTCGGCGTCGGCCATGCCGATACCCGGGCTGAGGCGGATAAGCTTTGGGGCAAGATCTTCGCCCTGCGCATCAACGATGACGAGGAGGGGAAGACGAACCTCTCGCTTCCCGATGTGGACGGCGAGGTTCTGGTGGTCTCTCAGTTCACGCTGTTCGCCAATTGCAGGAAGGGCCGCCGCCCCTCCTTTGTCGAGGCCGCGCCACCGGCGCAGGCCACCGAGCTCTATGAATACTTCGTCGACCTCGTCCGTGCCGACGTGGGACGTGTCCAGACGGGCCGTTTTGGTGCCGATATGCAGGTCGAGCTGGTGAACGATGGACCTTTCACCATCGTCCTCGACACCGACGAGCTCTAGCTCGAATAACGAGCCGACATCCGAACCGTTGTGGCGGTTGCTCGCTATCGCCTATGGCTGCCTCCGAGATTGCCTATGGAATTCTTCCCGTCCGCGGTCCCCAATTGGAAGAAGTCCATAGGCGATTCTCAAAGAGGCATAGGCAGTCTTTTGCCGGTTGTGGGCAATCCGCCCTCGGCATAGGCAATCCCCATCCTCGGGCATAGTCAATCCTGGGCTCATGTCCATGCGCTGGGCGCATGCCCGATGCGGCCTTGAGAAAGACCTCGTCTCCCTGCTATACTCCAACGCGTTTGTCTATCTTGGGCGCATTCTGTCTATACGGCGCCCTGCTGGAGGCCATAGCATGGAAGAGATGGAAGTCAATCACGTCGCGGAGATCCAGGAGAAGCTGTCCGGGATGGTCGGCGACCGCGTGAAGGTCAAGGCCAACATGGGCCGCACCCGCGTCATCGAGCGCTTGGGCATCATCAAGAACGTGCATCCTGCCGTCTTCATCATCGAGGTCGATGAGCGCCGCGGCCGCAAGTCCCGCCAGTCGTATCAGTACGTCGACGTTCTGACCGGCACCGTCGAGCTGTTCGACCCCGAGACCGGCGAGCATATCTTCACCCCGCTCGGCACGCAGCTCGAGGAGCACTAAATGCCGGCGCCGAACCCCGCGTTCGACCCGCTTCGCGCGGCGGGCGTCCGCGCCGAAGCTCCCCAGGGCCGTTTCATGCTCATCACCGCCCCGGCGAAGATCAACCTCTATCTGGGCGTTCATGAGCAGACGGATGAGGAGGGCTACCACGGTGTCGACACGGTTATGACGACGTTGGACATCGCCGATACCCTCGCCATCGCGCCGTCCGATCGCCTCATGGTCAAGACGGTCCCGGAGGCCGACTTCCCGCAGGAGAGCAACAGCGCCTATAAGGCCGCCGTCGCGATGGGGGAGGCCTTTGGCCGGGAGCCGAATTTCGCGATCCTCATCGATAAGCACATCCCCATCCGCGCCGGCCTGGGCGGCCCGTCCACCGATGCCGCCGCAACCATCATGGGCATCTGCCGTTACTGGGGCGTCGATCCGCGCGATGAGCGCATCGATGCGGTGGCGCGCTCGATCGGCGCAGACGTTCCGTTCTTCCTCTACGGCCCGCCCGCGCACCTCGATGGTCGCGGCGATACGATGCGCGAGACGTTCAGACCGCTCACCGGCACCCCGGTCGCGTTGGTCAAGCCTATGACGGGCGGTGTCTCCACCGTCGAGGCCTATCGCCGTTTCGTCGAGAGCCCACAGCCCGCGGGCGAGCTCGAGCCCATGCTCGACGCCATGCGCGCCCACGACGAGGATGCCGTTTTCTCACACGTCTCGAACAATCTCGCCCCGGCGGCGCGCGAGCTGTGCCCCGAAATCGGCGAGATTCTCGATTGGCTGCGCGAGCAGCCGGACGTCCGCGCCGTCGATGTCTGCGGATCCGGTGCCACTGTTTTTGCCGTCTGCAAAACGCAGATGGCGGCCGAAAAGATCGGCATTGCCGCCATGAAGGAGCATGGATGGTGGGCCCAAGCTGCGAAGATGGAAAAAAGTGGACCTTTTATCGCTGTGGGCTAGCATTGGAAGAAATCTTCTGATACTATAACCAAGCTTCGGGTTGTGGCTCAGCTTGGTAGAGCACCGCGTTCGGGACGCGGGGGTCGCTGGTTCAAATCCAGTCAACCCGACCATTGCATTGCAAAGGGTCGCCTTCGGGCGGCCCTTTTTGCGTTTAAACCGCTTACCGACTCTTAACCGAACGGGCCCGTTGCCCGTGTAGAATTGTCAAATGTTGTGCAGAGCCGTGATGGCGGGTTATACTCTTTCGAGCTAGCGCGCGGCGCATATCGCGCATGTCACGCCAAACGGAAAGTTTCTGGAGGAAATGGTATGTTCCCTAAAGGTTTTGAGTGGGTTGTCATCCTCATCGTCGCCCTGCTGATCTTCGGCCCCAAGAACCTGCCGAAGCTCGGCAAGTCTCTGGGCAAGACGGTCAAGAACATCCGTGAGGGCATGTCCGGTGACGGCGAGCAGCAGGCCGAGGAGGCCGAGGTCGTCGAGGAGGACGACGAGGTCGCCCAGCTCGAGGCTCAGCTTGCCGAGGCCAAGGCCAAGAAGGAAGCCGCGGCCGCTAAGGACGCCGAGTAACCCGCGTACACAAGGGTTGATCGCGGCCGGTTGACCCGCCAGGGTTCGCCGGTCGCTTTGCTGTTATTTCTGCACGCACACGCTAAGAGGGGATCGTCGCATGGACGTAAGCCAGATCGTACTGACTGCCGAGGGCCGCAAGAAGCTCGAGGAGGAGCTCGCGTATCTCGAGGGCGAGAAGAGCCGTGAGATTGTCGAGCACATCAAAGAGGCCCGTGCATTCGGCGACCTTTCCGAGAACGCCGAGTACGATGCCGCCAAGGAGGACCAGGCTCGCAATGCCGCCCGCATCGCCGAGATCCGCGCCACCCTGGCCAACGCTCAGGATGCCGTTGCCGGCTCTAGCATGATCGTCTCCATCGGCAGCGTCGTCACGCTGATCGACGGCGAGGGCGAGGCCTCCGATTTCACCATCGTCGGTACCACCGAGACCAACGTTCTCGAGCACAAGATCTCCAACGAGTCCCCGGTCGGTCGTGCCATCATCGGTCACGGTGAGGGCGAGAGCGTCGAGGTTGTGCTTGCAAACGGCAAGACGCGCGTCTACACCATCGCCAAGATCTCGCGCTAGGGTTCGTTCGAATCCTAGCGCGCAACTCCGCTCCTTGACGCCGCATGGCGCCAGGGGCGGTTTTCGTTTGAAGCCCCTTCGCGGTACGCTTGATGAGCGATTGCCGTGTCGAAGAACAGCCGGGCCACGGTCCGGCACCACGAGAGGAGTCACCGAGATGGCCGAGAACCTCGAAGCCGCCGAGCCCGCCAACATCCTGAACGACGAGCGCGCCCGTCGCCTCGCCGACCGCGCCGCCCTGTACGCCGCCGGCAAGAATCCCTACCCGGAGCGTTCTTCCGTGACCGATCACGCCGCCGACCTGCTCGACCGTTATGAGCATCTCGCCAACGAGGAGGTCGCCCCCGAGACCGTCACCATCGGCGGTCGCGTCGTGGCCAAGCGTGGTCAGGGCAAGATCATGTTCATCGTCGTGCGCGATCCGTCCGCCGACATCCAGCTCTTCTGTCGCGTGAACGATGTGGAGGAGGAGTCCTGGGAGGTTCTGAAGGAGCTCGACCTCGGCGATATCGTCCAGGCGACCGGCCAGATGACGCGCACCAAGCGCGGCGAGCTCTCCATCGCTCCGCGTACCGCCCAGCTGCTCTCCAAGGCGGTCCGCCCGCTGCCCGAGAAGTTCCACGGCCTCTCCGATAAAGAGACTCGCTATCGCCAGCGTTACGTCGACCTCATCGTGAACGAGGACGTGCGTGAGACCTTCCGCAAGCGCTCCGCCATCGTCTCTGCCTTCCGCCGCTACATGGAGGACAACGGCTACATGGAGGTCGAGACACCCATCCTGCAGTCCATTCAGGGCGGCGCCACGGCCAAGCCTTTCATCACGCACTTCAACGCGCTCAACCAGGAGAACTACCTGCGCATCGCTACCGAGCTGCACCTCAAGCGCCTGCTTGTGGGCGGCTATGAGCGCGTGTTCGAGATCGGCCGTATCTTCCGCAACGAGGGCATGGACCTCACCCACAACCCCGAGTTCACCACCATGGAGGCCTATCGCGCCTACTCCGACCTCGAGGGCATGAAGGAGCTCGCCGAGGGCGTCATCAAGGCCGCCGCGCGTGCCATCGGGCTGGAGGGCATGATCGATTACCAGGGCCAGGCCATCGACCTGTTCTCCCCGTGGCCGTCTCGCCCCATGACCGACGTCGTCTCCGAGGTTCTGGGCCGCACCATCACCATCGATACGCCCGTCGAGGAGCTTCGCGCCGCCTGCGACGAGCACGACATCGAGTACAAGCCCGAGTGGACCGCCGGCAAGCTCATCGCCGAGCTGTTCGACGAGCTTGGCGAGGCCATCCTCATCAACCCGACCTTCGTCGTGGACTACCCCGTCGAGGTCTCCCCGCTGGCCAAGCGCCACGAGGACGACCCGCGCCTCACGCACCGCTTCGAGCTCTTCATCGCCGCGCACGAGTACGCCAACGCGTTCTCCGAGCTCAATGACCCGGTCGATCAGGCCGAGCGCTTCGCCGCGCAGATGGAGGAGAAGGCCGGCGGCGACGACGAGGCAATGGAGTACGACGAGGACTACGTGCGCGCGCTCGAGTACGGCATGCCTCCCGCGGGTGGCATCGGCATCGGCATCGACCGCGTGGTCATGCTGCTCACCAACTCCACGTCCATCCGCGACGTCCTGCTGTTCCCGCACATGAAGCCCGAGAAGGGTTCCAAGTCCGGTGCCGCTGCTGCCAAGGCCGCCCAGATGGCCGAGGCCGCGGGTGCCGCGAGCCCGTTCCTCACGTCCATGAAGCCCACGAACGACTACTCCAAGGTGGTCGTCGAGCCGCTGTTCGAGGATTTCGTCGACTTCGACACCTTTGCCAAGAGCGACTTCCGCGCCGTGAAGGTCAAGGACTGCGTGGCCGTTCCCAAGTCCAAGAAGCTGTTGAACTTCACCCTGGACGACGGCACCGGCACCGACCGCACCATCCTCTCCGGCATTCACGACTACTACGAGCCGGAGGACCTGATCGGCAAGACGCTCATCGCCATCACCAACCTGCCACCGCGCAAGATGATGGGTATCCCCAGCTGCGGCATGATCATCTCCGCCGTGCATGCCGAGGCTGAGGGCGACGAGACTCCCGAGCGCCTCAACGTTCTGATCGTGGACGATTCCATCCCCGCCGGCGCCAAGCTCTACTAGCTCACCTCAATTTAGGGACGGTCCCTAAATTGAGGTTGATGTCGGATACGTTGCTGAGCGCCGCGATCCGCGCGGCTAGCGCCCGCCGAATGTCGACCGAAGTCAAATGAAAGTCACGTTTCCGCCCCTGGAAACGTGACTTTTGTTATGTCTCGGTGGGATGGGACGTTATACATCGGTGGAAAGGGGCTGATCTCAGCCATCCTTGGATTCCCACCTCAATTTAGGGACAGACCCTTAATTGAGGTGGGGCGCCTCGCCGCTCGCCGAACAATAAGCGGCGTGTTCATCACAATACCTACCTAGCATTACAATGTAGACACTACCTAGCAAGACTAAGTAGTTTTGCGAAGAACGCTACGTCCATAGGCGGTGATGCACATGTTGCGCTACATGCAGGCATTGGTGAAAGTCGTGGTAAAGAACCCGCTGCTCTGGGTGCTCATCCTGGTGTGTCAGCTATTGCTGGTTGCGCCTTTCATCAAAGGCGATGCCACGATGGGCTATTTCCTCGGTAAGGAAGAGCTCGACGTCGCCCTGCGCGAGAGCAGGAAGAACATGGAGGAGGGCGTGTACGATTCGGCCCCGTCCGAGGTGCGAGAGCGGGCGCAGGAGCGAATCGGCCTCATGACGCGAGCGTGCCTGACGGATGACCCCGCGGAATATGCCCGCCTTCGCGCTCAATTGTTGGAAGGTGACATCGCGGATTTCAAGGCCGGGAACCTTGTCGGTCCTACTGAGAAGAGCCTCGAATCGCAATATCGCTTCTTCATCCAGCTATCCGAGCAAAACGATGCGCGGATCTACGAGACGTATCGAGAAGCTCCCGCGCTGTTCTACTTGCCGCCGCTTACAGCTCCCTGCCGTTGTTGATGTGGGCGCTGCCGTCTATTGCGTCGGTGGCATTGCTCAACCGCGCGGTTCGGGGTAAGCGACTGCTCGCACAGGCGCCTTTGGGCCGCTTTGCCGCATTGGCGAGTCAGGTGCTCGTGTTGGCGCTGCTGGCTGTGGGGTCAATCGCCCTCATTGCCCTGCCTGCCTTTTTGGCTCCCATGGTGGTCAACGGCATGGGTGAGGCGAGCTATCCCGTGGTGAACGTCTTGGGGCAAGACGAGGTTGCGGTGATCGAGAGCTCGGTGGGGCAGATCGTCCCATGCGCGCTTGCCATGCTCGTCCTCGCGGCGTTGTTCGCGACGCTGCTCGCACACGCGGTTTCTCGCCTGATGCCGCAGCGCGCCATGTCGTTGGGACCGGTTGCGGCGGTGACCCTGCTCGCTATTCCCATGGTCGAGGCCTATATCCGCATGGGGTCGCTGTTCCTGGACACGGGCAACGGGGCCCTCGCCCCCGATCCGCTCGCGCCGTATAACCCCTTGGCGTACCTCAACGACTTTATGAACGTCGCCGGCCATGCGAATTATTGGCCCAACCAGGCGCTCCTTGCCGATGAACGACTGACGCTCGGGATGGCGGCCATTGTTTTGCTGAGCTGGGCGTTCGCGGCGCTTGCGTTGGCGTTCGGGGTGACCTGTCTACACGGTCGCGCGCTCGCGCGCAAAGATGCGGCCCACCCTGTACCTACTGGCAAAAGTATGGTTGCGCAAGGGGTGTCGCTCGCGTACGGAAAGCACCCTGTGCTTGAGGATGCGTCGTGCGAGCAAGCTCCCGGCTCGATCACGGGCTTGATCGCCCCCAACGGCGCGGGGAAGACGACACTTCTCGAGGCGCTGGTCGCGCTCGGCCCCACGCGCCGGACCGGAAGCGTGCACGCAAACGGCGTCGCGTCCGCCCAGGCGGCGTTTCGAAAGCTCGTCCTGTACGTTCCCTGCGACGCCGGCCTGCTGTATCCCAATCTCACCGCTGCGGACCATATCAAACTTGCGGCGGCGCTCTGGCCCGATAAGGTCGACACGGCCAAGCTCATCGAGCTCTGCGGCCTTGCGGGCTATCTCAACAAGCCCGTCCGCGCGTACTCCTCGGGCATGAAGCAGCAGCTCTCGCTCGCGGTGGCGTATTGCACGGGCGCTCGCTATCTGCTGCTCGACGAGCCCATGAACGCGCTCGATCCCGGCAACGTGGCGCTCAACTCCTACATCATGAAACGCTTGGCGGCGCAAGGGACGAGTATCCTGTTGTCATCGCATATCTTGTCCAACCTCGATGAGTTGTGCGATTCACTGATGGTGATTTGGGATGGTTCGCTCGCACGCGCGACTCCGAACCGCGCGCGTGGGGGTGCGCGCTCGGTGTACGAGCGGACGTTCGGGGCGTTTCGGACATATGGCGGGCCCATTGAGGAGGACGGCGACGCATGACGCCATCGCAGATGTTGAAGGGCGTGCTCGAGGGATGCGTGCTGGCGCTCATCGGGCGAGGGGAGACATACGGCTACGAGCTCGTTGGGGCGCTTGCCGCGTGCGGATTGCCCGGCATCGCCGAGGGAACGCTGTATCCGCTACTCATGCGCCTGGAGAAAAAGGGCTTCATCGCCTCGGTGTACCGTGAGTCCGAGGTCGGGCCGCGGCGCAAGTATTACCGCATAACCGAGGCGGGCGCGGAGGAGGTCGCCTCGTTTGCCGAAGAGTTCGCGAATTTGTCCATCGTGGTGGAGCGCGCGCTCGGGGCTTCTCAGGCGGACGCGTCAAATGCGCCTGAGGCGCCCGGCGTGAACGACCGCAGTGAGATGGAGGGCCATCATGCGTGAGAACATCATCGCCCTGCGCGTGCGCAACGCGCACTTGGAACGCGGCCTGGCTTCCAAGCCGGCGCGCACGGCGATTCGCCACATCCGCACCGAGCTGACGCGCCGCGGGCTCGTGGCGGGCGCGCGTGAGGAGATTCTGCACGACAGCTTGCTTATGCTGGCGGAAGTCGAGGCGGCCGGCGGAGATCCGGTCGAGGCGCTGTTGGGAACGGCGAACGTCTCCTCGTTTGAGCGCGAGATCGAGGCGTTTTGCGGCGAGGTCGCCTCCGAGTGCCCGCGTTTGCCCACGGCTCTGGTGGTGCTGAGGTTTTTCGCCCTGATGCTCGTCGCCTTGTCGGCGGTGCTCGCCGTGCATCTGGCATACCGCGTGGGCTCCAAGCCCCCGGGAGGTTGGTTGCCCTGGTACATGGTGAACCTGCGCTTTGTCGACGGTCGCATGTTGGAGTTTGAGGTCGTTGCCCTGCCGATCATCTACCTCGCGGTGCAGGCGCTCTCGTCGGCCGTCCGACGCAACCCGTGGCCGCACGCGCTCCCGGCTGTGGCGACGCCCGTGCTGTTCGGCTTGATCGTGGGCGTGCTCACCGCAGTCGGTCCCATCGAGCTCCCCGGTGGGTTCGTGCTGTACAACCCGTTGCTGCCCGATGCGCTCTTCCCGATTTTGGAGCGTTGGATGATTGAGGGCATCCCGATGATGGGGCCTTTCGCGCAGAGCGTCGGGACCATCGACTACCCGTGGATGAGCATCAACATCTTCTTGGGCTTTGCTGCGATCGCCGCTATGGCGCTGGTGGGCCTAGCCGTCGTGTACAGTATCGAGCGCCGCCAGGCCACCTCAATTTAGGGACGGCCCCTTAATTGAGGTTGATGTCGGATACGTTGTCGGGCGCCGCGATCCGCGCGGTTAGCGCTCGTCGAATGTCGACCGAAGTCAAATGAAAGTCACGTTTCCGCCCCTGGAAACGTGACTTTTGTTATATCTCGGTGGGACGGGGGCCGCTTCCGGCCGCCGGGCGCAGGGGATGGGCCTCTTGTCGAGCGCGGCTGGTTTCTTCGTCGCAACTCTGGGAATATATATGCCGTATGCAAAAAAGTCCTACCAGATGCGCCAAGGAGGCACCATGGACTACAAGATCACCGGCTATGAGCCCGCCAAGCTGTTCCATTACTTCGAGGAGATCAGCGCCATCCCGCGCGAGTCAGGCAACGAGAAGCAGATCAGCGATTACCTGGTGACGTTCGCCAAGGACCACGGCCTGTGGGTCTATCAGGATGATGTCCATAACGTGATCATCAAGAAGGCCGCCTCCGCCGGCGCCGAGGACAAGCCCGCCGTCATGCTGCAGGGCCACATCGACATGGTGTGCGACAAGCTCGGCACCGTCGAGCACGATTTCACCAAGGACGGCATCGATCTCGTGGTGACCGATGGCGTCCTCACCGCCAACGGCACCACCCTGGGCGCCGACAATGGCATCGCGGTCGCGCTCATGCTCACCGTGCTTGATGACGACTCCCTGGCCCATCCGGCCCTCGAGTGCGTCTTTACCACCGACGAGGAGTCCGGCCTCGTCGGAGCCGAGACCCTCGACAAGTCCCAGATCGATGCTCGCACCATGATCAACCTCGACTCCGAGGAGGAGGGCGTGGCCACCGTCAGCTGCGCCGGCGGCGTCGTTGTCACCTACACCCGCCCTATCACCCGCGAGCACAAGTCCGGTAGCGTCCTCACGCTTGAGATCTCCGGCCTCCTCGGCGGTCACTCCGGTGCCGACATCCACCTCGAGCGCGGCAACGGCAACCTCATCATGGCCCGCATCGTCGAGCGCCTCATGATCGCCGGTGAGCCCGCCCTGGTGAGCTTTAACGGTGGCACCAAGGACAACGCCATCAACCGCGAGTGCAAGGCCGAGCTCGTCTACGCCGATCACGCCGCCGCCGAGGCGGGCGCCGAGCTCGCCCGCGAGATCGCCGCGAAGGTCGCCGCCGAGCTCGAGACCTATGACCCCGGCTTCACCTGCGATGTCGCAATTGCCGATGATGCCGAGGTCGAGGCCATCAACGAGGACACCGCGCTCGCCTTTGTGCGCGCCATCCGCCTCGCCCCCAACGGCGTGATGCGTCGCAACCTGGCGGCCGACGGTGCCGTTGACGTCTCCTCCAACATCGGCGTTGTCGCCACGTCCGACGACGAGGCCAAGATCTTGCTGTCTCCGCGTTCCTCCATCACCTCCCTGCAGGAGGAGTTCAAGGACCGCCTGCAGACGCTCGCCGACGTGCTGGGCTTCGACGCCAAGTTCGAGTACGAGTACCCGGGCTGGAGCTACGCCGAGCACTCCCCGGTGCGTGACGTCTTCCTCGAGAGCTACCGCGAGCTGTTCGACACCGAGCTCCGCATCGAGTCCATCCACGCCGGCCTTGAGTGCGGCCTGTTCGCCGAGGCCCTCGACGGCCTGGACGCCATCGCCGTCGGTCCGACCCTGAAGGATGTTCACACGCCCGATGAGTCCATGGAGCTCGCCTCCTCCGAGCGCTTCTATACCCTGCTCGTCGACGTGCTCAAGCGCCTCGCCGCCTAATGCCTCAATTGGGGACAGGTACAAATTGAGCCGTCTTCCCTAGGGATGCGAAAGGCCCGTAGCGATGAAGTTCGCTGCGGGCCTTATTGTTCACAGGGTCTTTGTGAAAGTGAAGCCAAAGCGGGGGGTCCCTGTCGGATCGTCGCCGTAGCGTCGCATGCCGGCCTTACCACACGGTGAACGGCGCATTCTCGATATTCCAATGGGTGTCGCGGACATAGCTCCGCACCCCTTCTGCATCTTTTGCCTCGAACAGCTCGAGGATGCGACGGTGCTCGGCATTTGCCTTGCGCAGCAATTCTTGCGCGGTTGTCTGCTCCACAGCGCCGTAATCGCGCTTGATGAAGTAACGCTCCATCTGCTCAATCAGCGTGATGAGGCGCGCGTTGCCACATCGCCGCGTATAGGCGTTGTGAAACTCGCGTTGGATGTCATCGTATTTGGTGATGAGGCCGCTTTCGATGGCGAGGTCCATGGAGCCCACGTGGAAGCGGAGCTGCGCCAGATCTTCTTCCGTGAGTAGGGGGCAGGCCAGATACGCGGCCTGGCCGTCCAGGGGGCCCATGATCTGGAACACCTCGATGGCGTTCTGGCGATCGAATCCCCGCACGCGGAATCCGCGGCGCGGTTGGTTGTCCAGGTAGCCGTCGCTTGCGAGTTGTATGAGCGCCTCGCGCACCGGTGTGCGTGAAACGCCCATTGCATCGCAAATCGTCTGCTCGCTTACGCGGTCGCCGGCGGAAAGCTCGCCGGACTCGATGCGCGCGGCGATGTATTCATATACGTGCTCCTTGAGTGGGCGCTGCAGGGCAACCATCGCTCTCCTCCGTATCGTATACAGACTAACGGTGCATGCAAACGTATCGACAATTTAATACGCCTATAAAGATAGCAGCTACCAGCTAGTATGTGCAAACGCCTGCAATCGAACGCTCACCGATGAAAAGCAACCGTTCAGATTGTATACAATATACAGACAAGGAACACCGACGTAGCATGAAGGCAACGAAAGGGGAGAAGCCCCTGATACACAAAAGGAGGGTCATCATGACCAAGTTCAGCCACGTCATCATCCGTCGCCCCGGCAAGTCCCTCTGCAATGGCATTACCAGTGCCCCCGAACTCGGCCAGCCCATCTACGAGCGTGCCATCGAGGAGCACTACGACTACGAGCACGCGCTCGAGCAATGCGGTGTCGACGTCACCGTCCTGCCCGCACTCGAGGAGTATCCGGACAGTGTCTTTGTCGAGGATCCCGCGGTGATTACCCGCTGCGGTGCCATTATCACCAATCCCGGCGCCGACTCCCGTAACGGTGAGAAAGACGAGATCGAGCCCGCCGTTCGCCGCTTCTTCGATGACGAGCACGTCAAGCACATCGTTGCCCCCGGCACGCTCGATGGCGGCGACGTCATGATGGTCGGCGACCACTTCTATGTCGGTCGCTCCGCCCGCACCAATGAGGAGGGCATCCGCCAGTTCTGCGAGATCCTCGAGGGTTGGGGTCTGTCCGGTTCCGAGGTTCCGCTGGAGGAGGTCCTGCACCTCAAGACCGGCGTGAACTACATCGAGGACAACAACATGTTGGTGTCCGGCGAGTTCATCGACAAGCCCGACTTCGCCGATTACAACAAGATCGTCGTTCCCGAGGAGGAGGCCTACGGCGCCAACTGCATCTGGGTCAACGGAACCGTGATCGTTGCCGAGGGCTACCCGACTGTCCTCAAGGCCGTTCAGGACCTCGGTTACAAGACCCTCGTCGTGGACACCTCCGAGTACCGCAAGGTCGACGGCGGACTCTCCTGCATGTCCCTGCGTTTCTAAGCGGATATCCCCCTTTACGGTCTGGCCGTCCCGTCCGCGTCCCTGAGTTCAGGCGCGGACGGGACCCCGGGCCGTGTTCTCTCGAAAGGAGGCGTCAATGAGCAAGGCTCCTGCAAAGGATGCACGTCCCATCAATGAGGAGATCATCGACCCCAACGGCCTCGACCTGTTCCGACTGACCATGATGGTCATCACGGCGAGCATCTGCGGCGGCATCTTCTCCCTGGCTGGAGATATGGCCGCCGGCGGCGCCAATACCGGTGCGGTCATCATCTCGTGGCTCATCTGCTTTGCCGGCGTGTTCGCGCTCATGATGGTGTTCAACGGCCTGTCCCAGGCGCGCCCGGACCTCACGGGCGGAATCTACGCCTATGCCGCCGCCGGTTTCGGCGAGTATGTGGGTTTCAACTCCGCTTGGGGTTATTGGATCAGCGCCTGCCTGTCCAATGTCAGTTTCGCCCTGCTGCTGTTCAGCGCGCTCGGTTATTTCTTCCCGGTGTTCGGTGCGGGAAATAACGTGCTGTCCATCGTGTGCGCGAGCATCTTCTTGTGGGTGCTTACGGCGCTCGTGCTGCGCGGTGTGAAAGAGGCCGCGGGCATCAATACCATCGTGACGCTCGCCAAGCTCGTCCCGCTCGGTTTGTTCGTCCTCTCCATCATCTTGCTCGGCAAGTTCGATATGGGCATCTTCATGGACAACTTCTGGGGTGAGCCCGCCGGCCCGGACTTCGGTACGCAGGTGGTTTCGACGATGATCGCGCTCGTGTGGGTGTTCACCGGCATCGAGGGCGCCGTGGTCATCTCGGGTCGCGCCAAGTACGTGCGCGACGTCGGCCGCTCCACCACCCTCGGCTTCGCAGCCGTGTTCATCCTCTACTTCATCATCTCCATGCTGTCTTTGGGCGTCATGCCCCGGGCTGAGATGGCCGAGCTCACTACGCCCTCCATGGCGGGCATTCTCGAGCACGCCATCGGGCCCATGGGTGCCGCAATCGTCAACCTCGGCGTCATTCTGTCGCTCGTGGGCGCCATGCTCGGTTACGTGATCATCGCATCCGAGACGCCCTTCGAGGCCGCGCGTCAGGGATCGTTCCCGCTGGCGTTCGCCAAGACAAATAAGGCCGGTGCACCTGTTGTGACCGTTCTCGTGAGTTCGAGCATCACGCAGCTCTTCCTTATTCTGTCCGCGGTTGCCTCGAGCACCTATCAGTTCTTCTACACATGCGCGGTCAATACGATTTTGATCCCGTATGTGTGCTCCGCGGCGTATTACATGGTGATCGGTTGGAAGAAGGAGCACCTGGACGGCCCGCATACCCCCAGCGTGAGGACGGCCCGCATCTTTGGCACGCTGGGATTCATCTACACGCTTTTCCTGGTGTGGTCCACCGGTTTGCAGGGCGTCATGATCACGACGATCTTGTTCGCCCCAGCTATCGTTGTGTATGCAATCGGCGAGCGCGACCGTGGCAAGCCGGTTCTCCCGCGCACGAGCGACAAAGTCATCGCCGTCGTCGTGGTGATCTTGGCAATCGTATCGCTGTACCTGCACTTCTCGGGGGTCTCGCCCATCGTGTAACAGCATCGTGGCACATATGCGCCCCTGGTCCCAATGGCCCCTTCCCGCCATTGGGGCCTTTGCCGTCTGCAAAGGGCGGGGGACGCTGGTCCAACGCTGGGCGACGCTGGGGCATATGGCTTGCGGCACGCCCCGCATGTCGCGTTTTGACCTCAATCGGTTATCATGGTGCGCCATTGGGTACACGTTTTTCGATAACACGCCACGAGCATAAACGAGGTAGACGCATGTTGGACCGATTCACCGATCGAGCGCGCAAGGTCATGTCGCTTGCGAAAGAGGAGGCTCGAGCGCTCAAGACCTCCAAGGTCGGCACCGAGCATTTGCTGCTCGCCCTGGCCAAGGAGCAAGAGGGCGTGGCTGCCGAGGCGCTGCGCGATCTCGAGATCACGTACGACGACATCCTCGAGCAGCTGAACGAGATCCATAAGGCCGCACCTTCGGAGCCTGAGCCCGAGGACGCTAAGCTCGCATTCACGCCGCTCGTCATATCGGTGATGGAGAAGAGCTTCCGCCTGGCGCGCGAGAACAACCAGACCTATGTCTCCACGGAGCACCTGCTGCTCGCCATCGTGAGCGAGGGCAACGGCCTGGCTGTGGACATCCTGCGCCGCCTGGGCGTCTCGGGCGCGAGCGTCCGCGGCGCCGTGGAGAAGCTTACGGCCAAGGACCAGGGCAAGCAGCGTCCCCTGGCGGGCGCCGGCTCCGGTCGTCCGGGTGCGGGCCTGCCGTTTTTCGGCGGCGGAGCGCAGGGCCAGGCCGGTGGCAAGCCGGAGAGCGTGCTCGCGCAGTTCGGCACCAACCTCACGCAGGAGGCGCGCGAGGGCAAGCTCGATCCGGTCATCGGCCGAGAGAAGGAGATCTCCCGCATGATGGAGATCCTTTCTCGTCGTACCAAGAACAACCCGCTCATCCTGGGTGACCCCGGTGTGGGCAAGACCGCCATCGTCGAAGGGCTGGCGCAGGAGATCTCCGCGGGCAACGTCCCCGAGAACCTCATGGGCCAAAACATCTGGACGCTCGACCTACCCGGGCTGGTGGCCGGTGCAAAATATCGCGGCGAGTTCGAGGAGCGCCTGAAGAGCGTGATAGCGGAAGCCACCGAGGCCGACGACATCATATTGTTCATCGATGAGATGCACACGCTGATCGGCGCGGGCTCCGCGGAGGGCTCAATCGACGCGAGCTCTATGCTCAAGCCGGTCCTCGCACGCGGCGCCTTCCAGATCATCGGTGCCACCACCGCCGAGGAGTTCCGTAAGTACCTAGCAAAGGATCCGGCGTTCGAGCGCCGCTTCCAGGCTATCGACGTGGATGAGCCGAGCGCGTCCGACACCGTGGCGATCCTTGCCAAGCTCGCTCCCAAATATGAGGAGCACCACCACGTCCGTTACACGCAGGCGGCCCTTGAGGCGGCTGCGAGTCTTTCGGCCCGCTATATCCAGGACCGCTTCCTGCCCGACAAGGCGATCGACCTGATCGACGAGGCGGCGTCGCGGCTACGGTTGGAGATGAACTCCGTACCCGAAGAGATCGACAACCTCGACCGCCGTATCCGACAACTGGAGATCGAACGCGAAGCGATCCGCCGCGAAAACGACGAGGAACGCGTCGCAGCGCTGACCAAGGAGATCGAGGAGCTGCGTTCGCGCGACGCCGAGAAGCGCGCCAAGTGGCAGGGGCAGCGCGACTTGCTGACCAAGATCCAGCGCCAGAAGGACGACATCGAACGCTACAAGGTCGAGGCGCAGCAGGCCGAACGCCAGGGCGACTACGGCCGCGTGGCGGAGTTGCGCTACGGCAAGATCGTCGAGGCGCAGAAACAGATCGAGGCCTTGCAGACCGAGTTTCAGACGGCTGCCGGCAACGACGCCCTCATCAAAGAGGAGGTCGACGCGCAGGACGTGGCCGAGGTCGTATCGCGCTGGACGGGCATTCCCGTGACGCGGATGCTCGCCTCGGAGCGCGAGAAGCTGCTCCACATGGAGGAGGAGCTGCACAAGCGCGTGGTGGGGCAGGAGCAGGCCATCGCCGCGATCTCGGACGCCGTGCGCCGTTCGCGCGCCGGGCTGAACGACCCGCGCAAGCCGAT